>ENA-OQER01001159-OQER01001159.1-human-gut-metagenome-genome-assembly--contig:-NODE-1159-length-13282-cov-5.701026_pt1 | contig 13282 bp, 18 predicted proteins | sample MGYA00242797_ERZ504639 | MGnify/ENA primary metagenome ERZ504639 (study PRJEB26092, sample SAMD00036306) | human gut metagenome | host: Homo sapiens | study: EMG produced TPA metagenomics assembly of...
GTGTTAATGGAATGACTTTTTCATCCAGAATCACTACTTCATTATCATGCATAAACTTTAAAGATCATAATAATCATTCAGAAATAATTTGATACCCATGTTTTCTCCCTACATTTCAAATCATAATCTACTTGTAAATTATATCACATTTTTGTGATGTTATAAATATCATTTTTTTTGTTATCTATTTATCTTTAACAGCTAAAAGCAGAGGATTTATCTCTCATCTTTATGATTTATCACCAACAAAAAATTACTATAACATATAAAAAACAATCCGCTACACCAAAATCTGGCATAGCGGATTGATTTATATACATCTATCTATTTTTATTTATCAAGCAAATCTGTGTAGAAATCTGCGTAATGTGTCTCACCTGACTTGATGTAGTCAATGGCTGCTGATGGATGCTGATTTAAGCGTCCTGTGAGCAGGTATGGAATATCGTAGCCCCATACAGCACCGCTCTCCTTGAGTGGAAGCATATGCTCTTCGATGAATTTGAGTACAGGGAATACATTATATTTTGGATTTTTGAGGAAGCTGAGTAAAAGCTCCATCGCACAGTTTCCTGCGCCTCGTCCCATGCCCATCATTGTTGCGTCCAACAGGCTGACTCCCTGGGCTGCTGCCTCTATGGTGTTTGCAAATGCAAGCTGCTGATTATTGTGCGCATGCTTCCTACGAACTTTCCGTTTGCCTCAGCAATTTCTGTGTATTTATCGGCAGTGCGGCGAATCTGCTCAGGTAGAGAGCTCCGTAGCTGTCTACGATGTATATGCCGTCTGCAGAGCTCTTGGCAACCATGTCAAGTGCCTGATCAAGGTCTGATTCCTGTGTATTTGAGATAGCCATGATGTTGCAGGTTACCTCGTAGCCCTTGGACTTGGCATCCTCAATCATCTCGATTGCTGCTGGCATCTGATGTACATATGTAGCCACACGCACCATGTCAATCACACTGTCCTCGCGAGGGAGAATATCCTTCTTGTAGTCACATCTGCCGACATCCGCCATGACAGAAATCTTCATATCAGAGTTGTTGTCTCCGACTATCTCACGGATAGCTGCCTCATCACAGAACTTCCATTTGCCGAATTTATTTACATCAAAAAGCTCCTTAGATGCTTTATAACCAAACTCCATATAGTCGATGCCTGCCTTTACGTTTGCACGATAAAGAGCATTGATAAAATCATCTGTAAACATAAAGTTGTTTACCAGTCCTCCATCCCTAATGGTAGCGTCAAGCACGCGGATATCAGGGCGTGCTGTCATTAAATCACCTTTCTGAGCCATTTTTGTTTCCTCCAAGTATAAATATTATTGTAACAAATATAAATATTACTGTAGCTTGATGTTACAATTTAAAGTTTTAATGCTTCAACGCTTTAAAGCATATAAGTATAATAACACAATTATTTAAAATTGCAAGTAAAACTTTACTTTTTTTTGTCAGACTAATATAATGAATGAGGTTGTAATACAATATCAAAGGAGGACTATATGATTTCTTATTTGACTTCGGCAGATATGTCGATAATAGCTTTCATCGGAGTGATTTTTGCATTCGCACTCACATGTATTGCTATTGCAAAATTAAATAAATTTTTACCAAAGGACCTCGGCAGACAGTTTGCTGTGGACGGAAAGCTTTCAGCCGGGAAGCCGAGAGGCGCCGGTATTATCTTTATATTCACATTTGTGATATCGGCAGTGCTTTTCTCACAAATCAATGCTGAGATTGCCATTTATCTTGTGCTTATAGTTATTGAGATGCTCACAGGCTACTTTGACGATGCGGCAGAAAAGCATGGGGCGAGTATTTAAAGGGCGCACTTGATTTTGCGGTTGCCATTGTTGTGGCAGTTGTGTATCTGCATTTCAACTCAAGCACAATCACCTTTGCCATATTTGGCGGCTCTGTAAATATTCCACCTGTTGTGTTTGGAATACTCACAGTCATCTTAGTCTGGGTATCAATCAATGTCACAAACTGTTCAGACGGTGTTGATGGTCTTTCGGGAACACTTACCATCATTACCATAATGACTTTCTTCGTGCTTGATTCAGTGCTCAAAATAGCTGACAGCTTCAACTATTGTATTTTATTATTTGCGGTATGTCTGCTCGGATATCTGTGGTACAATGCCACACCAAGCAAGCTTTTGATGGGTGATGCGGCTCAAGAGCCATGGGTATATTCATAGCTATTTGTGCTCTTAAATCTCAAAGCCCATTCATCTACATACTGGCGGGTCTCGTGCTTATCATCGATGGTGGACTTGGACTCGTAAAGGTTTCTCTTCTTAGATTTTTGAAGATACATATTTTAAAGAATACCACACTCCTATCCATGACCACGTCAGAAAGAAGCTCGGCTGGTCAAATGCACAGGTCGTTTTCAGATTTGCAATTATCCAGATTGTTGTGTCACTCGCGACGGTTTATCTGGCGATGATTTAACAGTTTTAAACTATATACAGCAAAAGCCGGAGTCTGACAATTTGTCGGCTCCGGCTTTTCATACTTTCGGCTCGTAACTGTGAATGTACCAAACAGTTACATACTTATATAATTTACTGTGTGGACTCCTTTAACACTACCTCATACGGCAGAAGTGTCCTGTTCTCAGTCTCTTCACCCTCTATCTGTCTGAGCAGATTCTTACAGGCTCTTGCTCCAAGCTCCTTTGAATCAAATGAAAGCGATGTAATGGACGGCACATTATTTTCCAGCACTGAGCTGTTGTAAAATGAAGCCACCTTCACCTGCTGCGGCACCTTTATATGCCTTTCGCGGAGCCGTCTCATGGCCTGCGCACAAACTGCATCATCCATACACAGCAGACAGTCGCAGCCTCTGTCAATTGCATCATCTACAGCCTTTTCGACATATGCTTTTCCTTCAAGGTTTAAAAATACAAGATTGTCATTTATTTTCTTTCCAAACTGCTCATGGGCATCCACTACGCCTGCGTATCTGGTCTGATTTACAACAATATCCTCGCTTCCACCGAGAAGCGCCATATTTTTCATGCCACGCATGAGCATAATTGATGTCAGCTCCCTGCAGGCACTTCTATGGTCATGGTCAATCTGCTTTACATCCTTATATTTGCATGAGCCAGCTGTGACAAACGGTATCCTGCGCTCCTGCAAGAATGTCACCTGTGGATCATCTACCATCGTACGAAGCAGCACCACTCCATCCACCTTATGATTCTGTATGATACGCCTAAGCCCCGCCATATCATTGCCTGAGCCTATACAAAGCAAAAGGTCGTATTCCATCATACCTGCTATCTCCTGAATTCCCATTATAGCTTCCTGGAAAAATGGCAGATCGACAAGTGCATAATCCCCCGGCATCACCACACATATATTAAATGTCTTTGACTGTGCAAGCCCTCTGGCTATTACATTAGGTTTATAATCATGCTCCTGTATATATTCAAGCACTCTTTTTCTTGTTGCAGCGCTATCCTGCCCTTTCCCGATATAGCCCTGCTTACTGTTGTCTTTGAAACGCCAAGTGCCTCTGCTACATCTGATATCGTGATATTGTTACTCATTCTGCCGCCTCTTTCATCTATATGTGATTAATCACTGAACAACTTTTATTTGTTGCGCAACTCTATTGTTTTCATTATAACCTATCTTCATACACTTGTCATCCCAGACATGCAATTTTTGCGCAACTGACTCATTCTTCCACGCATATTCGCTCAACATTTTGCTTTCTGATGGTTTAATGTTTACACCACTTACTTACTAACGTATATTTATAGTATAACTATTGGAGGTACATATAAATGAATTTTAACGAAATATTATATGGTGTGGCATATTACGACGAATATATGCCTTACGACCGCATAGAAACAGATTTTAAAATGATACGCGATGCCGGCATGAATATTATCAGGATTGCCGAATCCACCTGGAGCACATGGGAGCCTGAGGAGGGAGTATTTGATTTTACACACCTGCACCGCATGCTTGACTGCGCAGCAAAATATGAGCTGAAGGTCATTGTCGGAACACCTACATATGCTATTCCATCATGGCTTGCAAAAAAATATCCCGATATTCTCGCTGTAACACATAACGGCAAAGAGCTCTACGGCCACCGCCAGAACATGGATATCACAAACCCTGACTATCTGCACCATGCACAGATTATCATTGAAAAGCTCATGGAGCAGGTAAAGGACTACGACTGCGTGATCGGCTTCCAGCTCGACAATGAAACAAAGCCTTATGACACCTGTTCCAAATACGCACAGGCTAAATTTGTAGAATATCTGAAAAATGAATTTCCTGACATTGACGAGTTTAACAGGGAGTTTGGACTTGATTACTGGAGCAACCGTGTGGATGACTGGGATGCCTTTCCTGATATCCGCGGCACTATAAATATGAGTCTTGATGCGGAATACAAAAAATTCCAGAGAAAGCTCGTGACAGACTTTTTTGCATGGCAGGCCGATATCGTCAAAAAATACAAGAGAGATGACCAGTTCATCACTCACAATTTCGACTTTGAATGGCACGATTACTCTTACGGCATGCAGCCGGAGGTCAATCAGTACGAGGCTGCCAAGTGTATGGATATCGCAGGCTGCGATATATATCACCCTTCCCAGAGCAGTCTGAGCGGCCGCGAGATTACCGCCTGCGGCAATATTGCAAGGGGCATAAAAGGTGATAATTATCTGGTACTTGAGACCGAGGCAGCCGGAAATCACCCATGGCTTCCTTATCCGGGACAACTGCGCCTGCAGGCCATAAGCCACATTGCAAACGGTGCATGCATGGTTGAATACTGGCACTGGCATTCTATCCACAATGCCATAGAAAGCTACTGGAAGGGCGTGCTCTCCCACGACCTTAGACCGAACCGGCTTTATAAGGAGTGCAGTGTTATCGGAAACGAACTAAAAAAATACGGACACAGCTGGTAAATTTGAAAAAGACAAACAGGTTTGCGGTTATTGCTGACAACGCCTCTCTTACAGGCTTAATGAATTTAAGCTGAACAACGAAAGCGACTCCAACTACAATACCGTTTTCAGATGGCTTTGCGATGCCCTGTATCTGATGAACATTGAGTACGACGTGATTCCTGCCGACCCGGCACTTTTTGCTTCATATGAGAATATACTTGTGCCTGCGCTCTATAGCGCAACAGATGAGGTGCTCAATGCCTTAAATGAATTTGTTGCAAACGGCGGCAATATGGTGGTGACCTTTAAATCTGCTTTTTCGGATGAACATCTTAAAATACGCCATGACGTACAGCCTTATATTATAAACAAGGCTCTCGGCATACAATACGATGAGTTCACCCTGCCTGACGATGTCACCGTAACCTGTGGTGGCAAATCATCAAAAGCGCGTGACTGGATGGAGATGGTCGACTGTACCACTGCCACACCTGTTGCTATGTATGAGCACAAGCACTGGGGAGTACACGCAGCTATCACCCAAAACAGCTATGGCTGTGGCCGTGCCATGTATCTTGCCACACTTTTTGGTGAGGACACGCTGATAGAAGCCCTAAAGCTTTTCTTCGGCGAGCCAAAAAATGAATTTGATGCTTCTTATCCCGTTGTCATAAAGCGCGGCACCAATATGCAGGGAGAAAAAATCATTTATCTGCTTAACTACTCGGATGATGAGCAGACTGTTACCTGCCATGCAGACGGTCTCAAGAAGCTTTGCGATGACAGTACAGTATCAGCAGGCGATTGTATAGCTCTTGCACCATGGGATTTTAGCATTCTTTATGCAGATTAGCCCACAGGTTATATCCTATGCTTTTTGCTGCAGATAAATATTTCACAAAAAGCTCATTATATAAGGTCTTAATTATTAATTTTTTCATAAAATTTATTAAGTCTTTTGTTTTGGTGTTGTTTGAATTATTTTTCAGTGTTATAATTTCAAGCGGATTAAAAAGGTGGTTTTATGAAGAAAATACAGAATAAGCTTATAGAGCTTTTCAACCGCTACAAGCATGTGTGGATTTTATCATACTTTATCATATATCTGACCTGGTTTGGATATTTAGAGCGCACTGTTACCACACATTATCACTTGATTCATCTTCCAATAGATGATTATATACCATTTTGTGAATACTTTGTTATTCCTTATATCATGTGGTTTGGCTATGTGGCCTTTGGAATTGCTTTCACGGCATTACATGACAAAAAAGAATTTTACAGACTGTGTGCGTTTTTATACACCGGTATGACCGTATTTTTGGTTATATCAACGCTCTACCCAAATGGTCACAATTTAAGGCCTTATTATTTCACGCACCACAATATGTTTACAGCGCTTTGCGAGTGGCTTTACTCCACTGACACACCGACGAACCTGTTTCCGAGCATTCACGTATACAATTCGCTCGGCATTCATTTTGCGGTGATGCACAGCAGCTATTTCAAGGATAAAAAGCACGTTCAGCATGCATCATTAGTGCTTTGTGTTCTGATTATACTGTCTACCATGTTTATCAAACAGCACTCAGTATTTGACGTTTCTACAGCCTTTATGCTTGCTTTTGTAATGTACAATGTGGTCTACATCAAAAACTGGATGCATCTGCCGCAGAAGAGCGGAAGCTTCCAGGATACAGCAAACAGCAAGGTTCGTGTTTGATTTAATAATTGCAGCTTTCAACTCAAAAAGACATCATCCGGAATTTACACCGGTTGATGTCTTTTTATATTTCACTCATAAAAATGCATGACACTCACAGTCTGCATATCTGTCCTGTTATCTTACTCTCTCCCTGCTGTAGTCAAGCACCTTGTCCACAGTTGATTTTATTTCTACTGAATTTTTCCTCTGAGTCGAAATTTCTGCGTATGCATCCTCTATCTGCAGCTTATTGCGCTCCTCAAACTTGATAATCTCCTCCTGTGTATTGCGGATTGACACAATCTGCTGTCTGCACGCTTCTATCATGTCAACTGAAATCTCATCACACTGTGAAAACACATGATTGAGCTCCACTCCCTGCTTCATGAGCCTTGTCGTGGCAACATTGTTGTCCTTTAGAAGCCCTACAAGGTGGCTCACCTGCTCTTTAAGTGCACTAATCTCAGCTTTTGCCTCTGAAAGCTCCTGTTCAACAGCATCAATTGCACTGTCATATGAAACAGATGCCTCCCTTATGCTCTCAGCAGCCTCCACGAACAGCTTTCCCTGCTCTCCCAGCATGCCCGCCTCTATAGCAGCATTGAGTGAGAGAACACTCATCTGCTTATTCTGCTCCTTCATCTGCGCAGCTATATCCGCACAGCTATCCACATGCGCCTCAAGCCTGTCCGATGTCTCTGACAAGCTCTTAGCCGGAGCTGTAAAATGCTTATTGTTTTCGACAAGCGCACATGTATCCTCATGCTGTGTGGCAATTGCCTTTGCCGCACTCTCAAGACTTGTAAGATTGTCCGCAGCCGCCTTTACACACTCTGTAAAGCTGTCGTTTAAGGCCGATATGGCATCCATGCTGTCCTTTGAAAATTCCACCACATTATTTGCATTATCATTCAGCTGCTTAAGGGATGACTCCTCAAGCTGTCTTGATTTCTCCAGCTCATCAAAATCAGCCTCTATAAGCTTTGACTTTGCATTTACGTTCTCGAAAAATCCCCTGTCATTATCCAATTGTTCCTTCATATACGCTAATTCCTCAGCGGATATTTTTGCTCTGTTCCCAAACACTGATCTATTCTGCCACTCAAAATGTGTTCAAATATACTCAAACACATCGAGAAATTAAAGTCCTTGCGGATACTTCTTACTGCTTCGATGTGTATGCTTTGGCGATTGTAAACAATACGCTACTCACAAGTTCGTGTACACTCCACAGTCGTAAATTCCTGCGATAGCCCGCAGTACATACTTACGTTTGCGTTTATTATGCAACTTCGTAAGTTAAAGCATCTCTTAGATTAAGAGCAGCATTGAAATCCCTATCCTCAACATAGCCACAATCACAACGATATATTCTATCTGAAAGCTTCAAATCTTTCTTGATAGCACCACAGCAATGACATATTTTGGATGATGGATACCATCTGTCTACGACTCTTAATTCAATACCATTTTCATCACATTTTGCTTTAAGCTTGGTTCTAAATTCATAGAACTTCTGTGACGCAACAGCTTTTGAAAGATGGCTGTTCTTCATCATTCCTGATACATTCAAATTTTCAATAGTTATATAAGATGGCTTGGTTTTCACTATCTCAGCTATTGATTTATTGATATAATCAGTACGGATATTATCTATTTTATGATGAAGTCTTTGTACTTTGAGCTTTTGCTTTTGTATATTCTTTTGAGTGGACTCTCCTTTCTTTAAGTTCTCATATTTTCGTGAGAGACATCTTTGTTCTCTACGCAGTTTCTTTTCCAATTTTTTAATTCTTGCTGACTTATTGATATTTTTATAAGTTTTACCATTGGAAACAATCGCCAAGTCTTTTAAGCCCAAGTCAATTCCTATACCACCATTGCTATTATTGGCAATCTTAGCGTCGGGAATTTCTACAAGAGCTGACACATAGTATCTGCCTGCTTTGATGGATACTGTACCGCTTTTGATTTTCCATCCGTCTTTAGTTGTTGGTATATAACCTTTTTCTTTAATGCGTACCCAACCTAAGTGGGTATGTTCAACCTATGTCTCTCACATCTACAGTCTTTAGTATTGTTCTTTACGAAATACATTTTTACATCAGATTTACCTTTCTTTTTGAAATTAGGAAAAGCACTTTGATGTTTAAAAAATCTTGTAAATGCAGTACATCCATCTTCAATAGACTTTTTTACAGCTTTTGAATATGCTTCTTTAATCCATATTTTATCAGGATTATTAGGAATATACTCATTATTAAGCCATACGTTGAAACTCTTGCCAGTCATAAACTTTTCACCGTTATCGTGTAAAGTTTTGTTGTGATCGAGATAGAAGTTGTAGACATACCTACAAGTGCCAATAGTCTTGTTAATCTTGATTTTTTGCTCGACCGTCGGATTTATTTCCGTCTTGAAGCTCTTTAGCAATTTCCTCATCCCTTTCTATTTGTTTTTTATACTTACGAAGTCCATACAACCTGCAAGAGAACACATGAAGTATAGAAACAATATCCTGTACGAGTTCTTCCTGTGGTGATAGTTCTTCGTTGTTCACTACCACAATGCTTGTATTAAACTTCATACAGAATTTTTCAAACCAATCGTAACCAAATCTGATAAATCTGTCTTTATGAGTTACTATTATGGTTTTTATTTTCTGTTCCATTACTTCATTTAATAATTCATTCCACTTTTTACGATTGTAATTAAGACCACTTCCATAATCCTCAATACACTGATCGATAATAATACCTTTAGCATTACAAAACTGTCGCAAAAATGCAACTTGATTCTGTAAATTATCTTTTTGATTTCTTGTAGACACTCTGGCATAAATAACTACCTGACGTTTATCATTTTCAATATTTATGCCTTTGAATTGAAGGTACTGGTCATAAGTATAATAACGCCTATCAGTTGGAGTTCGATTTGCCTTTAAAGTTCCTTCTCTGTCCCAGCGTTGCAATGTCTTAACAGACACACCTAACAGTTCAGCAAAATCTTTCGGCTTGTAGTTTGTGATATTTGATGTATTCATAATAATTTACTCCTTTGAGTATATTTAAACACATTTAATCACATTTGACAATATATTCAATTACTTATTTTTTCCTCCTGCTTTTCTCAGTTCTTTTCTATGTATGTATTATATAATCATATTCATTCAAATCCAAACAAAAAAGATGCCAGCTGCGGATTCTTTTCCACAGTTAGCATCTTTCATTTTCTTTATCTTATACTCGCTTTTGCGATTTTATCACCTTCGTCTACTGAATTCCACGCATGGACAGACCGATCCGCTTTTTGTTCAGATCCACGCTGATGACTTTTACATCCACAACATCTCCTACGCTGACAACTTCCAGCGGATGTTTGATATATTTGTCACTGATCTGGGAAATGTGTACCAGACCATCCTGGTGTACGCCGATATCTACAAATGCACCAAAATCGATCACGTTTCTTACAGTTCCTTTTAAGATCATACCTTCTTTCAGATCTTTCATATCCAGTACATCGGAGCGAAGGATCGGTTTTGGCATATCTTCACGGGGGTCACGTCCCGGACGGCCGAGTTCTTTGATGATATCATGAAGGGTGATCTCGCCGATTCCCAGTTCTTCTGCCAGTTTCTTATAATCTTTGATATAGATGGCAGTCGGTCCGTCACCGAAGTACTGTTCTTTCGTAAATCCCTGTTTGGCAAAGAGTTTTTCCACTGCTTCGTAGCTTTCCGGATGTACACTGGTCGCATCCAGCGGATTCTTTCCGCCCTGGATACGCATGAAACCGGCACACTGTTCAAAGGCTTTCGGTCCCAGTTTTGCTACTTTTAACAGTTCTCTTCTGTCTGTGAAACGGCCGTTTTCCTCGCGGTAAGCCACGATATTTTTTGCAATCGCTTTGCTGATACCGGAAATATACTCAAGCAGAGACGCGGAAGCCGTATTCAGATCCACGCCGACTTTATTTACACAGTCTTCTACCACGCCATTCAGCGCTTCGCCCAGTTTCTTCTGGTTCATATCGTGCTGATACTGTCCGACACCGATGGCTTTCGGTCGATCTTTACCAGTTCTGCCAGCGGATCCTGCAGACGTCTGGCGATGGAAGCGGCACTTCTCTGTCCCACATCGAAGTTCGGGAACTCTTCGGTTGCCAGTTTACTTGCAGAATACACGGAAGCTCCTGCCTCGTTGGTGATCACATACTGTTACCTTTGTCGGTACTTCTTTTAACATATCCACGATTACCTGCTCAGATTCCCGGCATGCAGTACCATTTCCTACAGAGATCAGATCGATATGATATTTTGCGATCATTTTCTTGACGGTTTCCTTGGCTGCTTTGATCTTGGCTTCGGTGGTCGGTGCGGTCGGGTATACAACCGTTGTATCGAGCACTTTACCGATCTCGTCAACAACTGCCAGCTTGCAGCCGGTACGGAATGCAGGATCCCATCCCAGAACGACTTTTCCGACGATTGGCGGCTGCATCAGCAGCTGTTCCAGGTTCTTTCCGAATACTTTGATGGAACTGTCTTCGGCTTTCTCGGTCAGGTCGCTTCGGATCTCACGCTCGATCGCCGGTGCGATCAGACGTTTGTAGCTGTCTTCCACAACGGCTTCCAGGATCGGAGTGGTGTTCGGATTGTCGTTACGGATCACCTGGCGTTTTAACCAGGACAGAATCTCTTCTTCCGGTGCGTTGATCTTAACGGTCAGGATCTTCTCTTTTTCTCCACGGTTCAGTGCCAGTACGCGGTGGCCTGCCAGTTTGGAAATCGGCTCTTCGAAATCATAGTACATCTCATATACAGAGCTTTCGCTTTCTTTCTTTGCACTGGATACGATGGAGCCTGATTTTACGGTCATCTTACGGATACGGATGCGGTAGTCTGCCTCATCCGCCACAGATTCTGCCAGAATGTCCGATGCACCTGCAATCGCTTCTTTTACATTTTTTACTTCTTTTTCCTCAGATACATAACTTTCCGCTTCTTCTTCGATGGACTTGTCTGTCATCTGAAGCAGGATCAGATTGGCCAGAGGTTCCAGCCCTTTCTCTTTGGCGATCGTTGCTCTGGTTCTTCTCTTCGGACGGTACGGGCGGTACAGATCTTCTACAACTACCAGAGTCTGTGCTCCAGAATCGATTTTTTCAGTTCTTCCGTCAGTTTTCCCTGTTCTTCGATGCTTGAGAGTACCTGTTTTTTCTTATCTTCCAGGTTTCTCAGATACAGCAGTCTCTCATGCAGGTTACGCAGTACCTCATCGTTCAGGGAACCGGTTGCTTCTTTTCTATATCGGGAAATAAACGGAATCGTATTTCCTTCATCTATCAGTTGACAGCGGCTTCTACCTGCCACTTTTCTACCTGTAATTCCTGTGTTAATGCCTGAATAATATCCATGTATAGTCTCCTTTTGTAACTGTCCACTACTTCACAGTTACGTTTTTCTTTCATTGTGTCCTGTACTACCTTACCAAAAGGCGGGTTTCCTTGTCAATGCCGATTTTTCCTGTCCCCCTGTGATCACTGCCAGATTCCGTCAAATTCTGATTTTCCTGCTTTCGACCGCGTTACTTCTGTGGTATACTGAAAGATAACTGAAAAATTAAAACAAATCTGTTTTTCATAAATATTATCGATTTTTAAACAGGAGGTTATCATCATGTACAACGATCAACAGCCAAATCCCAGCTCCTGGCAGGAGGAGGAACAGCGGATGACTCCGCCGCCGAAGCGTGGCAATGCTTTCAGTTCCGCTTCCATGACCGCCGGAACGCTTTCTCTGTTCTTTCTGGTCAGCGGACTTTCTTTCCCGGTAGGAGCGCTCGGCATTTTATTCGCTCTGCTCTCCGCAAAGGGGATAAGATGGATTCGCAGGCAAGACTGGGATGTATTCTTTCCAGCATCGGTCTTTGCCTTGGCATTGTTATTTTTATTTACGCCGCAGTCACCGTCTACCAGAATTTCCCGGAACTCCTTCAGCAGTATCAGCAGCTTTATGAGATGTACCAGGGCGGTATGTGATTGTTTATGGAGGTTTTTGACTTATGAATATTTCATCAAAAGAACTGAAAAAAATGGCCCGAAACCAGCTTTCGGGAAAATACGGAACGTTTATCGGAACCAATGTGCTCTACATCCTGATCACACTGGTCGCTTCGAATCTGATGGATCTGGTACTCGGAACCTCATCCGTCCTGAACCCGCTGACTGCTACTTCCGCCACCGTGGAAACGCTTGGTATCAGTCACACCGTGGTTTATTATCTGTCGACCTTTATTCTCTCACTGATCCTCTCGGTACTGAATATCGGTCTGTTAAAGATCGCCCTTGATACCGCCAGAGGCTACGACATCCGCTTTCAGGATCTCTTCTACGGTTTCAAACACCACCCGGACCGCGTGATCCTGGCGCAGGGTGTGATCCTTCTTCTGACCTACTGTGCATCCTCCCGGGCAGCGGACTTTGCATCTACGCTACCGCCAGAAGTCCGTAACTCTCCTCCTTGCCGGCACCGCCGTCCTGTGCGTGGGACTCGTGATCTACCTGATCCTCTCCCTGATGTCAGCCAGACCATGTTCTTCCTGACCGACTACATCGACATCAAGCC
>ENA-OQER01001161-OQER01001161.1-human-gut-metagenome-genome-assembly--contig:-NODE-1161-length-13270-cov-15.302442_pt1 | contig 13270 bp, 19 predicted proteins | sample MGYA00242797_ERZ504639 | MGnify/ENA primary metagenome ERZ504639 (study PRJEB26092, sample SAMD00036306) | human gut metagenome | host: Homo sapiens | study: EMG produced TPA metagenomics assembly of...
AGACTGCGCCATTGAACTCAGACCTGCAAGGTTATTACCGTTGGCAGGATTTCTCTGGGGATTCCATACGGCTGATGCTATTGGACAGCCGTGGCGTCAAGTCTGAACTTACTCTTCCGAACAGTTCGGTCCATTTCTTCAACTTCAATCCGAGTCTCTGGCTCGCAGACGGATTCCGTAGTCTGAGTGCCAAACTCAAACACGGCAACCTCTCGCAGGCTACCGTCATTGGTGTCTTTGCACCGGAACTGGCAACCATCGGCAAGGATATATGTAAGTCTGTGTTATTGAAGATTTTCAATAACACAGACCTTTAATTAACTTTTGAACACTCTAAAAATGAAGAAGTCCTTATCTTTGATATTGTATGTATTTATGTGCAGCTGTTGTCTTGGCTCTTCGAGAGTCTCATTGAATTATAAAAATGATGAATCAACAGACGCACTAGAAGTAAAGTCGCCAATCTGTAGTCCTCTAAATTCTGAAGATAATGAACTAACAGATTCTATAACAACTAATTTTTCTCAGAGCAATGTAACATATTATGGTATCCGGATTTGGCCCCAAGACGAAGAATACTACCAGAAAAGTGTAGAAAACAGGTTGTATCTTGTGTTAGGGATTAATGATACGTTGGTAGTTATATCCGATAACCCAATATTTTTTGGGGCGAATATATTATCAATAAGATCAAAAAGTAGAGCAAGGAAGGTATATTCAAGGTACAATCTTAATTTTGACAATGATCTTCCAATAAGATTTTATGCCACATCTTCATCAGATACTCTTATTTATGAAAAAATACCAATAAAATCTGCTCCGTATCAATTGTCCAAGGGTATATTGAAGACAAATAGGTTAATTGGTCTCCCCATATATGTGGGTATGCCTATCAAAGTGCTAAATAGAAAAGTGGGGATAGAGGGAATAATCCCACTTGAAACCTTAACAGAGTATAAGGTAATGTGCGTCATACATCCAGAAGCGGTTCGCTCTCTTTGGTAGATAAACAATATATCCAATCATTGAAGCAGTTAAGTCACTGTGATATAACAATGATCATATTAAAATTAAAAGATAACAAGATTGATACCATTGAGTTTACCAATTTTGGGAAATATAAAATGACGGATGGAATGAGCGTAACATCATATTTAAAATTTAGATAATGCGGTAATGGCCAAAAGACGTAAAGAAATTCCAGTAAGCGAAAGAACTGTTATTTTGAAAGGATTACGAAAATGAAAAAAACATTACCCGTTGGCGGAATTAAATATGGAATAAGATGGGTAATGCTTCAAATCGGGAGTTGTTGTAATAATCATCTGATTATCAATGTGATTTTTAAAAGATTAGGCGTAAAGGCAGGGAAAGATTCTCTGCCTTTTGCTATATTTGTAACCCAAAACAAAGAAAATGAATATACGAGAACGCTTCGGCACTTTATGCTCCAGATTGGGAGTCGAGCTTCAATGTCCACATTGCTACTCAAACAATATTATCAAAAGTGGTAAAAGTAGTACAGGTAAACAACGCTACCGATGCAAACATTGCCAGAAGCGTTTTATTACTGACTACACATACAAAGCCTATCTTCCTAACTCTGACACCAAAATCACTCAACTGACCAAAGAGGGATTGGGTATTCGCAGTACGGCACGAATATTGGGAATTTCATTACCACCTTGCTTAAGAAGATTTTGCAGATAGTAAGCAATATCAAGCAGCCACCTACCTCTGTAGGCAAGACCTACGAAGTGGATGAGATGCGCATTTTTATCGGTAAAAAAATCATCCGCGCTGGTTAGTGTACGCCTTGGATAGAGAAACTCGCAAGGTTGTGGCTTTTAAAGTGGGCAGACGTACCAACCGTACTCTGTCTGTTGTGCTTCAAAGTCTTTTTCTGTCCAAAGCCAAAATGATTTACACCGATAAACTGAAAAAATACAGTTATCTCATCAGCTGAAAAATACACCGTACCGTTTTCCGTTCTACCAACCATATCGAGTGGCACAATCTTACACTTCGTATCCACCTGAAACGACTGAACCGAAAACGATTTGTTACAGCCGCAGTTTATCAGTGCTAACAGCTATCATAAGGATTTACCTGTGGGTATAGCTACGGTCCGTAATCATAACACCGCAACCACAATACCCAATCCGTGTTTGCACTACTTGTCTGGAATGAGATGGGACAAGGCAGGGGTGTTTTTTATCCTTTGAATCTCCGAATCAACCAGCGTCAGTATCTCTTGTTTTACCTTACGATAGTTGGCTTCGATAGTCTCTTTGAGATTATCGGAGCCATCTTCGTTTTTGAATTCCACTATCACTGGGATAGCTGGTATGCTTTCATTTCTGCCGACACCTTGACGCTATCCACCACTATCTCCGCATGGAAAATCTTTTGGTCGATGCGTTCGTCGAAGTTATCGGACACCGCACCCACGAATATACCTTGTGTGAGGTTGGAAATCTTGCTTGCCGGGATAAGGCTATCCATTTGCGTGGAAATGGAGGTGGATTTGTCGTTGCGGTTGATGGTCATGGACTGCCGTTGCTGTAGCACCTTTCCGAAGCGTTCGCTAAGTGTCTTGGCAGTTTCGCCCACAACTTGACCGCTAAACACATTGCCTACAGTGTCTGGATTACCTTGCTCTCCTTGTCGCCATAGTCACGGGTAAGCTGCGAAAAGTCCTGAAAACCCAAGCACACGGCGACCTTGTTGCTTCGGGCTGTGGCGATAAGGTTATCCAACCCACGAAAGTAGATAGTCGGCAACTCGTCGATTATCACAGACGATTTGAGCTGCTTCTTCTTATTGATGAGCTTCACGATACGGCTATTATACAGACCAAGTGCTGCCGAATAGATATTCTGGCGGTCGGGATTGTTACCTACAACCAGCACTTTCGGCTCCTTGGGATTATTGATGTCAAGCGAAAAATCATCGCCCGTCATCACCCAATAAAGGGCTGGTGAAATCATTCGTGAAAGCGGTATCTTGGCACTGGCTATCTGTCCCTGCAACTGATCCTGCGCTCCTCCCTCCCAAGCGTCCATAAAGGGAGAAAGATAGTTGGCAAGTTCATCGTAAGAAGTGAGTATCGGGAATATCTGTGCGTAAGGACGGTTCAGAAACTCGATAGCATGGGGAAAGGTGCAGTACTTTCCTTTCTCATATATCTTCAGAAACCAAATGATGGCAGCCAGCAAGATAATCGGCGACTCCACAAAGAAGTCTCCCTGCTTCTGAATCCACGAACGGTTAAGGTTGAGCATAATAGTATAGGCACTCTCGTAGGCATCCGATATATCCGTCATAAAGGCGGGATTGATAGGATTGCACCGATGCGACTTTCTCGGATCATCGAAGTTGATGACATAAAACTGAGGTTTTACCTTGTAGGCATCCAAGTGATGAAGCAGGTGATTGTAGGCTATCTCTGACAAATCGGGGAACTTATAGTCGTAGATATACATGGCAAAGCCTTTCTCAATCTGCTGCTTGATATAGTTGTTCACAATGGCGTAAGACTTACCCGAACCCGGCGTGCCGAGCACCATCGAGGCACGGAAGGGATTGACCACGTTAATCCAACCTTTGTTCCACTTCTTCTTATAGTAAAAACGTGTAGGCAGATTGACAGAATACTCGTTCACCATGAGTTTGGTCTCCTGCATGAAACTCTCGTTCTCATTATTGAAGACATCTTCCATGAGGTTGTGTTTCAAGAGCCTGCTAATCCAGAGTCCTCCCATCAACAGGCAGATATAACCCGCTGTCATTGTAAATATGTACAGCGTGGCATTGCCCAAATTAGATACAGGCAACAATAATATCCACCAGTTGAGGAAGAACAAGAAGAAGCCAACAGCAAGAACCGTCCAAATCCTGTTCCAACTCATCTTTTCCGCTTTCACGCCCTTGGTTCCCAGACATGAGAGTGCCAGGAGCAGAAGCGAAAACAGCTTGGTATAGAGGATAGAATGAAATAAACCACCTGTTCTGTTGAAGTTGATAAGGATTCTGTCAACAACCCCGATTGTCACTCCCCATATGTGCATTGCTTCATAGCAATACCAATACACATTCATAATTGCGAGTATGATACTCACGGCACGGAGAAAATCCATGATTTTTCCCAATGCTCTCAAATCGTCTTCTTGTGCCATTGTTTTTTCTGTTTTGAAGTTATACAAATTGTTTTTGATTGAAGCTGACTTTCTCCATTGCATAAGAAAGTCAACCTTGATAACACGATTAAAGACTTCGCCCTTTTCGTTTCTTCTTCTTTCTGCGCAACTCCCTGTCAAATGCAGCTTCCTGTGCTTCATTTGAAGGACCGCCTCCAGCCATAAGTCCAAGACCGCTGCCGTATTCATCGAACAAGCTAGAATCGTGACGCTCTTGTTCTGAGATTGCACCATCTTCCTTTGGAATGGTAAGTGGTATCGGCTGCTCATTCTCGTAAGGTAAGGTGAAGTGCTCCTGCAAGGCATTGGCAGAAAGATTCGTTCCAAGCCTTGAACCATTGAACACGCTTTGGGTGCGGTGGTCAATGAATGTTGCTCCGTAGATACGGTCGTCAGCTGTATGGCGGAAAACAACATCAATGCCCTTTGCTTTCAGCAGTTCAACGAACTTATCCTTATGGTAAGTCTGCTTCAACACTGCCTCCACACTATGTTTGGTCATCTCGGAGAGTTTCTTGTCCTCCTTGAACTTCTTGGCTGAATAAGCGAACCGCTTTTCTATCGCTCCGCACCGACAGACCTGTCAATCTTGGAAGCCTTGAAAGGATTTCCAACTTTGTTGCCCTGTCCGTCCGTGGCAGAATAGACGAAACCATAATACTCACGACCGCCAACTTCGCCTCTGACCTCCTCCAAGGATATATTATATAAGGAAAGAAGTGCACGGTATTCGCCCAATGACTGGAACCTGTAGGTAGCGCAGAGAGATTTTACAGTATTGGCAACCTGCTTCTTCACATTGCCTTGCTTACATCCACCTTGCGGAGTGGATTGTCTGCCTGGCGTTGCTTGCGGTCTGCCTTGTGGAGATTGTACTTCTCCTCCAAGTCACGGGTGATAGCCTTGCTCCTATGGTAGTTGTATCGGCTATCCAAACACTTGCCGTTCTCATCCACACGGATGGTCACGATGTGCATGTGGTGACGGTCAATGTCCTCATGCTTGTAAACCATGTATGGCTGGTTGCCATATCCCATGCGCTCCAAGTATTCCCGTGCGATGTTCTCCATCTCCATATCCGTCAGCACATCATCAGGATGCGGATTCAGGGAGATATGCACGACAGGCTTTTCCGTTCTTATATGCGGAGAAAGGTATCGCTGGAAATCACGCAAGGCATTGGCGATGCTCGTCTTTCCCGAACAATCATCGAAGATCTTGTTCGTTGCCAAGAGCTTTCCCTCTTCCTTGTTAATCTTCTCACCATTGTATGCCAGTGCGCCATACAATGAACTTCCGAAACTTATCTTTGCGACCATCTTCCTCAAACTTACGGGTTAGTTCAACAATCTCACGGGTAAGAGAGACCAGTTCCCTGGTGCAGTTCTCCAGCTTATAGAGCAAAGCCATCGCCTTTTTCTCTGAGAAATGACAACGGAGTTCCTTGACAACCTGGTTGTAGTTGTTGCCAATCATTCGGTACTGCGAGTGAAAAGAAGAAAGCTTGGTGTAGTATTCCACCAGTGTCTTGTCCTCGCGCAGCACCTTGAACGCTCGCCGAAGATGCGTGCCTTGGCAAAGACAGCCTTTGCCTTCACATCAGTCTGCTCATACATGACGAGGAATTTCATCCATTCGTCATCGTCGAACCGAAGCATCACATGGTGCGACTTCGGGTTCAGCTTGGGGATTCGTCCCCCTCGTTTTCTTTCAGTGTTCATATTAAAATGGATTAAGTGGTACATGCGGCAATAATGGAATTGTACAAACTATCGTCAGATTGGAACATGGGGAGCCCGACTTCGGAGAGGCTACCAACGGCAGGGCAAGGTCTTGGAGAGTAACTCCAAAGGTTTGAGTAACTCAAAACATACCTTGCTATGTCTTTGAGGACATAAAAATCCGCTTAGGGTGGATTGGAGTTAGCCTTCGTAAGAAGCTGTCCCATCCCGAATGGAAGCTGTTCGGGAAATCCTGTCCTTTGCGGAGCATCAAGCCTTAGTTCTTCTCGGAACGATATGGATGCGTTATCCATCGCTTTGCCTTTCGGGTGCAAAATTACGGCTAAAATAGCACCCTTGGAACAGATGCACCCCAGACAACCACTGCAACTATCGGCAACATGCTGCCACAGGATTTGAAAACCATTGTTTTTCGGAAAAAGTGTTGTTACTTTGCAGCCGTAAACATCGAACTAATGATTTGAAAATATGATGAAACAAGCATTTGTAGAAATGAATAAACCTGTCATTATTGCAGTATCGCCTTGCATCAATGATGCGCTACTGACGTACAGACTTAATGATTCACTGTCGTACTGTCGTATGGAAATGATGAAGCACTGCAATGGTTCAAGGTCTCCATAATGGAGCAATGAATTATAGACATGGACTCTTATGTGTCCACATCGTTAAATTGGCAGAATATTATAGAAGTGAGTTATCAACAATTTAAAAAGTTAAAGATATGAGTAAAACAAGATTTGTTGCATTCGCGACACAGAAAGGTGGAATAGGAAAGTCCACCATCACGGCTCTTGTAGCCAACTACTTTCACAATGTCAAGGGCTACAATGTGGCGGTCATAGATTGTGACGAGCCACAATACAACCTTGCAGACCTGCGAGACGAGGAACTGGAACTCATCAAAAGCAGCGACTATTTCAAGGCGCAAGCCTGTGAGCATTTCAAAAAGCTGGGCAAGAAGTCCTTCAGCGTAACGAGAAGCAATGCAGTCAATGCGCTTGACGACGCAGAGACAGTGTTGAATGAAACAGAGGTTAAACTTGACTTCATCTTCTTTGACATGCCTGGGACTATCAAAAGTGAGGGCGTCATGAAGACCTTGTCTCAGATGGATTACATCTTTGTACCCGTCAGCGCAGACCGCTTTGTTGTAGAAAGCGCAATGAGCTTCATGCAGTTGTTCCACGACAACTTTTTGACACAGGGTTGGTCGGTCACCAAGAAACTTGCTTTCTTTTGGACAATGGTTGACAAACGAGAACGAACGAGTTTGTATGATGTATATGAAGGTATGTTCAAGTCTCTCGACTATTCGGTTCTCAACACACGACTGCCAGACAGCAAACGTTTCAGAAGAGAGCTGTCGGAGAACAGAAAGGCAGTGTTCCGTTCCACCATCTTTCCATCAGACCCAAACCTGTTGCGAGGGAGTGGCATCAAGGAGTTGTCCGACGAGATTTGTGAAATCATAAAGACATGAGCCTATGGTAAGCAGAAAAATCAACACTGACGCAATAGATGAAAATCTGCTCATTGCCTCTATTGGCAAGAGCAAGATTGGCACGACAACGGCATCCATTCTTGACGGAGCTTCCCAATCCCAAGTGAAAGATACCGAAGAGAAAGAAGAGGTTGGCTGGAAGTCCCAATGCTCGCAGACCGATAAGTCGCCAATTTCACGCAAGCCTCCCAAGGCTTCTTCGGAAAGTTACGATTCGGCATTCTTCAAGCGAAACGAGATAAAGACTCGTCAATGCGTTTATATCAGCCGTGAGATACACAGGAGAATTTCAAGAATAGTCAGTGTGCTCGCAAAGCATGAGTTGACAGTCGGTGGTTACATCGACCTTATTCTTGAGAGACATCTTGAAGAGAACCAAGAAGAAATCAACGGCTTACTGAGAAAAGAGATTGACGATTGGAATGTGTAACAAAAAGGAACAAGCATGACAATGGAAACTATATTCTTGATAGTCTTGGTTGCATTCAATGTTTGGACTATCTATTTTTACAACAAGTTGCTTCTTGAAGTTGCGAACGACAAGGAAAAGGAGAAAAAACCGCCTATCGACCGATGGCACTTGTAGGCAAAAGTCTTTTCAAAGTGTCCCAACTGCGAAAGAAAGAAGAAACGGAACAAAAACAAACAGAATCCATGTCCGTATCGGATAATGACGTGACATTTGACGATTCTCCAAAGAGTACGGCACGGATTTCTGACGAACAGCTTGATGACGTGTTTACGAATGTTCGCATAGAAGATATTGGTGTGAAATATTCTGACAATAAGGAAGATGCCGATATGCCACAAGCCAAAGGGTCAAGTTTTGAGGACATTGACGCAGCTGTGAATACCGTCAAGGCACCGAAAGCAACGGACAAGGAGAAAAGACATGCAGGCAAGGTTTTCCATGAGATGGATGGCAACCAATTCTATGAGAAATTCATGGAGAACAGCGAGGAGTGCAAGAAGAACATCCATGATTACGTCACCTTCTACTTGCAAACTCATAAGATTGTAGAGATTTCCAAGCCAAAGAAAGAGTTTAAGGTGCCAGACAGTATAGAGGACTTTAATATCCTCGACTTTGTATAACAATTTAATAAGGAGAATTATGGAAAGAACAGAAGAGAACAATGCAACAAAGGATAGATTTGCACATGTAGGCAAAATATTCTCGGAAATGGACAGCGAAAAGCTACAAGCTGAAATCGCAGAACGCTCAAAGATTATTAAACGCAAAATAGATGCGTTGATGGAATTGCATATGTCAGGTATCTGACAAAAACTGTTGAGGTTGGATTTTCAATAGTCAACAAGTATTTCAATAGCAGAGAATTTGTATAACAATTAAAAAAATGATTATGGCAGACGAAACAAAAAACTGTGGTAAAGGACAACTCACTTCGACAGATGCCAAGGAGTTGTATGAGGCTTTCATGAGAAATTATGAAGAGACAATGGAGGAAGTTGGTAAACAGATTGACGCTTGTCTTGAAGAGACATTTCAAGACCGTACATCGTCAACTATTTCCGACAAGGAGGAGTGTTTTGATGAAGATGCAGCATATGAGAATTATGATGTGGGTGAATTTGAGCCAATCGACAGAATGGAGAAAGAGCGTGCTGAGCAGTATGTCGGTAAGTTCATAGCAAATGCAGGTTTTACCGCAAGATATGGCAGACATGTTGGCATCAGCGAGGACATTCATGAGCGTGTGACTAAATTTGTCAGTATCGTAGGCAAGGGAAAGATTTCCATTGCAAGTTATGTGGATAACATCATCAACGAACACTTCAATGCCTATGCAGCCGAATCAAGGTGCATTCGATGAAGGTCTCAAGTCGTATCGCCTCTGACAATAAATTAAGAGTACGCCAATGAAAAAGAAAGACTACGGCTAAAATCTCAGCTTGCCACTGAATCCACAGGACGCATCATGCCGCATTAGTAAGCAAAAGTGTCAATCGCCAGATGGGACTATCTCCCAAGGAACAGAAAAAAACGATTTATGAATAAAGGACAGTCCTTTTGATTTGAGCTGTCCTTTGTTATTCTGCAAGCATCGCAGATAAGGAAAAAACGGTTCTTTGCCACTTTCTTTCCGCTCCTCGGCTCATGAAGAAAGTGGCGGAACGAATTTTCATGCTCCGCCTAAATTATAATAATGTGGTGTTATGTCGTTGCAACCATACGCTGCTCTATAAGTCTTGCATTGCTGTTCACCAGGTTGATGATGTCGGCATGGTGCTCGGTGTCCTTGTTCTGTAGTCCGTGGCATTGTACGACTTTCATCTGTTCGAGTGAAAACTCCACGGTCTCAACCCTTTGTTCGGCTATTCTTGCAGAGAAGATGATGCAGTCGGGATTGAGTGAGTAGTTTGTACCGCTGCCTACGCAATGGTGCATCGCCTTGCCCTCAAGAACGTGCTCCCTGACGCTTTCAAGCATTCTCACCACGATATTGCCGTCCGTGAACATCAAACCGAAGAAACGGCTCTTCATTTCCTTGAACTTGTCCTCGTTCTTCAATGCCTTGCGTATCTCCTCCTCGGTGCGCTCCTTTTCTTTCTTGGCTCTGATTTTCTCGGATATTCTGTCGTGCTCGGCTTCAAGGTTGTCGGGGCAAATGTAATGTGGACTTCTGATGTCCTTGCCCATTTCTACCAACATACAGATGTAGTCCGCCCATTTGCCGATGTCTGTAATAAGGTAATGGTTGCGGTTGGCTATCTTGTAGGCATTCCAACAAGTTTCCAAGTGCCGTGGGTGGTCTATGAAGTGGCGGACGTGTCCGTAACGACATTGTTTCATCATCGTTTCGATGCGGTGGTCTGTCAGCATCGCCTTGAACAATGTAAGCGGTTCGATGCCGTGAAACGCTCCGTCAAAGCCGTTGCGCCATATCTGAGGAATGACTTTCATATCGGGGCATACCGGAAATGAAGCAATATGCTGATAGGTGGTGTTGTCCCTGCGCAGTTCAATGTCGGAGTCGTAGCAGAACGTGTCCATATAGATACCATTGTGCGCTTGCGTGCATAACCTCCATCTTGCCTTTCTCGTTCATCCAATAGCGTGCCACCTCCCAACAAAAGATGTCTGCCTTTTGTCCCTTGCGGTAGTATGCTTTCATCTGATATGCTCGCATAAGTTGCAGTCCATTACGCTCAGTGAGTACGCTGAAATAGGTAGAAGACATTGCCTTCTGTCGCTTGGTGCGGCGCTGCACTTCCAACTTTGCCTTACACTTCGGGCAGACACATTTGTTCGCATCCTCGTCCGTAGTCCAAGTGTTTCCGCAGTCCATGCAAGTGGTCTGTCCGTGCTTCAACTGAAAGGCATAGTGGTCAAGACACTCACGGAATGCCCATTGCATTTGCGCTCCCTTGATAGGTCTAACCCCTTGTTTGAGGTTACGACTTGCTTCTGATATTTCGTTCTTGGTTTCATAACGTGTCGAATAATGATGGTTGGTGTACTTCTGTTTCCGTTCTCTGTGAGGTTCGCTTGGCGGTATCTCGGTTACGCATCTTGTTCATCTGCTCTTGCTGATATTGGCGGATGGCTTCCTGTCTTGCCTGTGCCTTCTCCTCCTCTGTGAGTTCGATGTGGTGGTTAACAGACACTTGGCAGTTCAATGGTTTTCCTACCTCGATGTCCTTCTCCTCGTAGTAGTGGATGGCTTGCCCATATATCTCGTCATCGCAAAAGCCGTTGCAACCGCTCTTCTGTACCCAATTAAGGATATAGGTGACGCAATCGTCTATGTTCTTGTCGGGGTTGTCATACTTGGCTGCAAAGAGTTCGTCCTCCATTGCTCGCTCCTCCAAATAGGCTTGTATGGTTCTCTTGAAATATTCTGTAGTGTTCATATCTGATGTTGTTAAAGGGGTTGTTACTCATGATAGATGATGTCGCAGTCCTCAACTTCTGTAGGCAGTCCGAAGAACGGATAATGGCTGAAGTAAGGTTCTGTGCACATGTCCTCGTTGTATCTTGGACTTACTATCTCAATATTGTTTTTGCGTATGGCTTCGTCCACCATACGGATTTCCTCGTCTGTCAGTCCGCTTGCATCGCCATTGATGATGTAGCAGAGTGCCCATGTAGGTATCGCTTCAATGCTTCTGTTCATATCGCTTGTAATTTAAAGTGTCAATAACCAAATGAATGTTCCAATCAGTACCACCATAGAAAGAATGGAAATGATGATGCCGAAAATGAACTTCACAATTCCCAATATGACTTCACCGACCATGCAGAGAGCCATATATCCCAACCAAGCCACCAAAGTGATGAGGGTTGAGCCGACTGCGGAGAGTAATCTCCACCAAGTCTGTGTTATGTTGATGTTTGTTGTCATATAGCCTTGAATTAAATTTATTTGCGGTTCCAGGAGCTGAAGGGAAGTTCTCGTTTCTTCACCTTTTTGTCGCTCCCTTTTCCGACATTTTTTTTGCGTCTTCCTGTCGTATCGGTCGTTTCGTTTCAGGTGCCTTTCAAGGGCGGCGAGGCTGGAAATACAAGGTTTTTCGGAAAAATACTACCCAACGGTGTGGAGATTTTTTCGAAAACCGAAGGCTCGACCTTTTATTTCCAAAGCCCGCTGCCATACCTTTGCACCTGCACGATAACGGTTGATGCCAAAAGGAAAGACCTTGTGGAGGAAAGAAAATCAGAGCGGCAAATGAAAATAGAAACTTCACGGAAGTTTTTGGACTGTACGATTATCGCATACCCATTTCTGAGAAATGGATACAATTACTGTCTTGCAAATGTTTTTAGGAAAATGGAAATCGCATACAAGAATGGCACAGCCTTCAGAGAAATTCCGGTGAAAGAAGAGTATGGCTTGTCCATGCTTCTTGCATCGGGTTTTCTCCAAGCTGTGCAGCCAAGCATGAAAGTGGTCGTTGGGGTTTACATCAATGACTTCTTTCTTGTGGTGGAGTATGCAAACAAAATTGTACGGCAAATCAAGGAATGGTGTTTATTTTGATCGGTTAGCCTGCAACCGACAAAAAGAAACACTTTTCCTCATGCCGTACTACTGAGACATGAAAGGGTGGCGTGCCACTGTTTCATGTCGATTGGATTGTGCGATAAAAATGGAACTGCGAGTTGTGGCTATAAAAGTCAGCCGTTGTCAGCACGGCAAACAAAGAAAAGTCCTTGGCTGTATAGTCTTGAAGTATTTCAAGGCATACTGTCAAGGATTTTTCTTGCCGTGCCATAGTCGGAGGAAGTTAGTCTGAGGTACGAGGACTGTCTTTCTTCGACGACGGCTGAGTTTTATACAAAACACACGAAAGGATGAGAATATGCAAACGAAATAGACCATTCAAAACAGGAACCATTGCCACATATGTTTGAATGGATTGAAATGGAAATAGCAAAGAATAGAGAAGAATATGGTTTAATAAAAAATATATTTATCCAAGCAAAAAATCGAGGATAAAAATCTTAAAACATTCTTTATCCCCGATTAAATATCGTACCTTTGCAACCGAAAGAGTTCTTTGGATGGTTATGCAAATCACAGCAGGATGCTACATTCTGTTTATTTCTAATTCGTAACCTCTTCTTTTTATGAGATAAAAACTTATCTCATTCTCAATCACTTATAAAAAATACGTACTTTCACCTGTTGAAACGATAGTTCTTCGTGACAGAATGCCAACAATAGATTTTAGCCCTTCAAATTTGTTCTTGAACATTTTTTGAGTAGTGCTGCCATAACTCACCACTATACATTTCCTTTCTTCTAATCTTCCATGCCCTCTGTCAAAGGAAGTATGCTTTGAAACTATACCCTGATAGT
>ENA-OQER01001163-OQER01001163.1-human-gut-metagenome-genome-assembly--contig:-NODE-1163-length-13250-cov-2.106378_pt1 | contig 13250 bp, 18 predicted proteins | sample MGYA00242797_ERZ504639 | MGnify/ENA primary metagenome ERZ504639 (study PRJEB26092, sample SAMD00036306) | human gut metagenome | host: Homo sapiens | study: EMG produced TPA metagenomics assembly of...
GTTTCCTGCGGCCCCTGCGGAAGCGGGCATATCAACGAAAACCTATATGCTTAGATATCGGATCGGAGAGATGGGGGTCCATTTAAGGGTGATCCTTCAGAAGATCAATCGGGGAGATCTTTCAGAAACCGGAAGAACTGATGGAGAACATTGCCGGAGTCACCGGGGCATCTGAAAAAGAAAGTTCTTCAGAAGGGAGGAGATCCGGAACGGGAGGTTCTGAACCTGATTCCGACAAAGGACGGGAAGGCATTCCTGACAGATGAAAACGGAGAATGCTGGAGAGCTTATATTTTTATTACCGATGCAGTAAGCTATGATCTGGCGGAAAAACCGGAGGATTTTTATGAAAGTGCAGTTGCATTTGGAAAATTCCAGGAAATGCTGGCAGATTACCCGGCAGAGACCCTGCATGAAACGATAAAGGATTTCCATGATACAAAGAAACGTTTTCAGACTTTGAAAAATGCCATAGAGAAGGACAGCCGCCATCGTGCGCATCCGTAAAAGAAGAGATCGCATTTGCGTTTCAGCATGAGTATCTGGCAAATGTATTCGGTGAGCTTCTGGCAAAAGGTGAGGTGCCCCTTCGGGTAACACACAACGATACGAAGCTGAATAACGTTATGATCGACCTGGAAACAGGAAGAGGAATCTGTGTAGTGGACTTGGACACGGTTATGCCGGGACTTGCATGAATGATTTTGGAGATTCCATTCGTTTCGGGGCCAGCACTGCATTGGAGGATGAGAAAGATTTAAGCAAAGTTTCCTGTGATATGGAGCTCTATGAAATCTATGTAAAAGGCTTTCTGGAAAGCTGTGGAGATAAGCTCAGTGCAAAAGAGATCGAGATGCTTCCCATGGGAGCTAAGGTGATGACTTATGAATGCGGCATTCGCTTTCTTACCGATTATCTGGAAGGAGATCATTATTTTAAGATCGACGGGAAGAACACAATCTGGACCGCTGCCGCACACAGTTTAAGCTGGTGGCTGATATGGAACAGAAATGGGATACTATGCAGACGATCGTGAAAAAATATCAGAAATAAAAAACAGGGGTTTTTACAATGGAGGTAAAGTGATGAGCGAAACAAAAGGAAGAGTGACCATTCCGACAGATCTGGATGTGATCCCGGAGACACTGAAAATGCTGGATGAGTGGGGTGCAGATGCCATCCGTGACTGTGACGGAACGGAATTTCCAGCAGAACTGAAGAAAACCGGCGCAAAGATTTATGCAACCTATTATACCACCAGAAAGGACAATGCCTGGGCAAAGGCCCATCCGGAAGAAATCCAGCAGATGTATATCATGACATCTTTCACACGGCAGTGTCGGATACTCTGGAAATCCATCTGATGGATCATCTGTATCCGGATATGCTGGCGGTGAATACAAGAGATGATATCAGAAGATGGTGGGAAGTCATTGACCGGACTACAGGGGAAGCTGTCAGTACAGAGGAATGGTCATACGATGAAAAAACGGAAATGTTGTGATCAGCCGGCGAAAGAGTTTCATGAGTATACGGTAAGTTTTCTTGCATATATCATGTGGGATCCGGTACATATGTACAATGCAGTTGTCAATGATGGAAGGATGTAGAGCCTCAGATCACTTTTGATGTGCGTCAGCCCGCAACACGTGCACATTCCATGGATCGCCTCCGCAGATTTCTGGATTCCCATGATTATGTGAATGTAGTACGATTTACTACCTTTTTTCACCAGTTCACACTGATCTTTGATGAGATGGCACGGGAAAAATATGTAGACTGGTTCGGATATTCCGCTTCGGTGAGTCCCTATATCCTGGAACAGTTTGAGCAGGAAGTGGGATATAAGTTCCGCCCGGAGTTTATCATTGATCAGGGATATATGAACAACACTTATCGGATCCCGTCGAAAGAATTTAAAGATTTCCAGGCTTTCCAGAGACGGGAAGTGGCGAAGCTTGCAAAGGAAATGGTAGACATTGTCCATGAATACGGAAAAGAGGCCATGATGTTCATGGGTGATCACTGGATCGGTATGGAGCCCTTTATGGATGAGTTTGCTTCCATCGGGCTTGATGCGGTAGTGGGAAGCGTCGGAAACGGAGCGACCCTACGTTTGTTCAGTGATATTAAACATGTAAAATATACAGAGGGAAGATTCTGCCGTACTTTTCCCGGACACCTTCCATGAGGGCGGGGATCCTGTAAAAGAGGCAAAAGTAAACTGGGTGACTGCAAGAAGAGCCATCCTTCGAAGCCCGATCCAGAGGATTGGATATGGCGGTTATCTGAAGCTGGCTCTGGAATTTCCGGATTTTGTACAGTATATCAAGGAAGTCTGCCAGGAATTCCGTGTGCTCTACGACAATATCCGGGGAACCACACCGTACTGTGTAAAGCGAGTGGCCGTTTTAAACTGCTGGGGAAAAATGCGCTCCTGGGGCAACCATATGGTACATCATGCCATCTATTACAAGCAGAATTATTCCTATTTCGGAATTATCGAGGCATTAAGCGGTGCGCCTTTTGATGTGTCCTTTATCAGCTTTGACGATATCCGTGAGGATAAAGAGCTGCTGAATGATTTTGATGTGATCATCAATGTAGGTGATGCGGACACTGCACAGTCCGGTGGTGAGAACTGGGCAGATCCGGAAATCCTACAGCAGTGCGGAAATTTGTCTATAATGGCGGCGGATTTATTGGCGTCGGTGAACCGGCAACTCATCAGTGGCAGGGGAAATTCTTCCAGCTGGATGACATCCTTGGTGTAGAGGAAGAAAGAGGATTTAATCTTAATACCGATAAATACAACTGGGAAGAGCATAAAGAGCATTTTATCCTGGAGGATACAGACGGAACCGTAGATTTCGGTGAGGGGAAAAAGAATATCTTCGCACTTCCGGATACGAAGATCCTTATCCAGAAAGATCAGGAAGTCCAGATGGCAGTAAAAACCTTCGGAAAAGGCCGGGGCGTTTATATCAGCGGACTTCCGTACAGCTTTTGCAACAGCCGTATTCTTTACAGAGCCGTACTCTGGTCAGCGGCAGCGGAAGGTGAGCTTCACCGTTGGTTTTCTTCCAATTATAATGTGGAAGTACATGCTTATGTGAAAAATAAGAAATACTGTGTGGTAAACAACACCTATGAGCCACAGGATACCACCGTTTACACAGGGGACGGACAGAGCTTTGACCTTCATCTGGAAGCTAATGAGATCCGCTGGTATCAGATCTGAGAAAGCAGGATACAGGTTTACTGATAAAGAAAAGCTGTGAAATTGTCTGAGGGCGTTGACAGAGAAAAAAACTTATAATATAATAAATCCATTCCAAAAGTAGGAAAACAAAGCTGTTACAATAGAGAAAATCTATTATAACAGCTTTTTATTATTGTTGACAAACAATTTTACTTATAAAGAGGAGAGCTTTATGAACAAAAAGATCAAAACCCTGTTTTGCAGAAAAAGAGTGCTTTTTCTCCGAAAAATAAAAGCAGAAAAAGCAGTATTGTGATAAAATAGAAGAAAAATATTTCAAAGACAAACTAAATGATCAGAAGAAAAGAGGTAGATAGATTATGATAAAAGCAGAAAAAAAGACACTGAAGCTTTCAGTAGAGAAGCCTCAGTATATTACAGTAAATGATATTACTTACGCACAGGTGGATTCCTGGTTCGGACATTGCAGGCGGGATCTGAAACTGGATATATCTACCCGGAAACAAAAGATGGAAAAACTATCCCTGCATCCTCTGGATCTGCGGAGGTGCTCTGATGATGGATAAATCCGCACATAATCTTTATCTGAGCAGACTGGCATCGGATGGATTTGTAGTGGCAAGTGTGGAGTATCGTACTTCCAATCAGGGCCCGTATCCCATGCCGCTGCAAGATGTAAAGGCAGCCATCCGCTATCTGAAAGCTCATGCAGACCGGTTCCGCATCAACAAAGAGCAGATAGGAGTTATGGGAGAGTCTGCCGGAGGATATCTTACATGTATGGCTGCGCTGGACAATGATCCGGCTCTGGATGTGGGAGAGTATCTGGAAGAATCCAGTAAGGTACAGGCTGCCTGCCCATGGTACCCGCCTACAGATCTTTCCGCATTTCCGTGTGAATCTGCAGAAAAATGTGCTTCTTCCGCAGAATCCCTTCTGCTTGGATTTAATTCCATGTTAAATAAAGAAATGGCATACCAGAGCAGTCCGGTTTCCAAGGTTACGAAGGATGCACCGCCATTTCTGATCATCCATGGCAACTGCGATCAGGTCGTTCCTTATGTTCAGTCGGAAACTTTATACGGACTTCTGGAGAAAAAAGACTGTGATGTCACTTTGCTGACACTGGATGGTGCAGACCATGCAGATATCCAGTTTTTCCAGGATGAGGTGTGGAACCGGATCGCAGAGTTTTTCCATGAAAAACTGAAATAAATAAAAGACAGGAGCACAGATTATCCAGCAGTTGTTGTAAATATGTGATCCTGAAAAGACCAAAATAGAAAAGAGAAACACAAATGATAACATTAAACGATTATCTGTATTCCGGAGATACTCTTCTCCGGATACTGAAGAAATACATTCGGGATCTTAGGACAGAGGCGAAGAAAAAACATAATGAGATCGATCTGGTACACTGTAATTTTTTGATCCAGATCCAGGAGCTTCTGGAGCATAATGATTTCCTCACTGCCCAGTCTCAGAAGATCCGGGAATTTTATAAATATATGGCAGGGGAATATCCGTTTCTGGCGTTTACCTTCAAGGGAAGAATCAAATCCCTGATCCGTGCGGAGGAAAAATTTAACGGATATGTAGTAGAATTTATTTATGACTACTATAAAGAATATGGGGAATATCCTTCCGTATCCCAGATCAAGGAACGGTTAAGCTGTTTCCGCGATTTTATTGCATACAGGATCGTTATCGCCATGCCCAGATGTCATTTGAAAAATGGTGAGAATGTCAGAGAAGAAGAGCTTCGTTATCTTTATGAGATCGCCAATATACTTCCGGGATTTTTGGAAGAAAGAGGATTTACCGCAGAGCCGGCCAGAGGAGTGCAGGAAAGTACATCGCCACTGCTCAGCAGGGAAGCAAAGCCTTACTATAGGGATTACATCTGTAATAACAGTGAGGATGATTATCAGTCTCTGCACATTACATTTTATGATAACAGTTCCCGAAGCTATATGGAAGTACAGCTGCGGACTAAAGATATGGATGATGTTGCGGAGATTGGTTCCGCCAACCATTTAAGCTATGAGAAAAACAGGAAAGTGAACGCAGGAGAAGGGACGCGATTCCCCAGGGGGAATGTATCTATTTTGATGAGGCTTATGAGCGGGGTATGCGACTTCTTGGACTGGATCTTGCTGCGCTGGACGTTAATATGTTTGGTGCGGTAAACAATAGCCTGATCAATGATGGCTGCGGACTGTTCCGCGGAAGGATGATCCTTCCTTATGAGCATCTTTCTCGTTTTCAGAATGATATCGTTGACTGAGGGAGGATGACATGAAAGACTTGACAAAAGGGAAGCCTTCCACATTGATCCTGTCCTTTGCGCTTCCTGTATTTCTGGGAAATCTCTTGCAGCTGACGTACAGCCTGGCAGATACCCGGATCGTGGGAAGCTTTCTTAAAGAAGATGCGCTGGCGGCAGGTAGGGGCCACCAGTCCTTTAAGCGGCTGATCATCGGTTTTCTGATGGGCCTTGCAAATGGATTTGCCATTGTCACCGCACAGAAATTCGGTGCCGGAAACCGGGAAGAAGTACGAAAATCTTTTGCGCTGTCTCTTGTAATGGGCAGCGTGATTTCTCTGATCCTGACTGTTTTGGGACTTTTGTTTCTGCATCCGATCCTGAGGTTCCTGAATGTTCCGAATCATTTGACGGGAACTGCCAGGCAGTATATCTTTATTATTATCGCAGGTATGCTGGCAACGTTTCTTTATGATACCTGCGCGGCATCTCTGCGTGCACTTGGGGATACGGTGACGCCTCTTGTGATCCTGGCGGTGTCTGTAACTTTAAATATCGCAGGAGATCTGTTTTTTATTCTGGTAGTAAAAGCAGGAGTTCAGGGAGCGGCCGTTGCCACGGTACTTTCACAGACGCTGGCATTTCTGATATGCTGGTTTTACATGATCCGCAGGTATGAGATCCTACGGCTGAAAAAAGAGGATTTTTTCGGTCTCGAAAGAAATATGATGAAAAATATGCTGAGTGCCGGACTTTCTATGGGACTTGTAAGCTCTCTTGTAAATCTTGGTACACTGGCACTTCAGACCTCCATCAATCGGCTGGGAAGAGATATCATTGTGGCACATACAGCAGCTCGTAAGATCACAGAGATGTTTATGATCATGTTTGGCGTGTTCGGCCAGACCATGGCGATCTTCTGCGGCCAGAACGCAGGTGCAGGAGGATGGACCGGGTACGCCATGGAATCGGTCTTGCAGTTCTGTATACCTGTATCTGGTCCGTGATGACTGTGATCTTCAGTTTTACCATTGGAAAACAGCTGATCTATCTGGTCACAGGAAGCCATAATGAAACGGTGATCCGCAATGCCGCCAATTATCTTAAATTTGATACGATCTTTTATTTCGTAACGGCTGTGATCAGTGTCCTCAGAAATGCTATGCAGGGCCTTGGAGAAACGGTGATCCCTCTGGTTTCCAGTGCGCTGGAGATGATCGGAAAAGTAGTGATCGCGGTGACTCTGGTGCCACTTCTCGGATATACCGGCGTGATCGTAGCAGAACCGATAGTCTGGGTCATTATGGTGATCCCGCTGATCGTGAAGATACTTAAGATGCCTGAATTAAAGAAAACAGTCTGAGAGATTCGAAGATCCGATGAGAAAGATTCGCGTGAAAAATAAAAAGCACATTGTATGGAATGAGCCGCCACCGGAAAGTATGACTTTTGGGGTGGTTCAACCATAGCAATGTGCTTTCTTTAATTTTACATAGTTGCTGTCGCTTCTTTTACGTTTTCCTTTTCAGGAAAGATATGTCTGAAAATAAAACGTACGATCGGACCTGCATAGATCAGCTGCCAGAAGAATGCCATCGGGAAGTTGAATGCGGTTGTCTGAAGCCATACAGCTACGAACTGATTTCCTGCATCCTTAAAGAGAATGGTTGCGGCAAGACTCATTAATGGCACATGAAAGCAACGGAAGGAACGGAGATCGCAAGGATCTTGCTGAAGGGATGACAGCTTTTGAAATCTACCATGCGCATTGCACAACCAAAAGCAAGCTTGGATACAATAAAGAAGTCAAGGATAAATGCGATCGGTCCCATGATCACCAGCTCATGAAAAGCGTCAAGGAACACGCGGTTTGTCATACTCCCTGTGTTCAGGGAAATGTTGTAGCAGATCATGGCGTAAACCATGAAAAATACCATGATAAGGGTAAAGATAACTTCCTGAAATTTGTTTTTTGGCATAAAAATCCTCCTTTAAAATGATTAAGTGATAATGTAAAACCTCAGAGCATGTGTTGTTCGTTAATCATTCAGGAGAATGTGCGTTTCCAATATATGACAGGATTTTGTCATAAACCATATTCGGTTTTTTGACCAGATCAAACTGCGAAGCAGTTATTTGGCTGTAAACAGGCAGCAGAGCGGTTTACGAATATCCGCTTGATACCGGCGATTATGATATCATAAGCAGCAAAGCCTTGTCAATAAGTAAAATTCGCAACATCCTGCGGAATGTTCTGAAAAAACATGGAAATATCAGAAGAGTAATTGAGAAAAAAATGGCAATAACTCCTCTTGACCGTTAAAGTTAGATATAGTAAACTTGTAAACAGTTAGCGGATTCTAACTAATGCGTAAAATTTGTGGCGGGCCGTATCCCCTGATAAAATGCGGCCTGAACAGGAGTTACGGACAGGGCGAAAAGACCAGACAGGAGGATAAATATCAAATGGATTATTTAGAGATTGAGAAGGTCATTGGAAGAGAGATCATTGATTCAAGAGGAAATCCGACCGTAGAGGCAGAGGTTTATCTGGCAGATGGAACGGTCGGAAGAGGAGCAGCACCAAGCGGAGCGTCCACAGGAGAATTCGAAGCACTTGAGCTGAGAGATCAGGATAAAAGCCGTTTTGGAGGAAAAGGTGTTTCGAAGGCCATTGAAAATATCAATACAGTAATTAATGATGCGCTGGCAGGAATGGATGCATCTGATATTTATGCAGTGGATGCTGCCATGCTCAAAGCAGATGGAACAAAGGACAAATCAAAACTGGGCGCAAATGCCATTCTTGCGGTTTCTATTGCGTGCGCACGTGCGGCTGCGATTTCTCTTGACATCCCCCTTTACAGATTTCTTGGTGGGGTGAACGGAAACAGACTTCCGGTTCCGATGATGAATATCCTAAACGGTGGTGCACATGCTGCGAATACCGTTGATGTTCAGGAATTCATGATCATGCCGGCAGGAGCACCAAGCTTTAAAGAGGGACTTCGCTGGTGTACGGAGGTATTCCACGCTCTTGCTGCACTTCTGAAAGAAAAAGGCCTTGCAACAAGCGTTGGAGATGAAGGTGGTTTTGCACCAGACCTTGGAAGCGATGAGGAAGCCATTGAGTACATCCTTGAAGCAGTGAAAAAAGCAGGATATGAGCCTGGAAAGGATTTTGTACTTGCCATGATGCTGCATCCAGTGAGTGGAAAGGAAACAAAAAGGGGGAGTATGTTCTTCCGAAATGCGGAAAGAAATTTACATCTGCGGAGCTTGTTGATCACTGGAAAAATCTGATCGAAAAATATCCGATCTACTCTATTGAGGATGGCCTTGATGAGGAAGACTGGGAAGCTGGCAGATCATGACAAAAGAACTTGGAGGAAAAGTACAGCTTGTAGGTGATGACCTGTTTGTTACAAATACAGAGCGTCTTGAGAAAGGTATCAGCCTTGGCTGCGGAAATTCTATTCTGATCAAACTGAATCAGATCGGTTCTGTATCTGAGACTCTGGAAGCCATCAAAATGGCACATAAAGCTGGCTATACAGCGATTTCTTCCCATCGTTCCGGAGAGACAGAGGATACAACCATTGCAGATCTTGCAGTGGCACTGAATACCTGCCAGATCAAGACAGGAGCTCCTTCCAGAAGCGAACGTGTGGCAAAATATAATCAGCTTCTCCGTATTGAGGAAGAGCTTGGTGATGCAGCAGTATATCCGGGATTCCGGGCATTCAATATCAAGAGATAAGATCATAACTAACACATTTCTCAAAAAAGGTACGCTTTGGCGTGCCTTTTTTTGGCGAAAATAAGGTTGCCAGATTTCTCAAAATAGTATATTATGATTTACAGCCGTGTGAAAAAATAAAATTGAATATTGGAGATGCTATGAAAGAATACGTAAATACTTTTATGCGTTACAGGTTTCTTCTGGGAGAGCTTGTAAAAAAAGGAATCAAACTGAAGTACAGACGTTCCTATCTTGGTATCATCTGGTCTCTTCTTGAGCCGTTGCTTACCATGATCGTACTGACGATCGTATTCGGTACCCTGTTTGGAAACAAGGATCGGACATTTCCTGTATATATCCTGACAGGACGTCTTTTGTACACATTCTATTCCAGTGCCACAAAAGCGGCATTGAAATCAGTAAGAGCGAATTCGGCAATGATCAAGAAAGTTTATGTGCCAAAATATCTCTATCCGCTGTCAAGTGTACTTTTTAACTATGTGATCTTCCTGATCTCACTGATCGTGCTGGTTCCGGTAGGAGCAGTACTTGGTGTGGAGCCGACACTTTATATGCTCCAGATCCCGATCGCGCTGATCCTGGTATTTCTGTTGTCTTATGGTTGTGGAATGATCCTTGCTACGATTGGCGTTTTTTTCAGAGATATGGAATATCTGTGGTCAGTAGCACTGATGCTGATCATGTATACCTGTGCGATCTTTTATTATCCGTCCAGACTGCTGAAAAGTGGTTTTTCATGGATCCTGAAATATAATCCGCTGTACTGTACCATCGATGTTTTTCGTTCGGGAATGTTCGGAGAGCCGATGAATCTTCATTATGCGGCATACGCACTGGTATTCAGCCTTGTGACGATTGCCATCGGAATGTTCTGTTTCAAGAAGAAACAGGATGAATTTATCCTTTATATTTAACAGGAGAAAAATATGGAAAAACCTGCAGTAGTTGTAGATAACGTAAGTATGAAGTTTAATCTCAGTAAAGAAAAGGTAGACAGCCTGAAGGATACGTGATTAAATTCTTAAAAAAAGAAATTAAATATAATGAATTCTGGGCTCTTCAGAATGTTGATTTTGAGGTGAAAAAAAGGTGACCGTGTAGGAATCCTGGGACTTAACGGAGCAGGAAAAAGTACTCTGCTCAAAGTAATTGCCGGTGTATTCAAGCCTACCGAAGGCAAGGTGGTCCGAAACGGACGTCTGGTCCCTCTTCTGGAACTGGGAGCCGGTTTTGATTCGCAGTATACAGGACGTGAGAATATTTTTCTGTATGGTGCGATGCTCGGATATTCCAAGAAGTTTCTGGAATCGAAATTTGATGAGATCGTTGAGTTTTCTGAACTGAAGGAATTTATCGATGTCCCTATTAAGAATTATTCTTCCGGTATGAAGGCAAGACTTGGATTCTCCATTGCCACACTGGTATCACCGGATATCCTGATCCTGGATGAAGTCCTTTCTGTAGGAGATGCCAAATTCCGGAAAAAGAGTGAAAAGAAAGTCTTAAGTATGTTTGATAAGGGAGTTACGGTACTGTTTGTATCCCATTCTCTGGAACAGGTACAGCGCTTGTGCAATAAAGCAATGATACTTGAAAAAGGAAAACTGATGCATATGGAGATATTGATGAGATCTCGGCCAAATATGCGGAGATGATCAGATAAAGAACAGAAGGCGGCCCAGGCAGTCGCATAAATAAAAAGAACCGGACAGTGAACGGTTTGAATAGCAGATAGCCAGACGATTTGCGGAAATGATGCAATGTCTGGCTATTGTGTTATTATATTACGAAGAAAACAGGGAGGCAAAAAGATGACTTTACAGCAGATCCTTGAAAAGGTAAAAAAAGGCCAGCTCTCTGTGGAACATGCAGAGGACCTTCTGAAAAAAGAGGGATATGAAGAAATGGATTATGCGAAGCTGGATACTACCCGAAAAGCGCGGACCGGTTTTGCGGAGGTAGTTTACTGTGCGAGAAAAGCAGACGAACATCTTTTGAATATCTATCAGAAGCTTTATGAGGAAGATGGAGAAGTCTTTGGGACAAGGGCGTCAGAACATCAGTATGAACTGGTAAAAAAGGTTCTTCCTGATGTGGTTTATGACCCGGTTTCCGGAATTTTGAAGATTGAAAAAGAGAAGGAGCATATCGGAAAGGTGGCAGTGTGTACAGCCGGAACAGCAGATATTTCTGTTGCGGAGGAAGCTGCCCAGACAGCAGAGTATTTCGGCACACATGTGGAGAGGATCTATGATGTGGGAGTCAGTGGTATGCACAGACTCTTTTCCAGGCTGGATACCATCCAGGAGGCTAACTGTGTGGTTGCGGTAGCAGGAATGGAGGGTGCGCTGGCAAGTGTTATGGGTGGTCTTGTGAAACGTCCGGTGATCGCGGTACCTACTTCTGTGGGATATGGCGCCAGCTTTCATGGATTGTCAGCGCTTCTGACAATGATCAATTCCTGTGCCAACGGAATTGCAGTAGTGAATATTGACAACGGATTTGGGGCAGGATATCTGCAACCCAGATCAATCGGCTTGCGGAGGGAAAATAAATGAGAAACAAATTATATCTGGAGTGTACCTCCGGGATCAGCGGGGATATGACAGTTGCGGCTCTTCTGGATCTGGGTGCAGATCAGAAAAAACTGGTGAGAACTCTTAAAAGTCTGCCGGTAAAAGGTTTCGACATAAAGATCAGCCGTGTGATGAAATCAGGGATCGATGCCTGTGATTTGATGTACTACTGGATCATGATCATGAGAATCATGATCATGATATGAAATATCTGTATGGGCATGATGGAGATTCTCACAGCCAGGATCATGAGGAACATCATTATCAACATAGTCATGAAGCCCTGGAATCCCATGAGCATCCCCATTCTCATGAACATCATGTACAGGAAACCCATGGAAACAGTCATACATATACAGAAACGATGCATTCCCACCACGGACACCATCACCATGAACACCGTGGCCTTAACGAGATCATGGAGATTATCGACCATGCAGATATGACAGATCGTGCAAAATCCTATGGAAAAAGGATTTTTAAGATTCTTGCCGAGGCAGAAGCAAAAGCCCATAATGTACCGGTGGATCAGGTCCATTTCCATGAAGTGGGTGCAGTGGATTCCATTGTGGATATTCTTTCTGTTGCAATCTGTATGGATGATCTGGATGTGGAGGAAGTGATCGTTCCAAGACTTTGTGAGGGTAGCGGAACGATTCGTTGTCAGCACGGAATCCTTCCGGTGCCGGTACCGGCGGTAAGTAATATTGTAAGTGCTCATCAGCTGAAGCTGCATATCACATCGGTGCAGGGTGAACTGATAACGCCTACAGGAGCAGCCATTGTGGCGGCATTCCTTACATCAGAAAAACTGCCTGAAGATTTTACGGTGGAGAAGATCGGTATCGGAGCAGGCAAGCGCCAGTATGAGTGCCCGGGAATTCTCCGTGCCATGCTGATCCGGGAATCCGGGGAGAAGGCTTCAGGCAATGATGCTTGTACGGAAATAGACACCATTATAAAGCTGGAATCTAACATTGATGACTGTACAGGAGAAACGCTTGGCTATGTTATGGAGCTTCTGTATGAGGCAGGAGCCAGAGAGGCCAATTACATGCCTGTATTTATGAAGAAAAACCGTCCGGCATGGCTACTTACCGTTCTATGTAAAAAAGAACAGGTTTCAGCGATGGAGCAGATCATTTTCAGAGAAACGACAACCATTGGGATCCGTCGCCAGGAGATGGAGAGAACCATTCTGAAAAGAGAGAAAAGAACGGTTACAACCCCGCTGGGAAATGTAGAAGTGAAGGTCTGCACTTTTGACGGACAGGAATATTATTATCCGGAATACGAAAGCGTAAAAAAACTTTGTGAAAAAACAGGGATTTCTTATAAAGAAGTATATCATATGGCTGTGCGGGGATAAGATCGGGTTGGTTGCCTTGTATAATGCACTTACATATTGACACCTTTTCGAAA
>ENA-OQER01001164-OQER01001164.1-human-gut-metagenome-genome-assembly--contig:-NODE-1164-length-13231-cov-2.092720_pt1 | contig 13231 bp, 19 predicted proteins | sample MGYA00242797_ERZ504639 | MGnify/ENA primary metagenome ERZ504639 (study PRJEB26092, sample SAMD00036306) | human gut metagenome | host: Homo sapiens | study: EMG produced TPA metagenomics assembly of...
ATGGCTGATGTATGGGACAATGACATTTTCTGTGATATTTTCCATAGCCCTGTTTATCATGCTGCCGTATTTTCTGGCAGGTTTTCTTCGGAATGTGACGACGTCGGAAGGCGTGATCGCTGTTGCAGAAGCATGTGTACGCATGATTCTGTTTCTCGGTTATCTGGTGCTGATTTCCAGAATGAAAGATATTCAGAGAGTATTTATGTATCACGGAGCGGAACATAAGTGTATTAACTGTGTGGAACACGGACTGGAACTGAATGTGGAAAATGTAATGAAAAGTTCCAGAGAACATAAACGCTGCGGAACCAGCTTTTTGCTGTTTGTCATGATCGTCAGCATTATTTTCTTTTTGTTTATCCGGGTGTCTTCACCGGTACTGCGGGTAGTGATCCGTCTGCTTCTGATGCCGGTTATCGCCGGAGTATCTTATGAGATCATCCGCTGGCAGGAAAAAGTGATAACAAAATTGTAGCATTGTTGAGTAAACCGGGCTGATGTTACAGCATCTGACAACGAGAGAGCCGGAACCGGAGATGGCAGAGGTTGCTATCGCAGCGGTAGAAGCGGTATTTGACTGGAGAAGTTATCTGAAAGAGAACTTTCCGGAACAATACGGAGAAAAGTCATGAGTACGTTGAGACAATTGCTTTCATGGGGAAGCGAAACATTGGAGAAAGCCGAAGTACCGGACAGCGGACAGGATGCATGGATGTTGATGGAAGAAGTCTTCGGAATAGAAAAAAGCTATTATTTTCTTCATGGAACTGATAAAATAGATCCGGATGTACAAAAAAGATATGAAGAGATGATCCGGGACCGGGCAAAACGGATTCCGGTACAATATCTGACCGGAAAAGCCTGGTTTATGGGGTATGAATTTCTGGTTAATTCCAGTGTGCTGATTCCACGATTTGATACGGAAGTTCTGGTGGAGGAGACAATAAAACATATTATGCCGGGATGTCGGTTATTAGATGTATGTACCGGAAGCGGCTGTATTTTGCTGAGCTTGCTGGAAGAATGTAAGGCAGGATCAGCGCGGCAACAGGTGTAGATATTTCCAAAGATGCACTGCAGGTTGCAATTGCAAACAGAAACAGGATGGGACTCACAGCGGATTTCAGAGAGAGTGATCTGTTTTCGGATGTTGAGGGAGTTTATGATGTGATCGTGTCGAATCCACGTATATTGCCACGAAAGAACTGGAGGACTGATGCCGGAAGTACGGGAGCATGAGCGATATTGGCACTTGACGGAATGGAAGACGGGTTATATTTTTACCGGGAGATTGTGGCGCAGGCAGGTGAATATCTGGAACAGGGAGGATGGCTCTGCTTTGAGATCGGATATGATCAGGGAGAAGCACTGAAAGAGATGATGACAGAAGCCGGCTATGGACAGGTAAAGATCATCAAAGATCTGGCAGGACTTGACCGGGTAGCCATTGGACAGAAAAACAATAATTGGAATGCATTTTGAATCGTAACTGTGAAGGTACTGAGCAGTTAGAAATATACCAGGAGGAAGAGAAATGTTTGATAAATTAGAAGATCTGCTGGTTCGTCTGGAAGAAATTTTAAGTGAATTAAACGAGCCGGGAGTTGCAAATGATCCTGCACGTTTTCAGAAGCTGATGAAGGAACAGAGCGAACTGCAGCCAATTGTGGATGCATACAAAGAATATAAAGCGTGTCAGCAGACGGTGGAAGAGAGTCTGATGATGCTGGATGAAGAATCTGACGAAGAGATGCGTGAGATGCTGAAAGAAGAGCTGGCAGATGCAAAAAGCAGAATTGAAGAACTGGAGACAGAACTGAAGATCCTGTTGCTACCTAAAGATCGAATGACAGTAAAAATGTTATCGTTGAGATACGCGCCGCGCTGGTGGTGACGAGGCTGCTTATTTGCCGCTGAAATCTATCGTATGTATGTAAAATATGCAGAGTCCCGCAGATGGAAAACCGAGCTGATGTCTCTGAATGAAAACGGGATCGGCGGTTTCAAGGAAGTTACTTTTATGATCAATGTGCAGGAGCATATTCCCGTCTGAAGTACGAAAGTGGTGTGCACCGTGTACAGCGTGTACCGGAGACAGAGTCCGGTGGACGTATCCATACTTCTACGATTACTGTAGCAATCATGCCGGAAGCAGAAGAAATTGATTTCCAGCTGGATCTGAATGACTGTAAGTTTGATGTATTCCGTGCATCCGGTAACGGTGGACAGTGTGTCAACACCACAGACTCCGCGGTACGTCTGACTCATATCCCGACCGGTATTGTAATTTCCTGCCAGGATGAAAAATCACAGCTCAAAAACAGAGATAAGGCACTGCGTGTTCTGCGCTCCCGTCTGTATGATATGGAGTTGCAGAACGTCATGACGAAGAAGCGGAAGCAAGAAGAAGCCAGGTAGGTACGGGAGACCGTTCCGAGAAGATCCGTACCTATAACTTTCCGCAGGGCCGTGTGACAGATCACAGAATCAAACTGACCCTGCATCGTCTGGATACAATCTTAAATGGTGATCTTGATGAGATCATTGACAGCCTGATCGCAGCAGACCAGACAGCCAAGCTGGCAAAAATGAACCAATAAACAAAATATGTAAATAAAAGGATCGGAGGAAACATCATGGGAAAATATTTTGGTACCGATGGCTTTCGTGGAGAAGCGAATGTGGATCTGACTGTGGAACATGCTTATAAAGTAGGAAGATTCCTTGGATGGTATTACGGAAGAGAACACAAAGCACAGATTGTGATCGGAAAAGATACAAGAAGAAGCAGCTACATGTTTGAGTATTCTCTGGTTGCAGGACTGACTGCTTCCGGTGCGGATGCGTATCTGCTTCATGTAACCACCACACCAAGCGTTTCCTATGTAGTGCGGACGGAAAATTTTGACTGTGGAATTATGATTTCTGCCAGTCACAATCCATTTTATGATAACGGCATCAAGATCATTGGCGGAAACGGACAAAAGATGGATGCGGAAGTGGAAGCTATGATTGAAGGATATATTGATGATGATGTTCCGAAGATTCCGTTTGCAACAAAAGAAAAGATTGGTCGGACGGTGGATTTTGCGGCCGGACGAAACCGGTACATCGGTTATCTGATTTCCATTCCTACCCGTTCGTTCAAAAACTACAGAGTAGGACTGGACTGTTCTAATGGAAGTGCTTCCTCTGTAGCCAAGAGTGTGTTTGATGCACTGGGAGCAAAAACCTATGTCATCAATAATGAGCCGGATGGAACGAACATCAATACGAACTGCGGATCAACACATATCGAAGTGCTGCAGCAATTTGTCAAAGAAAAACATCTGGATGTGGGATTTGCATATGACGGAGATGCGGATCGGTGTATCGCTGTGGATCATCTGGGAAATGTAGTCGACGGAGATCTGATCCTGTATATCTGTGGAAAATATATGAAAGAGACCGGAAAACTGGAAAATAATACGATCGTCACTACGATTATGTCCAACCTTGGTCTTTATAAAGCCTGTGACAGGGAAGGCATTCGGTACGAAAAAACAGCAGTAGGAGATAAATATGTCTGTGAAAACATGATGGCAAACGGACACAGTCTCGGCGGTGAACAGTCCGGACATATTATTTTCAGCAAACATGCTACTACCGGAGATGGTATCCTGACATCTTTGATGCTGATGGAAGTTATTATTGAAAAAAAACAGTTATTAAATACTCTTGCATCAGAAGTTTCCATTTATCCTCAGCTTCTGGAAAATGTTCGTGTTGCCAATAAAACAGCTGCAAGAAACAACGAAGAAGTAAAGAAGGCAGTTGCCTCGGTGGAGAAAGAATTAGGAGAAGACGGAAGAATTCTTGTGCGGGAGAGTGGCACTGAACCGGTCATTCGTGTTATGGTAGAAGCGAAAAAAGATGCGGTCTGTCGTGAAATGGTACAGCGCGTGATTGAAGTGATGGACAAAGAGGGACTGATTTTGTCATGAGAAAAGAGGTACTGGCGGTTGGATGTGCGCTGATGGTGTTCTGCGGCTGTGGGAAAAATAATGCGGCACAACATTATGAAAGCGGCTGGGCGGCGATGGAAAAAAAAGATTACACTACTGCAGTAAACGAATTTCAGCAGGTGATCGATCAAAACAGCAAACTGGCAGAAAGTTACCGGCAGAAGGAATTGCCTATTATTCGGAAAAGGCCTATCCGGAGGCGATTGCTGCTTTTTCGAGAAGTCTGAACAATATGGATGATCCGGATAAGGAATTTAAAAAAGATGTACAGTTTTATCTTGCCCAGGCACGCATGGATTATGGCGAGGTAGATAAAGCGATTGAAGTGTACAGCGAGATACTGAAGGCCGGGGAAGACGAACAGGCATTCTTTCTGAGAGGAAAGGCATATATTTCCATGGAAGATTATAAAAATGCCGAAAAAGATTTTCAGAGAGCACTGGAAGGCTGTGAAGATTATAATCTGTATATCAATATTTATCAGATTTATGTGGATCACAACAAGGCAGTAGATGGTGATGCCTATCTGAAGATGGCTCTGGAGTTAGAACCTCAGGACGGAGAAGATTGCTATCACAGAGGAAGAATCTACGAATATGAAAAAAATTATGAGGCAGCCAGAGATGAACTGAAAACAGCGATGGAACAGGGATATGAGGATGCCATGCTGCTTTTGGGCCGGGTATATCTGGAGATGGAAGATCCGGCAAGTGCCAGATCGATGTATCAGGAATATCTGCAAAAGAGTGAGCAGGGTGCCAAGGCCTACAACGGACTGGCAATGTGTGATATTTATGATGGTGCATATGATAGCGCACTGGAGAATATCGCACAGGGTCTGAAGGAAAATTCCAAAGAGGACGAACAGGGTCTGCTTTATAATGAAATTGTGGCCTATGAATATAAACGGGATTTGCTACAGCAAAAGAAAAAGATGAAGATATATCTGGAACAGTATCCGGAAGATGAGGCGGCTCTTCGGGAGAACGAGTTTCTTTCTACAAGATAGGAGGAAAAAGCATGTATGAGATGGGGGAACAGCTGGAACGGGTGATTCTGGCAGGCGTACAGACATATGAGTCTGATGATACCGTACAATCTTTATATGAACTGAGAGAACTGGCTGAGACAGCCGGGGCCGTAACTGTTGGACGATCATGCAAAGCAGAGAGACCATTCATCCGGCAACCTATCTGGGAAAAGGAAAGCTGGAAGAACTGAAAGGGTTGTTGTATGATTTGGATGCCACTGGTGTGATCTGTGATGATGAACTCTCACCGGCACAGCTAAATAATCTGGAGCAGGAATTGGAATGTAAGGTGATGGACAGAACCATGGTGATTCTGGACATTTTTGCGCAGCGTGCAAAGACCAGCGAAGGAAAGATCCAGGTAGAACTTGCACAATTAAAGTACCGGGCGGCAAGACTGGTCGGTATGCGTGCTTCGCTGTCTCGTCTCGGAGGTGGCATTGGTACCCGTGGCCCGGGTGAGAAAAAAGCTGGAGATGGACCGTCGACTGATCCACAGCCGGATCGGTCAGCTGAAAGAACAGCTGGAGCAGGTGCAGAAGCACAGGGAACTGATCCGCAGCCAGCGGGATAAGAGTCAGGTGAAGGTGGCGGCAATCGTGGATATACTAACGCAGGAAAATCCACACTGCTCAATACAATGACACAGGCAGGGGTTCTTGAGGAAGACCAGTTATTTGCCACGCTGGATCCAACGACAAGGGCGCTGGATCTTCCGGGCAGACAGCAGATTCTTCTGACAGATACGGTAGGATTTATTCGAAAACTGCCGCATCATCTGATTGAGGCCTTTAAAAGTACATTGGAGGAAGCCAAATATGCAGATATGATCCTCCATGTGGTAGACGCTTCCAATCCCCAGATGGATGAACATATGCAGGTAGTTTATGATACATTGCGCCAGCTGGGGGTGTCGGATAAGAAAGTGATTACTCTGTTTAACAAACAGGACCTGTGTACGGATAAAGAACAGCTGAGAGATTTTCAGGCAGATCATGTACTTCAGATTTCGGCAAAGAATGGACAGGGACTTGAGGAACTGAAAGAACTTCTTGCGGATGTTTTGCGGGAAGGACAGATTTATATTGAACGTCTGGTTCCGTATGATCAGGCAGGAAGTATTGCCAGGATCCGAAAATATGGACAGGTGGTGCAGGAAGAATTTCTGGCAGAAGGAATTTCTGTGAAGGCTTATGTGCCGATGGAGGTTTACAGTCAGATCTGAGAAAAGAAGAAAAAAGAGGGCAAACCCTTATAGTAAGGTGCTTTTCCCTCTTTATAAGGTTACATAAGATTCACACCATATATTGTGCAAGTAGAAATTGAGACACAATATATGGTAGTTTTTTGTATTGACAGAGGATAATTGGTTTGCTACTATAGTAATCGACACATCCGTAAAGGATAATTGCGAGAGGGTCAAAAAGCAGGTGAACGTATAAAATACAGCCTGTAAAAGCAACAGGAAAAGAGGATGGAATAATGTTTAATGTGATAAAACGTGATGGAGAAGTTGCAGCATTTCAGCTGAGTAAGATTACCCAGGCGATCGAGAAAGCTTTCCAGGCACAGGAAAAACAGTATACACCGGATATGATGGAGATGCTGGGACTACGGGTAACCGCAGATTTCCAGAAAAAGATAAAAAAGATCAGGTATCCGTGGAGGATATTCAGGACAGCGTGGAAAATGTGCTGATCCAGTGCGGATATTCTGAGGTGGCGAAGTATATCCTGTATCGCAAGCAGAGAGAAAAAGTAAGAAATATGAAGTCCACGATCCTGGATTATAAAGAAATCGTAAACAGTTATGTGAAAGTAGAAGACTGGCGTGTAAAAGAAAATTCTACGGTTACCTATTCCGTAGGCGGACTGATCTTAAGCAATTCCGGAGCAGTAACGGCAAATTACTGGTTGTCTGAAATCTATGACAAAGAGATTGCAGATGCGCACCGAAATGCAGATATCCATATTCACGATCTTTCCATGCTGACCGGATATTGTGCCGGCTGGTCATTAAAACAGCTGATTAAAGAAGGATTAGGAGGAATAGAAGGCAAGATTACTTCTGCTCCGGCGAAACACCTGAGTGTTCTGTGTAACCAGATGGTCAATTTCCTTGGCATCATGCAGAATGAATGGGCAGGTGCACAGGCATTTTCTTCTTTTGATACTTATCTGGCACCTTTCGTAAAGACAGACCATCTGACTTATCCGGAAGTGAAAAAATGTATCGAAGCCTTTATCTATGGTGTGAACACACCAAGTCGCTGGGGAACACAGGCTCCATTTTCCAATATCACACTGGACTGGACTGTACCGGATGATCTGGCAGAACTTCCGGCAATAGTTGGCGGAAAAGAGATGGACTTTAAGTATAAAGACTGTAAACAGGAGATGGATATGGTCAACAAGGCGTTTATCGAGACTATGATCGAAGGAGATGCCAATGGCAGAGGCTTCCAGTATCCGATTCCGACTTACTCCATCACAAAAGAATTTGACTGGTCCGATACAGAAAACAACCGTCTGCTCTTTGAGATGACATCCAAATACGGAACTCCGTATTTTTCCAACTATATTAACAGCGATATGCAGCCAAGCGATGTAAGAAGTATGTGCTGTCGTCTGCGTCTGGATCTGCGAGAACTGCGTAAAAAGACCGGAGGATACTTCGGTTCCGGCGAAAGCACCGGTTCTGTGGGCGTGGTAACCATCAATAGCACGGATCGCTTATCTGTCTCAGGATGAGGATGAATTTTATCAGCGTCTGGATCGCCTGATGGATATTTCCGCACGTTCCCTGCATATCAAGAGAGAAGTGATCGGAAAACTGCTGGATGAGGGGCTGTATCCGTATACCAAGCGCTATCTGGGAAGCTTTGACAATCATTTTTCCACCATCGGTCTGGTTGGCATGAATGAAGCAGGACTGAATGCAAGATGGCTTCGTGCAGACATGGCTGATGAGAAGACACAGAAGTTTACAAAAGATGTTCTGAATCATATGAGAGAACGGTTGTCCGATTATCAGGAAGAATACGGAGAACTGTATAACCTGGAAGCAACACCGGCAGAATCCACCGCATATCGTCTGGCAAAACATGATAAGAAACATTATCCGGATATTATTACTGCAGGTCATGAAGGAGATACCCCGTACTATACCAACAGCTCTCACCTGCCGGTAGACTATACTTCTGATATCTTTGATGCATTGGATGTGCAGGATGAACTGCAGACTCTGTATACGTCCGGTACGGTCTTTCATGCGTTTCTGGGAGAAAAACTTCCGGACTGGAAGGCGGCAGCCACACTGGTAAGAAAGATTGCAGAAAATTATCGTCTGCCTTATTATACCCTGTCACCGACTTATTCGGTATGTAAAGAACATGGTTATATTGCGGGAGAACATTTCACTTGTCCGACCTGTGGCAAGAAGGCAGAGGTTTACAGTCGAATTACAGGATATTACCGTCCGGTACAGAACTGGAATGACGGAAAAGCGCAGGAATACAAGAACAGAACCGTGTATGATATCCTTCACTCCGGTGCACCGACAGAAAAACCGGTGGAAGCAGTGAAAGAGGAGCGTCCGGTGATGGGCGGAAAACATCCTACCAGAACGATGGTAACTATGACAAAAGACGATGTGAAGATCCAGCATCCGGACAGTGTGAAATATCTGTTCACCACAAGTACCTGTCCGAACTGTAAGATTGCGAAACAGATGCTTGCAGAAGCGGAAGAAGAGTATCAGCTGATCGATGCCGAGAAAAACCCGGAACTGGTATCAAGATACGGCATCATGCAGGCACCGACACTGGTAGTCATCGAAGGAGACGAGACAAAGAAATATGTAAATGCTTCGAATATTCAGAAGTATGTGGAAGAGAACGAGTAAAAATAGAAATAAGCGTGGTAACGAGAAAATCCTGAAAACCAACAGACAAAGATATAAAAAATCCCCGGCAGAAATCATTCTGCGGGGATAACTGTTTGCATTATTTATTATTGTTTTTTACTTCCTGCATCATCAGTGCACGAACCTTCAGTGGAAGTCCGAACAGTGTGATGAATCCGTCTGCATCGTGGTGATCATACATATCACCGGTTGTGAAGGATGCCAGAGACTCGTTGTACAGGCTATATGGAGAAGTTGTACCGGCTTTGATGATGTTGCCTTTGTACAGTTTGAATTTTACTTCACCGGTTACATATTTCTGTGTGGATTCTACGAAAGCCTGGATCGCTTCACGCAGTGGTGTGAACCATTTTCCTTCATATACAACCTGTGCGAACTGGCTGCCCAGTTTTTTCTTAGTTTCCATGGTTTCACGATCCAGAATCAGTTCTTCCAGCTGATCGTGAGCTTCCATCAGGATAGTTCCGCCAGGAGTTTCGTATACACCACGAGATTTCATACCAACGACACGGTTTTCTACGATATCGATGATACCGATACCATGTTTTCCACCCAGTGCATTCAGCTCGGTGATGATCTCAGAAACTTTCATTGCTTTTCCGTTCAGTGTTTTCGGAACACCGGCTTCAAACGTCATGGTTACATATTCCGGCTGATCCGGAGCATCTTCCGGGGAAACACCGAGAACTAGCAGATCTTTGTAGTTTGGCTCATTTGCAGGATCTTCCAGTTCCAGACCTTCATGGCTGATGTGCCACAGGTTACGGTCACGGCTGTAGCTGTGTTTTGCATCGAATGGCAGGTCGATGCCGTGCTGTTTTACGAATTCCAGCTCGTCTTCACGGGACTGCATAGTCCATACATCAGTCATACGCCATGGAGCGATAATTTTCAGATCAGGAGCCAGTGCTTTGATACCTAGTTCAAAACGGATCTGGTCATTTCCTTTACCGGTAGCACCGTGGCAGATCGCGGTAGCACCTTCTTTTCTGGCAATTTCCACAAACGTTTGGCGATAGCCGGACGAGCCATGGAAGTACCCAGCAGATATTTGTGTTCGTATACGGCACCTGCCTGTACACAAGGCACGATATATTCATCACAGAACTCGTCTACGATATCTTCGATATATAATTTAGAAGCACCGGACATGGCAGCTCTCTTATCCAGCCCGTCCAATTCGGCACCCTGACCACAGTTTACACAGCAGCAGATAACTTCATAATCAAAAGTTTCTTTTAACCACGGGATCAGTGCGGTAGTATCCAGTCCACCGGAATACGCTAAGATTACTTTTTCTTTCATTATAATATCCTCCTTACAGATATATGTTATTGTTCAGTCCCGTTTATCGGTATACAATGTATTTTTATGCATTTGATTGTATATCTTATCGAGACAAAATCAAATTCAGATGAATTTTACAAGGCATAATATACATCATATAAATAGAAAAAGCAAGAGAGAAATGGAAAAAAATAAAAAAACTTGCATATTATTCACTAATGTTGTATAATTATGCAACTGTAAAGAGAAAAAAAGAAAGATCTCATCTCAGGCACTTTACTTTGGCAGTGGAAGAGAGTAGAATAAATTAACGTTATGAAAGAAAGAGGAGATTGAAGAAATGATTAAAGTTGGTATTATTGGAGCAACCGGATATGCAGGGTCGGAACTGGTTCGTATTCTTCTGGGGCATAAGGATGTGGAAATCAAGTGGTACGGATCAAGAAGTTACATTGATAAAAAATATGCGTCCATTTATCAGAACTTCTTCCAGCTGGTAGATGCAAACTGCATGGATGATAATATGGAAGTTCTGGCAGATCAGGTGGATGTGATTTTCACAGCAACGCCGCAGGGGCTGTGTGCATCTTTAGTCAATGAAGAGATTCTGTCGAAAGTAAAGATCATCGATCTGAGTGCGGATTTCCGTATCAAAGATGTAAAGGTATATGAAGAATGGTACAAACTGGAGCACAAATCACCGCAGTTTATCGAAGAAGCTGTGTACGGACTGTGTGAGATCAACCGTGAGGATGTAAAGAAAGCCCGTCTGGTAGCCAATCCGGGATGCTATACAACCTGCAGTATCCTGACTTGCTATCCGCTGGTAAAAGAAGGCATCATCGATCCGAACACGATTATCGTAGATGCAAAATCCGGTACCTCCGGTGCAGGAGCGGTGCGAAAGTGGACAATCTGCTGCGAAGTCAATGAAAATATGAAAGCGTATGGTGTGGCGACCACCGTCATACCCCGGAGATTGAAGAACAGCTGGGTTATGCATGCGGCGAAAAGATCACGATCAACTTCACTCCGCATCTGGTACCGATGAACCGTGGGATTCTGGCAACGGCCTATGCAAGCCTGAAAAAAGATGTGACGTATGAAGAGGTAAAGGCAATTTATGATAAATATTACGCAGATGAAAAATTCGTCCGTGTACTGGAAAAAGATGTCTGCCCGCAGACAAAATGGGTGGAAGGCAGCAACTATGTGGATGTAAACTTCAAGATCGATCCGAGAACCAACCGGATCATCATGATGGGAGCCATTGATAACCTGGTAAAAGGAGCGGCTGGACAGGCCGTACAAAACATGAACCTGATGTTTGGGTTGAAAGAGAGTGAAGGACTTGAACTGGTTCCAATGTTCCCGTAGGAGAGAAAAAACTACAGAACGAAAGAGACTCAAGGAGAGTGGACATGATGAAGATCATTGACGGCGGAGTTACCGCAGCAGAAGGATTTCAGGCAGCAGGACTGGCAGCCGGGATCAAAAAAGGAAACACAAAAGATATGCACTGGTATACAGCGAGAAACCGTGTGTGGCAGCAGGAACTTTCACGACTAATGTGGTGAAGGCAGCCCCGGTAAAATGGGATCAGCATATTGTATACGATGCACCGACAGCACAGGCAATCGTATGCAACAGCGGTGTGGCAAATGCATGTACCGGTGAAGAGGGATATGGTTACTGCAAAGAAACCGCAAAGATCGCAGCTGAAAGCCTACAGATTCCGGAAGATTCTGTACTGGTGGCATCCACCGGTGTCATCGGGAAACAGCTTCCGATGGATCTTCTGGGTGCAGGCATAAAGAATCTGGTACCGCTGTTATCCCATACAAGAGAGGCAGGAAAACTGGCAGCACAGTCAATTATGACCACAGATACCGTATCGAAAGAAGTGGCAGTGACCATGGAGATCGGAGGAAAGACCGTAACACTTGGCGGTATGTGCAAGGATCCGGTATGATCCATCCGAATATGTGTACGATGCTTGGTTTTCTGACCACCGATGTGGCAATTTCCAAGGAACTGCTGCAGAAAGCACTGAGTACCGTAGTAAAAGATACTTATAATATGGTTTCGGTAGACGGAGATACCTCCACAAACGACACCGTACTGCTTCTGGCAAACGGAGCTGCAGGCAATGATGAGCTTACAGAAGAAAATGAAGACTATCAGACCTTCCTGGATGCGCTGCTCTATGTCAATACCTGTCTGGCAAAGAAAATTGCCGGAGACGGAGAGGGAGCAACCGCATTATTTGAAGTAAAAGTAGTTGGCGCTGAGAGCAAAGAACAGGCGGTAACTTTAAGTAAATCCATCATCACTTCCAATCTGACCAAGGCAGCCATCTTTGGTCATGATGCGAACTGGGGACGAATCCTGTGTGCGATGGGATACTCCGGGGCACAGTTTGATCCGGAAAAGTAGATCTGTATTTTGAGAGTAAAGCAGGAAAACTGCAGATTATCAAAGACGGTGTAGCGACTGATTACAGTGAAGAGGAAGCGACAAAGATTCTTTCCGAAAAAGAAGTAACAGCGATTGCAGATGTGAAGATGGGAGAGGCGACAGCTACCGCATGGGGCTGCGATCTGACCTATGATTATGTAAAGATCAACGCGGACTATCGTTCATAAATAGATATACAAGAACCAGAAAGAGGAGAACAAAAAAATGGTAAAGACAGAATATCTGGAAAAAGCACAGGTGTTAATCGAAGCACTGCCTTATATTCAGCGGTTTAACCGGAAAATTATTGTGGTAAAATACGGCGGAAGCGCAATGGTGGATGAAAATCTGAAACGTCAGGTCATCCAGGATGTCGTACTTCTGAAACTGGTAGGATTCAAGCCGATCATTGTACACGGTGGTGGAAAAGAGATCAGGCCGCTGGGTAGGAAAAGTCGGTATGGAACCAAGATTTGTCAACGGTCTTCGCGTAACCGATAAAGATACCATGGAAGTTGCAGAGATG
>ENA-OQER01001165-OQER01001165.1-human-gut-metagenome-genome-assembly--contig:-NODE-1165-length-13227-cov-3.024122_pt1 | contig 13227 bp, 16 predicted proteins | sample MGYA00242797_ERZ504639 | MGnify/ENA primary metagenome ERZ504639 (study PRJEB26092, sample SAMD00036306) | human gut metagenome | host: Homo sapiens | study: EMG produced TPA metagenomics assembly of...
ATGGGAAGTGATGAATCAAGAAATCTCTCAGATGCTTTATATATGTTTAAACAGGCAGGAATGCAGTATACAGATGCATCCGCCGTAGTATACATTTTACAGATATGTTTGATTATATCCCAGCAGTAGTATCCGCAGATGATATATCATATGCAGGGGATATGCTTCTTTCGCAGTTTATTGATGCAGCTGCATATAACGGACAATACATGTATGTAGTGATCAATATATCAGAAGGAATCACTAGACCATGGAAGCTGATGGAAAAATGTGATGTGACATATATAGCTGATAGTGGCGAATACATAGAAGGCTGCAGGTTTGATAATCTTAAAAGATATCTTATAGAGAATGACATGGAGCAGGTGTCTGATAGTATAATGAGGATTAATCTTAAAACAAAAGAGGATGTTGATGTGAATTTCCTTCAGAGAATCATGTATACAGAAGCGTATGGCTGTGTGAGCGAGTTGATTAATTATTTGTAGTTTTATGGATGAATTGTTTATAAAATTAAAAAAGGAAATATATGAAGAGCTTGATGTAAGCCTTGATATATCGGATGATTATCTTTATGAAATAATAGATGAGTGTATATATAAAGCAACGGCAGTAAAAAGACTGTCACTTAACCAGAGAGAAATGTTAAGGACACGGTTATATAATTCAATCAAGAAGCTTGATGTATTGCAGGAGCTTATAGAGGATGACGAGATAACAGAAATAATGGTAAATGGTTATGACAATATATTTATAGAAAGGAATGGATGTATAACAAGGTGTGAAAGACAGTTTGAAAGTGAGGAAAAGCTTGCTGATGTAGCACAGAGAATAGCAGCAATGTCAAATAAAATCATTAATGAGTCGTCACCTATCGTAGATACAAGACTGCCGGATGGGTCAAGAGTCAATATGGTATTACCGCCAATAGCGATAGATGGCCCGATAATAACTATAAGAAAATTCTATAGAACACCCATGGACATTAAAAGAATGATACAGGCAGGTTCTATAACAGTTGAAGCAGCAGATTTTCTTAAGCTGCTCGTTAAAGCGAAATATAATATATTCGTATCTGGAGGTACAGGAAGTGGTAAAACAACATTTCTTAATGCCTTATCTAATTATATCCCAAAGGATGAAAGAATACTTACAATAGAAGATTCCGCAGAGCTTCAGATATCCGGCGTTGATAACCTTGTAAGGCTTGAAGTAAGAAGGGCAAACATGGAAGGAGATAATGAGGTTACAATAAGGGATCTGATTAAGTCAAGTCTAAGAATGCGACCTGACCGTGTGATAGTTGGAGAGGTCAGGGGTGAGGAGGCGCTTGATATGCTGCAGGCCATTATATGTACTATATAACAATTATATATATAACGTATATAAGGATGGGAAATATAGATTAGAGGGAAGGCATAGGAACGATATGAACATTAAGTATAGGTTATTGTGTAAAAGGTTAATAGAGGAAAGGAAGAGAGTAGGTGTCATTCAATATTATAATGTACTGTTCATAATGGAGTTATTGTCAGATAAAGACATATGGTTTTTAGAACAGTGGGTGAACGGTATAAATAACATATATATGAAGGATATACATAACTGGTGTAGAATGCATTTTGTTAAATATCACACTGTATTTGTTTACAGGAAAGAGTATCCGGTAAAAGCAATATTTGGAATGGATATTCATATATAAGGTGGCGGATGGAGCGGATGATGAATTTGGAATAAGATAAAATAGTGCTTGCATGAAAGGGAGTCTTAGAGTAGGGTATTCTTTTGAAGTATGGATAGAACGAAGGCTGAAGGCTCTGCGCTATTCGTTTGGCAGAGCCTGAGTATTGTCCTGATCCGTAGAAAATAAATCTAACTGACCTTCTGGAGTGGAACTTTGACCGGATTCATCTTCAGTTGATTGTTCTCTTTTTTTGGGTGTTTTATGAGTGTATAATTCTCAAAAGGAAGTGAATACTTGGATTTTTTATTGTATTCTAGTAAAAGAGCTTCTGCAAACCCTAATGAACCGGCACGACGTTCTCTGGCAGTACGACTGATTTCTCTGACAGAGACACGTCCTACTTTTTCTTTAAATGTGTCATCTTTCATTGTTTCTCCATAAGCATTATCCAGACGGGCAATAGCATTAAGCATATTGGAGCTAAAGGACATAGGCGCGCCTTCCCATGTGGCAACGCAAAGGCGTAAAACACGATCAAGAGTGTGAAAACCATATTTTTCATAGATATTAATTAAAGTGGATACAGCACATATACCTCCGGGGCGAGAGGAAGAAGTAATAGAGAGATCATATGATTCAACAAGGTCACGAATAATAAGTTCTCTATCATTACCAGCTTCAATATTAGCCATGAATATTTCATAAGGTAGTAACGATTTGACATATTTCATCTGATTTGCAAAAATATCTGCTTCTTGAGTGTAAACAAGATCATCATAAACCATGCACCAGACAGGAGTTTCTCTTGATCCAGAGACGAGAGCGACAATTTCTATAGTGTGTTGTCCGTTGAACACATAATTTATCCCATCACGTCTACTTACTTTTACAGGGTTTATCTGATAAAGGTCAAAATTAGCTGCAGCACGCTGAACGTGTTTGATAGAAAGATTACGTTGGTAATCTTGATTTGAACATAAATTTTTAATAGGTATTTGCTCAAAATGCACTTGGGGAACAAACTTTTGTAAATCTTCGGTATTTCCATCCATAATTATATTTCCTCCAATTTTTTCAAAATATTATTTGTGGTTGATATTAGGCACATAAGCTGATATTTAAGCTTATATTTTGCTGTATCAGATGCAATTTTAAAATCTGAAACTTTTAATACTCTTTCGATAGAACTGTTCCATGAGGGAATCGTCAACGTAAGACTTGCAATTTCCGCATCTGGATCAAATTGTGGCAGATTGCGTATAGATGGAATAGAAACGGAAGATTCTTTCTTTAATATCGGTTTGGCATAATTATTCCACAGTAATTCCCTTTTCATATCATGATAACTGAGATGTTCTATCTTTTCGGCAAGAAGGTAGTTATTTAGACTTAAAAGCTGCTCTTTTGATAATCCTGAAAGTTCAATAATATTAGCTTGGGAAATCCAAAGCTGACCAGAACGAACTCGTTTGACAAGATCCGGAACTTTTTCATCAATTATATCTAGTGCACTACTGTAAGCAGAATATTTGTAAACGGTAGCCATTGCTACATTACATTCTTCGGATATTTTTTTTGCTGCGATGCTTGCACCGGAAATATGAGATTTATTCGTAGATGAAAGTTGTCTTGAAACTAAAATTTTTTCAGCATCATATTTTTTCCCAATCAGGTATTTTTTATTGATATTGGTTAAATCCTCTCGTTTAAGTTGGTCAGTACATATCCATGAAATTACATCTTCTTTACTGGAAAAATGGAGTCTTTTTATTCGGAAAGGAATACTGTGTTTACGAAATAATTCATATGCTTCTATACCATTAATGACAATACCATTCCATGTGCAGATGGGGGTGTGATAGGAATGACATAATATCTGTTGCTCAAGTTGTTTATAATCTTTTTCACTGAGATATTGATACAAATTGGTGAATTCTAGTTTTGTTTTTAATGTATATATACTATAATTGCGCATACTCATCTCCCATTATTTCTGATTTGAATTCTGTTTGTGGCAGTTTTGTGATGATGTTATCCATGGAAAATAGAGCTATTTTCTTATCTGGGTAAATATTGCCTTCTAAACGAAAAATGTTAAATTTCTCCCAAGAAAGGTTAAGCTGGGAAAGTGAATATAGTAATTCTCGGCTGTACAATTCATAACTGTTACCATTGATGACAAAATAATCCTTAACTTTATGTGCCAATTTATCCTCTGCACAACTAGCCTTTATACCTATCATTTTTTGATCAGGATTAACAAGAAGTTGAATATATTCTGGGTTACCAATTTGACGGAGTGTATTGCGGTGGATTCGTATACGATTCTTTTTAAAGTCAATACATATTAGTGGATGGGAAGAGTGTTTGTTGTTCATAGGATTTTTCCTCACTTTCTGCTGTTGATGGTTCTTTTGCTTTTTCTATGGATTTATCAGTTGCCTTCTTCTTTTCTTGTATGTCAAATACTGCGTAGCCTTCAAATATATTGACTTGCATTGATTTCTGATGTTCTTCCACTGGAATACCGAATTGATTCTTCATTCTTCAGGATAAGAAGGTGTCCTAGCAGTGGTTACAGTTCCATTGTCTTTTAGTGTACGAGGAAATATTTCAGGTGAAGTTAAATCGAAAATGAACAGTATTTCATTGCCAGAACGAATTAATTTGCCGAGAATCTTGTACCGATAATTAGGATTCCAATCCATGAGAGATATCACTTTAGCAAAGAAAATTCGACAGGTGATTTGTTTTGGCGAACGCTTTTTTCCAGAGGAACACCAACGAAAAGAGTCTTTTTCTTCTTCTCGACAGGGACGGACAGCCAGTTTTTTTTCAATGGGATTGACTAATATTTGCACATATTCGACATCGGGTAGCTTTTTTATGCAGGCGGTATTTACAGATACCTTGTAGTTATTAAACGTAAACGAAGGTTCGTAAATATGAGCGAAGAATTCGCCACGTACAACTTGATAACCGTCATAGCTGAAAGAATCATCGTCAATGACTTCCATTTGATTTGAGGGGCTGGGTGCGACTGTTATTGGCATAGGTGTGTTGATTTTCATCATATCAGAAGGTTCTGTAGTCATATTCCATTGATTTATAGGTTGCTCGCTCATTGGGTTTCTCCTTTAATTTCTGTAATAATATTCTTTATATTTTGTATAATGGTTTCTTTGGGAGTGGTTTGTAGCTCGGGTTCTTTATAAGGTTTACTTTCTGAAGCAGTTTGCCAGTTTTTGTCCACTGTAAATTCTGTTAATTCTGGCGCTTGAGACTGAGTATAGTAATTATTACCGAAGCTATTCATCCAGTCGGCAGGATAAGCTAACACACTCTTAGAATCAGATATTGTATCAGGCGTGTTGTTATTGGGGGCGGATACTTCGTTGGTACTTGTCGGGATTCGTATTTCTGTATCGTCCATGTTGAAAATAAGACATTTTCATTGTCTTTTTGGTGGGCAACTCCTAATATTCTATATTTGCATTTTTTGTCCCACTTAAATATCTCGTATAATGTTGGCAAAAATGCAGCACCGGAAATTGGTTTTGGAATAAGTTGACCATCTTTGAGACGTGACCACTGCACTTTATTTTTTGTTTCAGAGGAACATGGTCGAATAGCAAGTAGTTTTGAGCTCGGGTGTATTAGCATTTCGACAAATTTTATGTTTGGAAATTTCCGTATAGCATCTTTGTTAAAAGAGATCTGTTTATATGAAAAAGAAACAGAAATCCGACCAACCGAGGAGAAAAATTGTCCTCTAGCAACTTCATAGTCTCTTAAATCGAAGGAACCGGCGGAAGCAGTAATTGTATCAGGTGCATTCATATTTGCCGGTTTAAGGACGCTTTGAGATGCTTCAAAGTAGTCTCTGGATTTAAATCCAGACCATCTTGGATTAATGCTTATAAATCCACTTAGAGAGCCTTCTTGTATCACATGTAATTCTGGTAAAATCTCTTTATTTCCATATTTCGCATTTGTAATTAATTTTTGAACAGCTATGAAATCATCTCGGGAGATAATAGCTTCATGATGTCCGACTTTTCTGTATTGATTACGGTCTTGATTGTTTTTCCTTGATTTATGGTCAAGATAATTCGGAGTCCATGTTTTTCTCGCCAGAACATCCCCACAATGGCGTTCATTTTGAAGGATTTGTAGTATGGTACTGGATGACCAGACATCATTATTCTTTTTTGTTTTACAACCGAGTTCTGTCAAAGAATCAGCAATTTGTTGAGTACTACTTCCATTAAGATACATATAAAAAATAAGCTGCACAATTTTAGCTTCATGTGGATTGATTACAAGATCTCCATTTTCGTCTTGGTCATATCCGAGCAGAGGAGGTGTAAGGAATATTCCCCGACGAAAACGCATTTCAATGGAAGAATTCATAATTTCACTTTTGGTATGACTTTCTTCCTGCGCAAGTGTTGACATGAATGACAGAATCATTTCGCTTTTGGGATCAAGAGTATTTAAATGCTCTGTTTCAAAAAATACACCGACGGGTGGACGGAGTGAAGAAAGCTCTCGTACATATCGGATACAGTCAACAACGTTTCTTGCAAATCGGGATACACTTTTTGTTATGATTAAATCAATTTTTCCGCCTTCACAATCTTCAATCATTTTTTTGAATGCATCTCTATGTTGAAGCGAAGTGCCGGAAATGCCTTCGTCGGCATATATTTCTACAAGCATCCAATTCGGATTTTTATTTACTACATCCTGATAATGATTTTTCTGTAATTCATATGAGGATGTTTGGCGTGGATCATCCGTAGATACCCTTGCATATACAGCTACTCGTAGTTTTTTTTCTGTTTTAAAAATATCCTCTGGTGGAAGTGCCGGAATTACTTCTAGTTCTTCTGGATCAATACCTTTGTATCTTTGCCGGATTCTGGCTTTCTGTTCATCAATATTACTGCTTCGTTCTTCACTTTCTTTCATCAATAGCGACATCCTTTATAGTTGATATAACTATCATAGAATTTTTGGATTGAAAAAGACATAAACCATCGGTTAAGTGATTAACGGATGGTTTATGTAGAAATAGATATTTGATTGTTATTGAATGATTTAATAATCATTCGGGTTATCAGCATCGTAATTGTGTTTTGAGGATAGATGCCAATCATTGATTCGTAAAATGCTTTTTATGGCTGAAAGAACCTCGAATATGTAACGTTTTTCAGTGCTGGTACAATCTGCCATTAATAAATCAATGTCAGTTTGATATTCCGTAGGATTGTATAACAAGTTCCCATAGAGTAATTCATCAATAGTAATTTCAAGTGCGTTGCTAATTTTGATTAAAGATTCTAAACTGGGTTTACGCTTGGCATTTTCAATATAGCTTATATAAACAGTAGAAAGATCAGCAATTTCAGCCAGCTCCTCGGCAGATAATCCTCGTTGTTTGCGGGTTTCTCTTATACGTTTGCCTATAAGTGCATAATTTATTTCCATGTCCTCACCTCCTTTCCATCACAACTTGACTTTCTTGTGTTGTAGATAGAAAAAATGGTGAGCTATACAACAGCAATTGGTTGTATAAAGAGAAGTATATCATATGTATATAGCAAAAAGAAGATTGTCGATTGATGGGAGAAAAAGGCGATAAGTTGTAATTGAACAACAGCGAAAAAAGGGTTATCATTTATGTATTAAAAATTATGTCTGGGAGGAAAATACATGGCAGATAAAGAGGAAATCAAAACACTGGAGGAATTAGAGGAAAAAGGAAGAGTACTGCGGGAGTACAAAGAAAAATTCCGGCAGATGTGCCAAGAGAATAAAATGATAAAGGGTTCGACAGTGCTGAAACTATATGATAAAATTGAAGAAATACAAAGAGAATATGAGCATTTAGATAATAAGCTGACATTAATGGAATACAACTTTATATAGTTCTATTTTTTTTGTTTTAATACTACTGTTTCCCTTAGTAAATACTTGTAAGATACATCTCTAATAATTTTGCGGATTTCTAGTTACAATTAAGGTAACTACTATCGGAAAGAGGTGTATTTACTTGCGTACAGAGGATTATATTGCGGACAATATTATAGCTTTATGTAAAAAACGTGATATGAGTAAATATCGGCTGTCACAATTGACTGGTATATCTCAATCTTCGATTGGAAAAATTATTGCTAAAGAAAGTTTACCAACTATGCCTACTGTAGAAAAGATATGTGATGCACTGGGAGTAACAATGGCACAATTCTTTGCCGGAATGGATGTTCCAGTAAGCTTATCAGAATCACAACAAGAGGTTCTGAATATTTGGAATAATCTTGATGAAAAAGAACAGAATGTAGTGATACAAATGCTCCGGGGACTTCAAAAATAAAGGAAACAGTTGTAACGAAAATGTTGACTGTTTCTTTTTTATGGAGTTGAGAGATTATGGTGATTGAAAAGAAATATTATGATATTGCACAGCATGAATTGGAAGAAATGCAAAGAGAAATTAATGAAGAAAAAGCGCAAATGTCAGAAGAAGAGATACTAGAGGATAAAAAATGGCATGATGAACAATTGGAACAATTATTAAAAAGGCAGAAGCTCATATGCGTCGTTTTAAGAAAGTTCCAGATCCTCAAAAAGTAGTGAAATTCACTTTTTTTACAAAAAGATGCATTGGAAATTGCACGAAATATGCAGATGAATATAAAACTGAGCGTAAAGAAGATGATTTATGGGGGACGATAGAAATGTCATTTAATAATATGTGGTTTTTAGATTGGCTCCTAGTGAATGGAAAGATATTTGGAATAACTTGCTGAAAGAAGCTCAGAGAGTGTATATAGAAGCAAAAGATAACATGATCATGTATCAATATTATTATGATTTGGCGGTAGAAGTTCCTTGTGTGCAGACACAATACAAATAATGATATATGAATGCTGTTCTGTAATAATTTTATGATATACTGTGGATATGATATGTAAAAATAGTCGGAGAAAGATTTGTGAATGCACGATTATTTAGGAGGAAAAAAGCATGACAGATGCAGAACAAAGAGAGGCTGCCCGTCAATTTGTAAACCGATGGATGGGAAAAGGGAAAGAAGATGAAGATGGACGTTCTTATTGGATTGATTTATTGACGAATGTTTTGGGAATGGATAATGTGACAGAACGTTTGAACTTGAAAAGAAAGTTGTAATTGATGGAAATACAAAACGTATTGATGTGTATATTCCTGAAACACGAATAATTATTGAACAGAAGAGTCTTGGAAAAGCATTGGATCAGAAAATCAGGAATTCAGGAGATGTTGATCTTACTCCATTTGAACAGGCAGACAGATATAATGGAAAGCTGACTTTTGATGAAAGAGCTCGGTGGATTGTTACGTCAAATTTTGCTGAAATTTGGATTTATGATATGAACCAGAAACAGCCAGAACCGACAAAGATTGCTTTAGATGAATTACAAAGCAAATATCCATTGTTGGACTTCTTGGTGAAAAAGGAAGTAAAGACAATATCGCATGAAATGGAAGTATCAATAAAAGCAGGAGGTATTGTTGGGCTTATTTATGATGCGTTTTTAAAACAATATCGTATACCAGATATTAAGGAAAAGGATGAAACACTTGAGCAGAGAGAAAAAAGAGAGCATAAACTAAAGAGCCTGAATGCTTTATGTGTGCGAATTGTTTTTTGCTTGTATGCAGAAGATGCTGGTATTTTTGGAAAGAGAAATATGTTCCATGATTATTTGGAAACATATGAAGTAAAGGATTGCCGGAGAGCTATAATAGAATTATTTAAGATATTGGATACACCTGTATCAGAGCGAGACGAGTATTTAGAGGAAGAACTTGCTCAGTTCCCGTATGTAAATGGTGGGTTATTTGCTGATGAAACTATTGAGATACCACCTTTTACAGAGAAAATTAAAGAATTACTTCTTACAAAAGCGTCAGAAGATTTTGACTGGAGTGATATTTCTCCAACTATATTTGGAGCGGTATTTGAATCTACATTAAATCCTGAGACCAGACGTTCAGGAGGAATGCATTATACATCTATTGAAAATATTCATAAAGTTATTAGTCCTCTTTTTTTGGAAGATTTGCAGAAGGAATTTGATAGTATTAGAGCAATTCAAGTGAAGCGTACCAGAGATAAAAAATTGGAAGAATTCCAAAATAAATTGGCATCACTTACATTTTTTGATCCTGCGTGTGGTTCCGGAAATTTCCTTACAGAAACATACCTGTCGCTTCGTCGTTTGGAGAATGAGGTGATAAAGGAAAAAGTTGGCGGACAAATGACATTGGTAGAGGTAAATAATCCAATTAGAGTTTCTATTCAGCAATTTTATGGAATAGAGATTAACGATTTTGCAGTTACAGTTGCGAAAACGGCTTTATGGATTGCAGAATCTCAAATGTTGGAAGAAACGAAAAATATTGTGTATGGATTTAATGACGATTTTCTTCCTTTAAAGACATATGTAAATATTACAGAAGGAAATGCATTAAGAATTGATTGGAATGATGTAATTCCTGCAGAAAAATTATCGTTTATAATGGGAAATCCGCCATTTGTAGGAGCACGTTGGATGGCGTCGGAGCAGAAGGAAGATGTTGAGAAGATATTTGAAGGATGGAAGAGTATAGGAAATCTTGATTATGTTAGTTGCTGGTATAAAAAAGCGGCTGACTATATGGGAAATTATAATATCAGAGCAGCATTGGTATCAACTAATTCAATTACACAGGGAGAAAGTGTTTCGATTCTCTGGAAACCGCTTTTTGAATCAGGTGTACACATTGATTTTGCATACAGAACATTTATATGGGATAGTGAAGCGTCAATAAAAGCGCATGTTCATTGTGTAATTGTTGGCTTTAGCAGAGCTGTAAATAATAAGCAGAAAATAATTTATTCAGGTGAGAACGCAATTCCGGCGAATAATATTAATGGATATTTGCTTGATGCAGAAAATATATTCATTGAAAAAAGAATGAAACCATTGTGTAATGTTCCTGAAATAGCATTAGGTGGGCAAGCAATTGATGGTGGATTTTTAATATTGACGGAAGAGGAAAAGGAAGAGTTTTTGGAAAAAAGAACCACAGGCTTCTCCGTTTTTTAGACATTATATGATGGGAAAAGATTTTATTGATCGAAAGCCGAGATATTGTATTTGGCTTGTTGGAGCTGATCCTGGATTATTAAAAAAATGTCCGATGATATTAGAACGAGTGAATAAAGTACGTGAATTTAGACTTAGTAGTACAAGAGCGAACACACAAAAAGCGGCTGAGAATCCAACTTTATTTGCATCAATACTTGAACATAAAAATCAATATATTGCGATTCCCAAAGTTTCTTCTCAGAATCGTAGATATATTCCAATGGATTATTTAGATGGTGAAATTATTCCGGGAGACAAATTATTCACTATGCCCAATGCATCATTTTATGAATTTGGTGTATTGATGTCGAATGTTCACATGGCATGGATGCGAGCAGTGTGTGGAAGATTAAAAAGTGATTATAGTTATTCAAACACAATAGTGTATAACAATTTTCCGTGGCCTGTAGTAACGGAGAAGAATCGGGAACAAATTGAAAAATCGGCACAGGAAATTTTGAAAGCAAGAACATTATATCCTAGTAGTAATCTTGCGGCTTTATATGATCCTTTAACAATGCCAGCCGAGTTACGACGAGCACATACTGCAAATGATAAAGCTGTTATGGCTGCGTATGGCTTTAGTACAAAAATGACGGAAGCAGATTGTGTGGGAGAGTTGATGAAATTATACCAGAAAATGCAATGATAAAAGTTTATAAGAGCTGTTTTTTGCTCAAAGTAAAATATTTGAAAACATAGAATATTCCAAATCCAATAAAAGATGAATGAAAACCAAATAATGGGAATTTACATGTGTTACAAAATTTGTAAAATTTTCATATTGGTTTTTTTGTAATCTGTAAAAATTATAAATTTGGATATCGAGTAAGGTTTCGGATTTTTGATTTTTATGTATTTTTCAATTTTGGATATGGCTCCGAATTGGCAATTTTGCGGAAGTGTATCCACACTTCCTGTCCTTGCTATTTTTTAATCACATGGTGATTTCACAGGGATATAGGGCTGTTTAGCCTATTTTTTCTCCCTGTGCTGTGACCGAAGAAATTCGAGGAACCAATTATATATTTATGCTGAATGTGAGGAACTGGGGAGCACAATCCTCAGCAAGATTCCAACATCCGAAAAATGCCGTATTGCTAAAATAGCGATATGGTATTACCGGGGTGGATCTTGCTCTAATGTGTACAGTAACCTCGGCATAAATAGAAAGAATGGGTTTGGGGAATCCCCAGCAAGATAAAAACCTGATGAAAGAACATTGTCGGAAAGACAATATTGTTAAACACAGGTGGATCTTGCTCTGGGGTAAGAAAGAAGTATCTTTATATTATCAAAATGATATTTGGAGTTTATGTTGTTGGAAAGTCGTAAGCAGGAAGATAACTTCAAGTTGTTGGTGCAAATATAATGAATAGAAGTGTCCGGTACATTTTTGGTGATGGGTATTTTGGTGGAATCCATTTTTATTTATTTTGAATAATAAATTTTGAATCTGCAGCCGATTCTGCCTGCCGGACAATGTTTTTAGATATCTGTAAACGTCACGGACTGGAACTTGATGAAGAACCATCGTATGATGGAAGAAGTATTTGGAAACACGATAGAAGCAAACGCTGTACTTATCGTCTTGTCTGGCAGGGAAGATTATTAGGCATTAACCAGAGAGATATCGGCAGAGAAAACAGAAGTGATAGACAATGATATTTGTTAGATATGCTTCTTGTCGTTGGCTGTATCATATTAAAACGCTTTTTACGTTAAAAAAAGTGCTGTGATCACAAGGCTTTTTGCAAGCAAAAATGAAAAGGCTATATATAGGTAGCCTGTGAAACTGGAAGTGCCCATTTGGGCTGATTTAAAGAATAATGTTCTGACAGAGACCAATGGAATGACTCTCTGCTGGGGCTCAAAAAGAAAGGAAAAATGATTATGGAAAAAATGATGAATACAAAAACAGAGGGTAACACATTTACAAAGAAAATCGGGCAGACAGTCTATGTTGTCCGTTATCATTTCAATGAAAATGCAAAGGAAACAATGCAGGAGAAGATTAACCGGATGCTGGTTACAGAAGCAAGTCGACAGGCAGTATATTAAAATTAGGTGGATGTAATTGAAGAAAAAATATGATATCATGTGAGTAACAAGTCGGTATTTATAAAGGAGAATATTAATGAAACTATTTTTATGTTCGCACTTTTCAAGTGTAGGAAGTCTGATAAAAGAAGAAATTGAAAATAAGAAAGTCGCATTTATTCCAACAGCTTCGTTGCGTGAAGGCTACACCGGTTATGTCGGCTCGGCTCGAAAATTATTCAAAAAGTTGGGAGCAATCGTAACTGAAATTGATATTTCAACGGAGGCTTATTCAACGATACAGTCTGTTTTTGAAGATGC
>ENA-OQER01001166-OQER01001166.1-human-gut-metagenome-genome-assembly--contig:-NODE-1166-length-13227-cov-2.662137_pt1 | contig 13227 bp, 18 predicted proteins | sample MGYA00242797_ERZ504639 | MGnify/ENA primary metagenome ERZ504639 (study PRJEB26092, sample SAMD00036306) | human gut metagenome | host: Homo sapiens | study: EMG produced TPA metagenomics assembly of...
AAATGAAAAACCCTGTTCTTTCTGTAATTTCCGAAACAGATTTACCAATCTGTGCCTGAATGGACACATCAAGCGATGCAATCGGTTCATCTGCCACGATCAGCTCCGGTTTTGTGGAGAGTGCCCGTGCAATCGCTACTCTCTGCCGCTGTCCACCGGATAATTCACAGGGATATTTTTCCATATAACTGCGATCCAGTCCAACAAGCTCTAACTGTTTTTCTATCTCTTTTTTACCTGGCCTGCCCTTTCCTGAATAAATACGCAGCGGTTCTGCTACAATATCCTCGATTTTCATTCTCGGATTCAGACTGGATGCGGAATCCTGAAAAATCATTTGCCGTGTCATCTGCAGCATTTTCCGATTTTTTCGAAACTCTTTGTTTTACAGATTGGGATCCCTTTGTAAAATATTTCTCCTTCCGAAGGTTTATATATATTCATAATACAGCGTGCCACTGTAGATTTTCCTGATCCAGATTCCCCTACCAGTCCGTAAATTTCCCCTTTTTTTATTTGAAAAGATACATCATCTATCGCTTTTACTGTCATTTTTCTCTTCAGGTGAAACATATGCGAAAGATGCTGCACATCCAATAAACTGTTATTTTCCATATCTTCGTTCTCCAATCGGAGCCTTTACTTTCGGGGCTCGTTCATCCAGCAGCCAGGTAGCTGCATAGTGTGTGTCCGTAACCTGAAACATGGGCGGCTCTTTTTCATAATCTATCCTCATCGCATACGCATTTCTCTCTGCAAATGCATCACCTTTTGGCGGATGGATCAGGGTTGGAGGCATTCCCGGTAATGTCGGAAGCCATTCTTTCCCCCTGGACAAAATCGGAAGAGACTGCAGCAGCCCCCATGTATACGGATGCCTTGGATCATAAAAAATCTCTTCCGCCGTTCCGATTTCCACAATTTTTCCTGCATACATAACCGCTACACGATCTGCCACCCCTGCTACAACCCCAAGATCATGGCTGATAAAAACGGTTGCCATCCCGAGTTTTTTCTGGATTCTCCGAAAAACATCAAGAATCTGAGCCTGAATCGTCACATCCAGTGCCGTGGTCGGCTCATCCGCAAACAGAATTTTGGGATTGCCTGCAAGTGCGATTGCCATAACTGCCCTCTGGCGCATTCCACCTGAAAATTCATGTGGATACTGCGAAATTCTCACTTCCGGCTCATCAATTTCCACCAGCTGCATCAACTCAAGAACTTTCTCTTTTCACCTGTTTTTTTGCATTTTTTTATTATGGATCCGTACAGCTTCTCCAATCTGTTTCCCGATGGTCATTGTCGGATTGAGGGATGTCATCGGATCCTGAAATATCATGGAAAAAAGGGCTCCCCGCAGCCGTGACATATTTCTCTGCGTATAATCCGTGATATCTATGCCATCTGCCAGGATCTTCCCGGATTTAATTTTTGCCGTCTTCGGAAGCAATTTCATAATGCTTTTACATAATGCACTTTTCCCACATCCGGATTCTCCTACTATAGCCAGGACTTCCCCTTCCTCTACGGTCAGGCTGACATCTCGAACTGCCTCCACTTCACCGGCTTTTGTAAAAAAACTTACTGATAAATGCTCTGTCTTCAGTAACTCTCTCATAATGAACCTCTTATAACTGCATAAAGAGACTGTTCCCAGTCTCTTTGCAGCTCTCTTTTATTCTTGTACTATTTCCCAATCCTGAATATTCCAGAAGATACCTACTCCATGATGTCCAAGAACTGTATTTTCAGAGATTCCCTGTATATCTGAATCTGCCACATAATTAGCATCAATATAACAGATAAATGCATATGGCGGATCCTGCTGAAGCTCTTCCTGGAAAAGATCATAATATTTTGCACGGGTTTCCTGATCTTCATACTGTCTTGCCAGAGTCAGATATTCATCCACTTTCTCATTAGAGTAGGAAGAATAATTTGCACCCTTATCTGTGCCAAAAACTTATAGGTATGATCGTCTGCATCAAACGGGCTTCCCCAGCCGATCAGACATGCCATCTGTCCGCCCCAGTCAATCTGTGCCGGAATATCTACCGTACAGTTAATGCCTATTTCCTGTAACTGCTGAGCTGCTGCCTGTGCGATATCAATTCGGTCCTGCTCTCCGGACATAACGCTGAGGACGAAACCGATTTCTTCCCCGTTTCTTTCATAAAAGCCATTTTTTCCCATCTTGCATCCTGCATCTTCAAGGATCTTTCTGGCTTTTTCCGGATTATAATCATAATGCTCTGCCTTTTCATTGTTATATATATTTCTCTGTAACGGACCATAAGCCGGCATTCCCTGTCCAAGAAGTACTGCATCTATAATTGCCTGGCGGTCAATTCCATAACAGATTGCCGGAATAAGATCTTTGTTTTCCTTCCAGTAATCATTTGCGAAATTAAACATAATACCACGATAATCTGAAGTAGTCATATCGTAACAGCTGTATCCATCCATATTTTTGAAATTCTCTGCATTTTTGGGATCCAGCAAAGCCATATCAATCTCACCGGACTGCAGCTGGACTGCCTGTGTATTATCGTCCTCTACAATTTTAAAAATCACCTTATCGATTTTTGGACTGCCAAGATAGTAATCTTCATTTTTTGTCATTACAATAGACTGCCCTGCATCCCAGCTTTCCAGTTTATAAGGCCTGTACCTACAGGATGCCGGAAAAAGTCTGATTCCTGAATATCTTCCCCTTCCAGAAGATGCTTTGGCAAAATCGCTATCGTCATATATTCCAGAAATGCCACATTTGGTTCTGCCAGTTTAAAGGCAATCGTCTGGTCATCCATTACTTTTATTTCCTGAACATCTTCATAGTTTGGTGCATTTTCTGATCCATTCTCCGGATCCATAATAGCTCGATGGTAAATTTTACATCATCTGCAGTAAAAGCTTCCCCGTCATGCCATTTGATCCCGTCACGGATATGGAACGTATAGGTATAGCTGTCCTCATCATATTCCCATTTTTCTGCAAGACCCGGAATCACCTGGTCATCTGCATCATGAGCCGTCAGACCGCTAAATAACAGCACATTAATCTCACAGTGTTCATCCATCGCCGGATTGATTCTTGTGTAATCACCGGATCCATATACCAGCGTTGATTCTTCGGCTTTCTCTGTATTTTCTGATTCCTTCGTTGTTTCCTCCTGTTTTGCCGTCTCTTCTGCAGTACTTCCTGTTTTAGATGTATCCCCACAGGCTGTCAGAGACATTGCCATGGCCGCTGCAAGCAGCAATGCAATCACTTTCTTTTTCATCTATTTCCCCTTTCCGCTGTTCTGCTTCCTTTTGTTTTGAAAAGAGCCGCCGCTTTTGATTCAAGTCGAACGGACTGCTCTTTTTCGCAGTGCATTTATCATAATCTGTTTCTTTCTTCCCCACAAGCCCCCCGTCTGGTTATCTTTTTCCTTTCTTTTTGTACGATATTTCTGTACTTTTTCCCACTTTTTTCACTTTCGCATCCTCATCCGGGGGATAGACAGGCATCCACCGGACTTTTTCCGGCTTTGTTAACGCTTTGCTGAAATAACAAAACGAGACTCCTTTTGAAGTCTCGCTTTGTTATGCAATATAACCTTTTGGTTATACCGATATAAATCAGATCCTGCACACGATATGCTGTTCCATCTGATGCGGAGGTGCTATTCCCAGTTCATACGGCCGTATCGGGTAGTCATACGGCAAATTTCTTTTTGGAGCTTTTTGGTCAGCTGCGTCTTTTTCAGACGCCATCTCCAGTTCTCACCAACCGTAGAAGGTTTGTTGATGCGGGCGGAATTGTCCAGTCCCAGCCAGTCCTGCATCGGAATGATGCAGGTGGCAGCCGCACTTCGCAGAACCAGTGCGATCATGCTCTTATAGAGTTGTTCTTCCGGGGTGGCATAGTCGTACAGATAATCACGCACCATAGCACGTTCGGCAGCCGTGATGGTCTGATACCATGACACCAGTGTTTCATTGTCATGCGTTCCGGTGTAGGCCACACTGTTCACGGAATAGTTATGCGGCAGATAATCGCTGGCACTGCCGGTATCACGGGAATCAAAAGCAAATTCCAGTACCTTCATTCCCGGGAATCCACTGTCACGCACCAGCTTACGCACGGTGTCGCTCATATAGCCAAGGTCTTCCGCAATGATTTCCCGTTTGCCCAATGCCTGCTCCACCGCACGGAACAGTTCAATGCCCGGTCCTTTTTCCCAGTGTCCTGATGCAGCTGTTTCACTGTCATAAGGGATTGAAAAATACTCATCAAACCCACGGAAGTGATCGATACGTACCACATCATACAGTTCGAAGCAGTACCACAGGCGAGTGATCCACCACTGATAACCGGTATCGCGGTGCACTTCCCAGCGATAGAGCGGATTACCCCAGAGCTGACCGGTTGCTGAAAATCCATCTGGCGGAACACCTGCCACTGCAGTCGGAATGTTCTCCTCATCCAACTGAAACAGACCAGGATTTGCCCATGCGTCCGCAGAATCCAATGCTACATAGATCGGAATATCTCCAATGATCTGTATTCCTTTGCTGTTTGCATAAATTTTCAGTTTGCTCCATTGTTCATCAAACTTGAACTGGAGATATTTATAATACTCCACTTCATAATACAGTTCCCGGCGATAGTAATCCATCGCATTCTGCCACCGCAGACGGATATCTTCCGCCCACTCGATCCATGGTCTGCCTTCAAAACGATCCTTCACTGCCATGAACAGTGCAAAATCATCCAGCCACCACTGATTTTTCTCGCAGAATCTCAGAAACGCTTCGTTGTGGCCGATATCACTGCGGGAATATGCCAGCCGCAGCAGACGGTTTCTTTCTATATAAAGACAACTGTAATCAATGTCATCTGCCTTACGTCCAAAATTTGCCTTTTTGCACTCGGCAGTTGTCAGCACACCCTCTTTTACCAGTTCATCCAGACTGATAAAAATACGGATTTCCTGCAAAAGCAGAAAAGCTCTGATAAGGACTGTCGCCGTAACTGGTCACACCCAGCGGCAAAATCTGCCAGTATGTTTGCCCGGCTTCTTTGAGCCAGTCCACAAAATCATACGCTTCCTGTGAAAAACAGCCGATACCGTAGGGGGACGGCAGACTGCTGATTGGCAGCAAAATACCTGCACTTCTCTTCATCTTTTTTACCTTCCTTTATAATTCGATCAGAATACCTGCATGGTCAGACACCTGTGGTTCCTGTGTTCCGCGAAATACAACTCGGCTGCTCTTTACCGGAATAACTTTTGAGCACCAGATCTGATCGATACGTTTTTTCTCTGCTGCATCCGGAGTATCTCTCCAGCCGTCAATGGCCTGCACCACCGTATAACCATCATCCTTATGCTGTGCCAGACAGTAGGTATCCTGCCAGCCGTCCCGGGCGATCAGATCATAACCTTCTCCCCGAACCGCTGCTTCACTGTTGAAATCACCCAGCAGAAATGCCATCTGTTTTTCGGCTGCTGCATGGGACATCTTTTCCCACTGATCGAGAAAAGGCTCTTCTTCATCCTTCCACCAGCATGTGTACCGCATAGTACCAGACATCTCCTGCACAGATACCAAGTGCACGACGCGTTTTTCCAGTAATGATAATCGTCTGTCCTGCTCAGCAGCAGATTTTCTGTTGCAGTGATTGGCATACGACTGAAAATTGCCATACCTTCATCATACTTGTCGTAGCCGATTTTTGCCGGAAGCCAGCTCCAGTAATAATGTACGCCCTCTTCCTTTAGCATCTGTGCAACAGCTGCCGCATGGTTGTCCTCTTTCAGCAATATCCTGTTGCCGGAACATGGACAATAATCTGCCAGAGGGATGGGCATCGCCGGAGCAGATGCCGTCTGGTTCACTTCCTGCAAAGCGAAAACATCCGGCTGCTCCTTTGCGATAAAATCTACAAAAAATTTTCTTTTCGCCTCATAGTCCGGCTCGACGAGGCTGTGTGTATTCAATGTTAATAATTTCATAATTTTTATAAAATATCATTAATATCAGATTTCAGAACGTCTGCCTTTGGACCATACACTGCCTGGATGCCATCTCCTTTGATCAGCAGACTCAGTGCACCTTCTGCCTTCCATGCCGGAAGATCGGCGACCTTTGTCGGGTCTTTCACCGTGACACGTAAACGGGTCATACATGCATCTACCAGTACAATGTTTTCGCGGCCGCCCAGCAGAGCAATGATACGCTCTGCCTGACCGTTTCCGTTTCCGGCAGAAGCACCTGTATTCTCTGCGGTATTCTCATCGGCATTGTCATCGGTATAGTTGCCCAGACGACCCGGAGTTGCCAGTTTGAACTTACCGATCATAAAATATGCTACAAAGTAACCGATTGCAAAAAATACTATCACACAGATCACAAAGTTGATAATATCGCCGCCCAGACCGGCCTGAAGCGACATCGGAATTCGGGTGATGAATTCCAGATTGCCGAAGGAATGTAAACGCAGGTGTATGATTCCTGCCATTGCAAAAGCACATCCCTGAAGAATCGCATAAACTACGTACAGCGGCATTGCACAGAACATAAACATGAATTCCAGAGGCTCGGTAACACCGGTAAGGAACACAGCCAGTACTGTGGAAATGAACATGGACTTATACTTTGCACGCTTGTCAGCATCGACACGGCGGTACATAGCCAGCGCAATACCCAGCAGCAAACCGGTAGCACCGATCATCTGACCTACCTTGAATCTGGCTGGAGTAACCGTAGTCAGCAGATTATTGTAAGCAGCCATATCGCCTGATTTTTTAAGTTAATAAGGTCATTTGCCCATGCCAGCCACAGTGATCCTGACCAAACACCTGGCTGCCTGCGTTGACACCGGTAGCGATGGTGTAAGTACCTCCGAAAGAGGTGTAGTTCATAGGAATCGTCAACATATGGTGCAGACCGAAAGGCAGCAGCAGTCGCTCGAGTGTACCATAGACGAATGGAGCCAGTACCGGAGAAGTTGCAGAGGAATTGGCGATCCAGATACCAAAACTGTTGATACCGGTCTGGACTAAAGCCAGAACAATGCCAGCACCAGAGAAATAACCACGGAGTAAACAATAACCATCATAGGTACGAAACGTTTTCCGTTAAAGAATGCCAGTGCATCCGGCAGCTTACGGAAGTTATAGTACTTATTGTATGCCACACCGCCCACAAAACCGGCGATGATGCCCACGAATACGCCCATATTCAGAGCCGGGGCACCGAGTACGGAAGTGAAGTAACCATTGACAGCAATCTCCTGTCCGAACAGCGTATGGGTCACAGCACTGGAATCTGCCAGCATGGCACTGGTAACACCAAAAATATTACCGGTGATGACGTTGATAAGAGCAAACGCCAGCACTGCTGCAAATGCACCGCCGGCACGTTCTTTTGCCCAGCCGCCGCCAATGGCAACTGCAAACAGGATGTGCAGGTTATTGATCACAGCCCAGCCAATGTTCTCCATGGTAGTACCGATGGTCATAACAACTGCCATATCTGCACCTGCCATCTGCACCAGCTTACCAAGGCTGATCATCAGACCGGCCGCCGGCATAACAGCGATGACCTGCATCAGTACTTTGCCCAGCTTCTGCAGGAAATCAAAGTTAATCATACCTTTTTTCTTCGCTTTCTTCTCTGCTTTGGTTTTCCCGGTCGGCTGAGCATCTGTTCTGGCTGCACCGGCCGGCTGCTCTTTTGTATTCAGTGTCAGAATCGATGTCTTACCTGCTTCAGCAGTTCCGCTTGCACAATGCAGCTCCATATCTTCTGTGCCGCCTGTCAGAACAACAGACGTAATCGTTTTCAGCCCCCGCTCACGAATAAGGTCAAGATCTACTTTTGCTACAGGCTGACCTTTTCTGACTTTGTCACCCTCTTTAACCAGAATCTCAAAGCCCTCGCCATTAAGACTGACTGTTTCCAGACCCACATGAACCAGAATTTCCAGCCCGCCATCTGCACAAAGCCAATGGCATGTTTTGTTCCGGCAATCGTTTCCACCGTACCGTTTACAGGACTGCAAAACAACCCGTCAGACGGTTCAATGGCGATGCCTTCACCCAAAACACCGCTTGCAAAGGTTTCATCCGGGACTTTGTTCAGCGGAACAATGTTTCCGCTGAAGGGTGCTGTCACAACGGTTGAATGTTTCATTGCTGTCATGATATTCCTCCTTGTCTTTTTGCATTGTTTCACGCAAGTATTGCACTGTATTTGCGTAACTTTATGCAACCAGAATAATCCCATTACGCAACTTTTACAAGAGTTTTCTAATCAAAAAACAAACTTTCTACTTTTTTCACAATTATTTATAAGGTTTTTTTGTGGAAATTGAATATATGAATCGGTTTGTTGCATGCAATGAGCATGCAAACTGCCCCTTATACAAGCGTTGACATTGCATAAAAATAGCTTTACAATAGACACAATGAAAACCAAGGAGGAACAGACTATGGCAGTTACCATTAAAGATGTCGCAGCAGCAGCCGGTGTTTCACCTTCCACGGTGTCACGCACCTGCAAGGACAGCCCTTCCATCAGCCGGGAAACCAAGGAACGGGTACGCCGCATTATGGCACAGCTGGCTATGTACCCAATTTTGAGACAGAACCGGTAGAGGCATTTTCCAAGACGATCGGCATTATCCTGCCCTCTTCTCAGCGTGATGTCTATGAAAACGCATTCCATCTGGAGATCATCCGCGGCATCGGGCAGTTCTGCAACCAGCGACGCTATGTGAATACGGTCATCACCGGGCAGGATGATGCAGAAGTGCTGGATGCGATACAGAGCATGGTATCCAATTCCCAGGAAGATGGCTTTATCCTGCTCTATTCTAAAAAAAACTGTCCAGTAGCATCCTATCTGCGAAATGAGGGTCTGCTTCATGTCATTGTCGGCAAAGCAGTGCAATCCGCCAACCAGACCATCTACATTGACAACGACAATGCCCTTGCCGGAGAAGAAGCCACCGATTATCTTTATGAACTGGGACACCGCCGCATTGCTTATTTCGGTGTCAGCAACGCCATGCTGTTTTCTGCGGAACGCAAACGCGGCTACCAGATGTCTTTGCTGAAACATGGGATCACACCGCGTGAAGAAGACTGTGTGGAGATCAACTCTCTGAACGATTCCTATGAGGATGCACTGGAAACGCTCCTCACATCTGCGGACCGTCCTACAGCCGTGCTGATCAGCGATGACATTCTGGCTGTGGTATTGGAACAGTTCTGCGGTAAGCTTGGATTCAGCATCCCGAAAGATCTTTCGATCATTTCGTTCAACAATTCACTGTTTTCCCGCATCACCAGTCCAAGGCTGACAACGATCGATGTCAATCCCTACCAGCTTGGCATGGAAGCCGCCAGCCAGACCATTAACCATATCGAAAACCCGAATCTTCTGGCAACAAAAATCATTGTGCCACACCAGCTGATCCCCCGCGAAAGCTGCTGCCCTCCTCCGAAGATCTGACAGAAACAGACACGACCGTTCCTCTCCATACAGTAAACGGTCGTGTCTGTTTATCTTTTCCGGTAATCCCGTGGTGTTATTCCAAAATGTGCTTTAAATATTCGATTAAAATAGGACAGATTCTCAAACCCGCACCGTGAAGCGATCGTCAGGACCGTTTCATCCGTGGTCTGTAATGCCTCAGCAGCCGTATTCAAACGGTATTCATTCAGAAAAGCGATAAAGCTCTGCCCCGTCATCTGCCGGAACCACCGCATGAAATGGCTGGAGCTGAAAGAACATACTTCTGCTGCATCGGCAACGCAAATCTTTTCGGCATAATGTTCCGAAATCCATTGCAGGACGGTTTTCAGCCGTCTGGTATCCGCCGTTTCCGCCGGAAGCTGCTGTTTTCCATGCAGAATGAGCAGAGCCAGAAAACGCAGCAGTCCGCTCTTGATGACCAGTTCATAGCCTGGAAGTTTGGAGCTGTTGGCATCTTCGATTTCCTTCAGACAGTTCGCCGCCTGAGGATAATACAGATCATCCGGCGTCAGATGTACGTTCAGTGCCAGACGCCCGCTTTGCAGCGGAAGAATATACTTTTCGGCACACAGATCTCCTGCACCACCCAGAAGTTCCGGATCAAAAATAATATTCTCATACTCCATATACTGACCCTCTGTCTGCCTGAGTGCATGGAGCGTACCCGGTGTAAAAATGAAAATATCCCCCATATAAGCCGGATGCGTCACAGCACCTGCCTGAACCAGCCCGGCTCCCCGCTTTACAAAGATCAGCTCCATACTTTCCTGCCAGTGGAGTGCCACCTGCGGGAAATCTCCCGGAATGGTGCAGGGATAAATATTAAACGGAAAACGCACAGCCCCATGCTGTTTTGTTTCCCGCAAGGAAACCTGTTTTTGCATCGCTATACCTCCTAATGATAGGATTGTACCATATTTTGCACTTTTCAGGCAAGATTTGATTGTTTTATGTGGTATATCTTGAAACACAGACATCAAAACTCGTTTTCCATATCAACGACATCAAAAGGAGGATTTGTTTATGAATTTCACTGAAATATTACAGAATCTCACAAAAAAGCCGCTGGCTGACTGTACAGATCAGGAGCTGTACCTGGCTCTGCTGGAACTCGTACGACAGAAAAGTGCCGACCGTGTACAGAGCGTCACCGGCCGCAAGCTTTACTACATCAGTGCCGAATTTCTTATCGGCAAACTGTTATCCAATAACCTGATCAATCTCGGTCTGTACGAGGAGGCCCGCGAGGCTCTGGCTGCTGCCGGAAAGAATCTCTCAGACATTGAGGAAGTAGAACCGGAACCTTCTCTTGGCAACGGCGGTCTGGGACGTCTGGCTGCCTGCTTTCTGGACTCGCTGGCAACACTGAACCTGCCAGGTGACGGCGTTGGTCTGCGATATCACTTCGGACTTTCCATCAGCCTTTGAAAATGATATCCAGAACGAAAAACCAGATCCATGGCTGACTGCACACAGCTGGGCAGAAAAAACCGATATACCTATCCGGTAGAACTGGCAGGCAAAGAATACACTGCCAGACTGTACAAACTGGCAGTTACCGGCTACGAAGCCGCACCAACACCCTGAACCTGTTTGACCTCGACACCATCGACGAAAGCATCGTTCATGATGGTATCGCCTTTGACAAAACTGCCATCGACAAAAACCTGACACTGTTTCTCTACCCGGATGATTCGGATGAAGCCGGCCGCCGCCTGCGTGTATATCAGCAATACCTGATGGTTTCTGCCGGTGCACAGCTGATCCTTGCTGAATGTGCTGCCCGTGGCTGCAATTATCATGATCTTGCCGATTATGCTGCCATCCAGATCAATGATACACACCCGAGTATGGTCATTCCGGAACTCATCCGCCTGCTTGGTAAAAAGGGCATTGCGTTTGAAGAAGCTGTTGAAATTGTCACCAGAACCTGTGCTTACACCAACCATACCATTCTGGCAGAAGCACTGGAAAAATGGCCTCGTGCCTATCTGGATGCCGTTGTGCCACACTGATGCCTGTTATCGAAAAGCTGGATGCACTGGCCCGTACCCGCACTGCAGACGAAAGTCTTGCCATCATCGACCAGGACAGTCTGGTACACATGGCTAACATGGACATCCACTTCACTCACTCAACCAACGGTGTGGCAGCCCTGCATACGGAAATCCTGAAAAATTCAGAACTGCACGGCTTTTATGAACTGTACCCGGAGAAATTCAACAACAAGACCAACGGTATTACATTCCGCCGCTGGCTGCTGGAATGTGATCCGCGACTGACTGCCAGACTGGAACAGTACATCGGCTCCGGTTTCCGCAAGGATGCGTCCGAACTGGAAAAACTGTTGACCTTTGCGGACGACGAAACGGTTCTGAATGAACTGACCGCCGTAAAAAAAGCTAACAAAGAAGATCTGGCCGACTGGCTTCTGAAAACTCAGAATGTGAAAGTCAACACCAATGCTGTGTTTGATATCCAGTCCAAGCGTCTGCATGAATACAAACGTCAGCAGCTGAATCTGCTGTACTCATCCATCAGTATCATGAAATCAAAGCCGGTCATCAGCCTGCCGTTCCACTGGTAAGCATCTTCGGTGCGAAAGCCGCTCCGGCCTACACCATCGCAAAGGACATTATCCATGCCCTGCTGACTCTCTCCAAAGTGATTGCAGCAGATCCGGAAGTATCCAAATGGCTGCAGATCGTATTCATTGAGAACTACAACGTTACCGCTGCCGAAAAACTGATCCCGGCCTGCGATCTGTCCGAACAGATCAGTCTCGCTTCCAAAGAAGCATCCGGTACCGGCAATATGAAATTCATGCTGAACGGTGCACTGACACTGGGTACTATGGACGGTGCCAACGTGGAAATTTGCCAGCAGGTCGGAGAAGAGAACATTTACATCTTCGGCCAGAGCTCCGATCAGGTCATCCATCGCTATGCTGCCAATGATTACGTTGCCGCTCAGTGGTATGAAAACGATGCCAACATCCGCCGTGCCATTGATTTCCTCAACGGTCCGGAAATGCTGGCAGCCGGTCATTCTGAAAGCCTGAACCGTCTGCATCATGAGCTGATCCACAAGGACTGGTTCCAGACCCTGCCGGACTTCAACGCATACGTTGTACGCAAAGGACAGGCTCTCAGTGATTATACCTGCGATCCGATGGGATGGAGACGCAAATGTCTGGTGAACATTGCCAAAGCCGGTCTGTTCTCCTCCGACCGCACCATTGCTGAGTATGACCACGATATCTGGCATCTTGGTAATTCAAGTCGAACGCACGTGAGACTTGGTGCGTGATTCTGTCAGCGAAAGCTGACATATTCTTCTCAGAATCACTGCACATTCTACACTTCGTTCCGGTCGCACAAAACCATTGTCCACTGGACAATGTGTGCCCTCGCGGAGCGTTATCTCAGTCGGAGATTGTACTCCCACTGAGAAAGACTTGTTATTACTCACCACTTGCAGAAGTGGGATCTTCTCGACTGAGATAAATCTTAACACTCACATCATGTTATCTGGTTTTTTAATACTACATTCTACTATAACACATATCACATATTTTGCAATGCTTTTCTTCTTTTCTTTTTCGGTTTTTCCGCTATACTGAAAAATACACGGACCATAATCACCAAAATCCTGTATATGTCCGCCTTTCTGACAGGAGGTACTTATGATT
>ENA-OQER01001167-OQER01001167.1-human-gut-metagenome-genome-assembly--contig:-NODE-1167-length-13221-cov-1.618680_pt1 | contig 13221 bp, 23 predicted proteins | sample MGYA00242797_ERZ504639 | MGnify/ENA primary metagenome ERZ504639 (study PRJEB26092, sample SAMD00036306) | human gut metagenome | host: Homo sapiens | study: EMG produced TPA metagenomics assembly of...
ACTCCCTTCACGAATATGTACGATCATGCCATTTCGACGCTCTTTCATCGCATATGCAAACTCTGAACATTCATGATCTGTAGCAATTCCGGCCATCGCATATGCCTGCAGATCCATATCAGAAAGAAATGGCGCATGTCCATCCCTGACTTTATCACTGAACAGTTCTAGTTTCCGGTGCATGGCTTCATCACCCTTTACAACTGATATGTAGTCCATGACTTCACCCAGTCCGAGAATTCTTTTTTTTTGAAAGATAAGGTTCCATATCCTGTGCAGTAAGCGTGCATCCATTATCGTCGATCGCAGTTGCCGGAACACAGGATGGCATCATAACAAAAACATTGGCATCCACGTCTTCTGTCTGATTCAAAATATAATCAATGCCCTTTAATCCGGACACATTGGCCGATTCATGTGGATCTACGATAAACGTTGTCGTTCCATGCCTGGACGCCACTGTTACCAGCTCTGCCGGAGTCACAAGTGTAGATTCCAGATGCAGATGACTGTCTATAAATCCCGGACAGACATACCTGCCGCCCAGATCTGTTTCTTCTTCACCCTGGTAGTTTCCGATTCCAACGATCATTCCATCCTGAATCGCAATATCACCTTCCAGGATCTCTCTGGTAAAAACATTCACAATACGGGCATTTTTCAGTACAAATTCTGCTTTTCTCAGTCCACGGGTTACTTTTGAACATTTCTGATATTTCTGTAACTTCATAAAGCCCACACTCCTTTTTATTACTGCCCTTTACAGCAGTTCTATTTTTACCTTATTCAATTATTATCTGTGAAACTTCCGGCAGAAATTTAATCCAGCTTAATCCCGGCAAGTGCCTGCGCAAATGCATTGTTTACTGGTTCTGCTGCTTCTTTCTGCTGTTTTTTCAGATATTTCTGTACGTCTCTTTTGTTGACACCGGCTCCTTCTTTGGCTCTTCTGCCTGGAAAGATGACAGTTTCTCTTTATATCCACATACACATACAAATGTTTCTTCTTTTGCCTCTGACCAGCATCTCCATTCGCTTGTGACATTTCGGACATCGTGCATTTGTTGTACGTGAAATCGTCTCTCTGTATCCGCATTCACGGTCCTGACACACCAGCAGCTTACTGTTCTTTCCATTTACTGCAAGCATTCGTTTACCACAGTTCGGACAGATCTTATTCGTCAGATTATCATGACGGAAGGTTCCTGTTCCTGTCTTGATCTCAACAACGATCTCCTTGGTATATTCGCGAATTCCATCAAGAAAGACTTTCTGTTTCAGTTTGCCCTTGGATATATCAGACAGTTTCTTTTCCCAGTCTGCTGTCAGTTCCGGCTTCTTAAGCTCTTCCGGTACAAGTTCCAGAAGCTGTTTTGCTTTGGAAGTCAGATAGATTTCATTGCCTCTCTTTTCCATAAGGAAGGTGTGGAAAAGTTTTTCAATAATATCTGCTCTGGTGGCAACTGTGCCAAGTCCACCGGTTTCTCCCAGCGTCTTTGCTGCTTGTGTATCTTTTGAGGACATATATTTCACCGGATTCTCCATTGCCGCCAGAAGCGTTGCCTCAGTAAAATGTGCCGGCGGCTTGGTCTTACCTGTTGTCAGACGAACACTGCCTATCGGAAGCTTCTCTCCCTGTTTCAATACCGGAAGCTTCTGGTCTTTCAGTGTCTGCTCTTCTTCGTCATCGTCCGTGCTTCCGCCTTCGTAAACTTCTTTCCAGCCAGCACTCACAACCGTCTTGCCACTTGCCACAAAACTCTATCCCGCTGCCTTCCCTTCCATGGAAGTCTGTTCATATTCAAATGGAGAATAAAGAACACTCAAAAATCTCCGCACAACCATATCATAGATTTTGCGCTCTTCATTTGTCATATGATCCAGCTGTACAAACTGCTCTGTCGGAATGATCGCATGATGATCACTGACCTTTTTATCATCCACGAAACTTCCGTTTGTATGGATTGGTTTAGTAAGCAGCGCACCGGCAAGTTTTCGATATGGGCCGGTTCCACAGGCTTTCAGTCTCTCTTTGATCGTCGGGACAACATCCTTGCCGATATAACGGGAATCCGTTCTCGGATACGTAAGTACCTTATGATTCTCATATAATCTCTGCATGATATTGAGTGTTTCTTTTGCGGAAAATCCATATTTCTGGTTTGCTTCCCGCTGCAGAGTCGTCAGATCATAAGTCCGGGAGCCATTGTTTTCTTAGGCTTTCTGTCCACAGATACAAGTTCCAGATCCGTATTGGAAATCTTCTTCTGGATCTCCTCCGCACGCTCTTTCTGAAAAGTTCGATAGCTTCCGTTCTTCGCATCTTTCCAGGTCCACTGTATTCCACCAGCCTGCAAAGTTACTCCAAAGTAATCCTCTGGTTTAAACTTACGTATTTCTTCTTCTCTTCTCGCAATGATTGCAAGTGTCGGTGTCTGTACACGCCCGCAGGAAAGCTGTGCATTATGTTTACAGGTCAGCGCTCTTGTTCCATTGATTCCAACCAGCCAGTCTGCCTCTGCTCTGGCAACTGCCGCACGATAAAGATTATCATAATCTCTGCCGTCTTTCAGATTGTGAAATCCGTCACGAATTGCTTTATCGGTTACTGAAGATATCCACAGACGGCGAATTGGTTTGTGACATCCGGACTTATCCAGAATCCAGCGGGCAACCAGTTCTCCCTCTCTTCCGGCATCGGTTGCAATGATGATATCACCGATATCTTTTCGGAACAGCTGTGTCTTCACTGCCTGATATTGTTTGGAAGTCTGTCGGATAACGACAAGTTTCATTTTATCCGGCATCATCGGCAGAGTTTCCATATCCCATTTCATATATTTCTTATCATATTCTTCCGGATCTGCAAGTGTCACAAGATGTCCCAGGGCCCATGTTACAACATATTCTTTGCCCTCAAGGATTCCGTTACCCTTCTGGGTACAATGGAGTACTCTTGCAATATCCCTTGCTACAGATGGCTTCTCTGCTATTACCAATGACTTCATACTTCTGCCTCTTTCTCAGGTTATTATCCGTTGCTGTCTGTTTTCCCAGCAAGTTTTCAGTTAAATCTGCTTTGATGTGAGTATATCATATCCCAACAAAAAAAGGAAGGTATGTCACCTTCCAATCTTATATCCTACGCCACGCACTGTTTCAATCAGATCTCCGGCGCTTCCCAGCTTCTGCCTGAGTGTCCGGATATGTACATCCACCGTTCTGCTTTCACCATCAAATTCATATCCCCATATCTGATTCAGAAGCTGTGTTCTTGATAAAACCATTCCGCTGTTTTCAGAAGCAGCACTATGCATCTCATACTCCTTCAATGTCAGATTAACAGGTTCCTGATCCACCGTCACTATATGTCTTCCCGGACACAGATACAGGTTTTCCAGATGATATTCTTCTGCGCCTTTATCCTCTGCCCGACGAAGCCGTGCCTTGATACGTGAGATCAGCTCCATCATACGAAACGGCTTCGGGATATAATCATCTGCACCGCTGTCCAGTCCCATGACCACATCATATTCTGTGCCTTTGGCCGTCAGCATGATTACCGGATCTTGCGTGTGTCCGGTCTGGTACGCAGTTTTCGTAAAATCGATATTCCGTCTTCTTCAGGAAGCATGATATCCAGAAGAATCAATGCCGGCACTTCTTTCTCCAGTTCTTTCCAGAACAGGGACGGTCGTTCAAATCCTTTTGCATCCATTCCCTGACTCTTTAATGTATATACTACAAGTTCACGAATACTCTCATCGTCTTCTACAAGATAGATCATTTATTTCCTCCTGCCTGTCTGTTTCTTCACAAACAGGTTCTTTTTTATCTTTTTGCAAAGTATAAAATGAACGTTAAATTTCCGGCCTGCACAGTGTTAAATGTTTGTAAATTTCTGTCGAACATGCTATGATAAACGAGAACATAAGGGAGGAACTCATGTACTATTTTATTATAAATCCCAACTCCCGTTCCGGCAAAGGTGCTCTGATCTGGAGGGATCTGGAGAACATTCTGCGTGAACGGAATATTAAATACCAAACTTTTTTTACAGAATATAAAGGACATGCTGTTAAGCTTTCTGCTTCCATTACTGCCTCGATTCCGGAAGATAGTCAAATCAAGCTGATTGCCGTTGGCGGTGATGGTACGATACAGGAAGTCCTGAGCGGAGTAAAAGATATTTCCCGTGTCATTTTCGGCTACATTCCCACCGGATCCGGAAACGATTTCTGCCGCAGTATGAAACTTCCACAGGATCCTATGAAGGCACTCGAACTGATTCTTTCCGATAAACGTCCACATCTGATGGACGTTCCTCATATTTCCTGTGGTTCCAGCAGCAGTCGTTTCGCGATCAGCTGTGGAATCGGTTTTGACGCAGCGGTATGCCATGAAGTTGGCGTCACTCCTATGAAAAAAGTCCTGAACAAAATCGGCCTCGGCAAACTGGTCTATCTCTTTGTCGCATTGAAACAGTTGCTTTTCCTGAAGCCATCTTCTATGACACTGCTCATGGATGACAATAAAAAAGAAGAGTTTTCCAAGGTATATTTTACTGCCGTCATGAATCAGAAATACGAAGGCGGTGGATTCAAATTCTGTCCCGATGCCAGTCCTTCCGACGGCTATCTGGATGTGATCGTTGTAGACAGTTTGAGCAAGCCCAAAGTATTATGTTGTCTTCCAACCGCATTTTTCGGGAAACATACGCATTTCAATGGTATCCATATTTTCCGCTGTAAAAAAATTGATATCCACAGTGAAGCCAGACTGGCCGTACATAAAGACGGAGAATCCGCCGGTCTCCTGCATGATTTTTCTGTATGTATGGAACCAAAACAAATCCATATGATCTCATAAAAGTAATTTCCTGTAACGCAAAAAACTTCCCCATAAAGGGGAAGTTTTAGTTGAATCCATAGAATTTCTGACATACTTTATAAGCAGCTACGAACATTTTGCGTCCGCCTCTGCCAGGAAGATTGGCTGCACGTCCCAGAATACTGTAACGCAGTTTATGATACAGCCAGAGATCCTGTTCACGAATATACTCCAGCATTTCTTTTTTCTTATCCAGTGCTTCCTGGGTACCTGCACGTACCAGCATAATCGAGGATACGGTCGTAATGATATCCAGATAGCTGAGCATATATTTCTTAAGATGTTTACTGTCAAACTGACAATTATGGAATGCGTCCGCCATCAATTTATTGACACGGATCTGCTGGTCAATTCTCTTAATCATCACCTTTTCATTGACAGACTGATCATCTCTTCCAATAAAATAACGATAAAAATTGACATCCAGATAGTACATATTCTTCACAAACGGAAGCGGCTCAAATGCAAACAGGTTATCCACATAGAATGTATGCTTCGGCAGTTCCAATCCACATTCGTGAAGCAGTTTTGTACGATAAATAATAGAATGCATCAACAGATATTTGCCTTTTGACATATGCACACTGTCCCATCCGAAAATTTCATTCACCGGAAGACAATGTCTGTACTGCATGACTTTTTTTTTTTGGAAGCACCTGTTTTCATATTACAAAATTGATGATCAGCATATCCAGTGTTTTTGGTCCTTCTTGTCAGTTCTTCAAGTGTTTTTAAGATTTGTTTATATGCCTCTTCATTTACCCAGTCATCACTGTCAACAACTTTGAAATAAAGGCCTGTCGCATTACGGATTCCGGCATTTACTGCTTCACCATGACCACCGTTTTCCTGATGAATAGCTTTTATGATCGTCGGATATTTTTTCGGCATAAGCATCCGCAATCTCAGCAGTTCGGTCAGAAGAACCATCATTGACCACAAGGATCTCCACTTCTTCTCCACCTTTTAACAAAGATTCGATACATTTCTCCATATATGCTTCTGAATTATAACACGGAATTGCTATACTCAACAATTTCATTTTCCAGATTCCTCCTTCATGTATTTTACATAAGCTCTGAATGCAGACGGAATCGCGTACTGCTTTTCAGACTGTTTTTTCTCAGCAAAAATAAACGGCAATTCTCTGTCTGTGTCCAGAGATGCACCCGAATCAGATATCCGGTCATCCTCCATTCAATATGCGAAAAAAATATGTTTCGCATCCGGAAGTTTCTCAATATAGAGCGGTTCCAGCTGCATATTTTTTTACCTTATCCAGCACTTCCTCCCGCGTAAGATGACCCAGGAGATTCGGAAGCTCATATAATCCGGCAAGAAGACCTTTTTCCGGTCGTTTCTGTATAGCAGTCTTCTCTCCGTCCTGAATCACAAGCACTGTCCTGTTTTGCAGAATACGCTCCTTCTTCGGTGCTTTGACCGGCAGCTCCTCTACTGTCCCGTGTCTGTACGCAAAACAGTACTCCGACACCGGACATGCTTCACAGTGTGCTGATCCATTCGGCACACAAACCACTGCCCCAAGTTCCATCAGCGCCTGATTAAAATCTCCCGGTATATCTTCCGGCATTATCTCCAAAAGGCTTTCTTCAATCTGCCGGCGTACCGACTGTTTCATAATATCCTGTCTGTCCTCTGTAATTCTGGATATCACACGAAGAACATTTCCATCTACTGCCGGTACCGGAATCTGGTAAGCAATGGATGCGATCGCACCTGCTGTGTAATTCCCGATTCCCTTCAGACTCAGCAGTTCTTCGTAAGAAGCCGGAAGTTTTCCCTCGTATTCACAAACTACCGTCCGGGCTGCCATCTGCATATTACGGACGCGATTATAATATCCCAGACCTTCCCAGAGCTTCATCAGCTTCTCTTCCGGGCATTCTGCCAAAGCCTGGACATCTGGAAGCTCTCCGATAAAACGCTGAAAATAAGGCTTCACGGCCTCAACCTTGTCTGCTGAAGCATAATCTCCGATACCCACGTATAGTAGGCATTGTTCTGATCTCTCCAGGGAAGAATCCGTTTATTCTGTCTGTACCAGTCTGTAAGAGGTTGTACGATTTCATTCAGCATGCTTCTGTCTTTTATCTGATCATTTTTCATCTTTTACCCTCAGTATGTTTTAGTATAACATAATTTCAGCCAAATGCCAGTTGATTTTTTTTATTTTACCGGATAGAATGTTATTACTTGGGATTATACCTGTAAATAATTATCTCCCATTACTAAAATTAATATTATTTTTGATACGAAAGGACCCTATTATGGACAGTATTATTTTTGATGTTGATGGAACTCTGTGGGATTCAACAGAAAGTGTTGCTCAGTCCTGGACGCATATCTGCGGGAAAAGAACATATGGATATTACCCTGACATCAGCCCGTCTGATGACACTTTTTGGGCAGACTCTGTCTGATATCGCACGCCAGATTTTCCCTGACTGTTCAGAAGCAGAACAGCTTCGCCTTATTGATGGATGCTGCCAGGCCGAACATGAAGCTCTCTTAAAAAAATGTGCCCCACTTTATGAGGATCTTGAAAAAATGCTGCAGATCATGTATAAGAAATATCCACTCTATATTGTCAGTAACAGTCAGAGTGGCTATATTGAAGTTTTTTCTTCAGACATCAGGTCTTGAAAAATATTTCAAAGGTCATCTTTGTAATGGAGATACCGGTCTGGACAAAGGCTCCAATATCCGTAAACTTGCAGACACATATGATCTGAAATCCCCCGTGTATGTCGGTGATACGTTTGGCGATTACCAGGCATGCCAGAAAGCAAATGTTCCTTTTATCTTCGCTGAATACGGATTCGGAGAAGTTCCAAAACCGGATGCACACATCCGCAAACCAATGGATCTTGTCAATATTTCTTTATAAATTCTCTCAAATAAAACAGGCACGGAAGATTTTTATCTCCCATGCCTTGTTTTTATTTATTTCTTGATGCATTTCTTTTTCAAATATACCACAAATCCTACAAGAATCGCAAGAATTGCAAGAATATAAATAATCTTTGCAGTAAGACTTGTTGTGTAGGAATCTATAAATGTCACGATACCAAACAGAATCAATGTCACTCCGGATCCCTTAGTCATTTTTTTCTCATCATACTTTTCTTTGCGAAGTTTTGTGTTTCCACCCTTCAGAAAAATATCACCATGTCCTGTCAGAAGCATGATTCCAACGATCAATGCTATTCCCGCAAGGATAAAATCAAATGATCTGTCCATTTTTTATCTCCTGTAATTATATATTAGTAAAAGCATACGATTGGCACACCATACTGTATGATATCATACAGAACTGCTGCATTATCCGGTGGAAGATTGATACATCCGTGAGATCCGCCTGTAAGATAAATATCACCGCCGAATTCATCTCTCCATGACGCATCGTGGAATCCAATACCTCCATCAAATGGCATCCAGTACTGTACCTCTGATTCATATTCATAAGTTCCGTCTGCTTTCATGGTTCCTCTCAGTACATCCGGACTTTTCTTATAGTACAGTGTAAAGATACCTGCATGTGTCTGACGATCAGCATAACTCATGTTTCCAGATACAAAATCTGACTCAAAGATATCGGAACCATTTTGATAATAATACATATGCTGTTCACTTAAATCTACTTCTATATAAGTGTCACCCAGATCATTCACTCCGTAAGAATTGGCCGTCTGTGAATAAACAGGCTCCCTGGTCGTCTGTGTACCAGACTGAATTTCCTGACTCAGCTGAGCAGCCTCGGCAGCCTGATCGATTTTCCAGCCATATACAGAACTGGAAACGTAAACGGTTCTGCCACTTGTGGTCTGGAACTCACGCTCCGTACCGACCGTATCATAAGTAGCTGCAAGCTGTGCAACATAATCTGCAACATGCTGCTGGAAGGAATTATCGTCCCAGATCAGCTGACCTTTCTCATCAAACTGCAGCCAGTCTTTGATCGTGTCACCATTCAGAGTTGTTGTCTGACTGCCAAATGTATAGGTAATACTTGCTTTTGTATAATTGTTGCATGCTTCCAGTGCAGACTGCAGTGCCGGATCATCTGTGTAACATCTGCATTCACATATGCTTCCGGTGTATCACTGAAATTTACCGAAGTCTGTCCTGCATCTACAGCAGCATTCAGTACTTTATATGCTTCTTTGATATTCAGTTTACTTCCCCACGGTTTCCGGTACGATCACAAACTGTCCGTTCTGATATGCAACATATGCATTTTCCGGTTCTGTCTGATTCTCTGCCTGAGCACAGCTGAGAGTCTTAAGCTGTTCTTGCAACTGTGTTCTGTTATACCCTGTATTCTCGGATACAGTATAACTTTTCTGTTCATAGAGTCCTTTGATCCATTCATATGGCTTCTGCTGTTTCAGAAGCTTCAGAACCTCTCCTGTAGAAAGATACTGATAGCTGATATCCGCTCCGGAAATCGTCTGTGGTGCCTGATCTCTGGCTGAAACTTCAATGGTATAATTCTCAAACTTTGTTTGAAAAGATTTTCTACCTCTGCTGCCGTCATCTGAGAACAGTTCACACCATTGATCCACGTACCTTCAAAAAATCTGTCCGCAAAATAATAACTTGCAGCCGCATAAGCACACCCGCCAAGAACTACGATCATCAACATAATAAGGCCAAAAATCCGCGCCCCTTTGTGTTTCTTCACAGGTTTAGGATTCTGATACTCTGGTTTTGCTGATCTGTTCTTTTGCGTATTTGTTTTTTTGGATTTTTTCTTCCTGGAAGTTGTCTGATCCGGCATTTCCATATCATCTACCGGAACATATACAACCGGACCTGGTCTGGCAGATTTGCGATGATGTCTTACCGGCTGTGGATCTGGTTCTTCCTCTGCAGAATCATCATAATCTCCAAGGTCATCCATCTCATCTTCGTCCGTTTCCGGTGGAACTATGATTTTATCCATGGTTGCATTGATTTCTTCTTCAATGCCTGTATTCTCATCCGACACTCCAGAATTGTCTTCCTGAAGTCCGTCCTTCATTTCTTTGTTGCTCATTTAATATACTCCCTGAATATAAACAATTGAATTACAACCATTCTATTTATCCTGTTTTTCCTGTAACGTTTCCATTATAACATACTTCTGTATTTTGCACCTTAATTTATTGCTTTTTTATATTCTTTTTCCGAGAGTTTCATCATTATAGTAAAAAACCCCTGAATCTTAAGACTCAGAGGTTTATTCATGGTTCTGTTTATTTTAGATATTGTAATTATTTCTCAACCAGAAGACTTCTCCTGTCATTTCTGCAGGCTGTTCCATTCCCATCAGCTGAATCAGAGTCGGGATGATATCTGCGAGGCATCCATTCTCTCTCAGAGTGTATTTCGGATCAGCGTTTACAAGAATGAACGGAACCGGATTTGTTGTATGAGCAGTCCATGGTTCTCCTGTCTCATAATCAATCAGCTGCTCTGCATTTCCGTGGTCAGCGCAGATAAACATTTGTCCGTCAACTTCTTTCAAAGCTTCTACTGCTCTTCCCACACATCCATCAACTGTCTCGATTGCTTTGACAGCTGCTGCCTGTACACCAGTATGACCTACCATATCCGGGTTTGCAAAGTTGATAATGATCACATCATATTTATCAGATTTGATCGCATCCACCAGCTTGTCACAAACCTCCGGTGCGCTCATCTCCGGCTGAAGGTCATAAGTTGCAACCTTTGGAGATTTAACAAGGATTCTGTCTTCTCCTTTGTTTGGTTCTTCTACTCCACCGTTAAAGAAGAAAGTAACATGTGCATATTTTTCTGTCTCAGCAATACGAACCTGTGTCATATCATGAGCTGCAAGATATTCACCAAATGTATTCTTAAGAAGTACTTTGTGGAACGCAACCTGTTTGTTCTGAATTGTTTCATCGTAATCTGTAAAGCAGACATATGTCAGATCCAGTTTTTTAGCTCTTTCGAAGCCTTTGAATTCATCATCACAGAATGCTCTTGTGATCTCACGTGCACGGTCTGGACGGAAGTTAAAAAATACTACAGAATCTTTGTCCTGGATCTTTGCAACCGGCTGTCCGTCTTTCTCAATAACTGTCGGAAGGACGAATTCATCTGTCTTATCATTATCATAGGAAGCCTGAACTGCTGCTGCAGCGTCTGTACCTTTGACACCTTCGCCTTCTGTCAGGGCTTTGTATGCAAGCTCTACACGATCCCAGCGTTATCTCTGTCCATTGCATAGTAACGTCCGGAAACAACTCCGATCTGTCCAACACCGATTTCTTTCATCTTGGCTTCCAGCTGTTCGATGAATTCTTTTCCTGATGCCGGCGGTGTATCACGTCCGTCAAGGAAGCAGTGTACATAAACTTCTCAATCCTTCTCTCTTAGCCATCTCAAGCAATGCATAGAGATGTGTATTGTGGCTGTGTACACCACCATCAGAAAGAAGTCCCATAAAATGAATAGCAGAATCATTTTCTTTTGCATTTTTCATTGCTGCAAGAAGTGCTTCATTCTTGAAGAAATCTCCATCGTTGATTTCTTTTGTGATTCTGGTAAGCTCCTGATATACGATACGGCCTGCTCCCATATTCATATGTCCTACCTCGGAGTTACCCATCTGCCATCTGGAAGACCTACTGCCAGTCCACTGGCGTTTCCTTTTACAAATGGATATTCTGCCATTAATTTATCCATAACAGGAGTTTTTGCTTCGTAGATTGCATTTCCCTCATGTTTGTCGTTCAGACCATAACCATCCAGGATCATTAATACGGTTGGTTTTTTGCTCATAATGTTCTCCTTTATTGTATATAGTTTCTCTGCATTTTGCAGAATGTGTGTAGGTGTTTCTTTCTATTATATAGTACCAAAAATTTAGAATTTTTCAAGGATTTTATCGGAAAAGCTCTGCGGTAAAAATGGGATTTTTCCATGTCAGGAAGTTTCAGCTGCTCCAGCCATCCGCCGAACAATGCGAGAAAAAGTTCCTGCACCATTTCTCTTGATTCCGGGGCAAAACTTTCAATCCGTTTAGCATGCAGTGAAGCTCTTGAGACCACCTGCCTGGATCTCACTTAAATTCTCAGAGCCAGACGCTTCGATCGTGGAAAAAAGATCTTCGATCAGGACTTTTTTCTGTTCTACATCCATGCCGTCGATCCACTTGTGCAGAATACTGACAAAAGTTTCTGCCTGCTGCTCAGCTGTTCTTTGCTGGCGAAATGATTTCCACTGACTTCCCAGGAAAACCGTCGTGCTGCAGCAGCCCCTTGTTGGAACTTGCAACAAGAACCGGTTCTTTGGAATGCTCCAGAAGTGTTCCGATGATCGAATATTCTGGAATGATCCTGGTGACTTTTGGAAGAAGTGCTTCTGTTTCAGGAAGTTCCAGAAACTCTCTGGAAATCCCGGTCCGTCATTTGAGTAAACCTGAAGGATCCACGGATGGATCTCTTTGCACATCACGGCACCATAAACAGCAAGATTTCCACCTTTGGAGTGTCCGCCGACGCGGACCATTTCCTGTAAACTGCCGGCAATCCTTCTTAAATATTCCACTGCCCTCTCCTGCGCTGGAACAACGCCCATACTCAGATTAAAATCTTCTTTCCAGCCGACGATCGTATCATCGGTCCCGCGGAAAGATATATAAGAAGTTCCATCACTCAGACAAATTTCCACCGCCGAAACTGCTGCGCTTCCTCCGCCACGATCTCATTCACATAATTACGGATCACACACTGTCCGAAGCGTTCGGTCTTTGCCATTTCAAGCATCATAAACGGTGCAAAGCGGATAAAAGATTTGTCTTCTTTGAGTTCTTTCTCAGTATGAAGTCGAAGAATTTCTCTGTGAGCGCTTTGAGTTCTATTCCATTCTGGCTGGCTGCTTCCGGGATCCCATCCAGATTGACATAGGAAAAACATGCCAGGATCAGATTGTCTACGTCATTAAATTCTGACTGTGTAAAGGGAAGATCGCCTCTCCACTCGATATAGTCCATGATATTTTCCATATGCCGCACTCTCCTTATATTTATTTCCAATCACATACGTTTATCTGAATCTTATTCCCCGTAAACGCGAAGCATGCTGCTGATCTTGCGCACGGAGCTTCTGCCGCTTAATTCTTCCATTGCTGTACGGAAATCTCCCTCACGAACCTGGGCAGTGATCACAACAACCTCTGCACTTTCCTCTGCACGGGCTGCCTTCTGGATGATCTGTGCAACACTGACTCCGTATTTTGCAAACACAGCGGTCATCTCAGCCAGCACACCGCAACGGTCCTCTACGATCAGCCGCATGA
>ENA-OQER01001168-OQER01001168.1-human-gut-metagenome-genome-assembly--contig:-NODE-1168-length-13216-cov-1.687524_pt1 | contig 13216 bp, 21 predicted proteins | sample MGYA00242797_ERZ504639 | MGnify/ENA primary metagenome ERZ504639 (study PRJEB26092, sample SAMD00036306) | human gut metagenome | host: Homo sapiens | study: EMG produced TPA metagenomics assembly of...
GTTTGTGCAACAAGATTTCCAATTTGGACCTGCGCCGATTACTGTGATATTCATTCCTTTTACATCGCCCATCTGCTTTACTCCATGAACTGCAACTGCCAAGAGGCTCGATCATCGCCCCTTCTTCATAAGACATATCTTCCGGAATCGGTGTTACCTTAGATGCATCTACTGCAATATTCAGAAGCCGTACCTGTGGTCTGGAATCCCATAACCTTTAATTCCTCGCAAAGATATATTTTCCATGGCGACACGGATAGCAGTGTCCGCAATAAACCTGTGGTTCAATCGTAACTTTCTGTCCGATCTGAAACCCAGAAACATTTTTCCCTATTTCTGCGATTTCTCCGGAAACCTCATGTCCCTGTGTCACCGGATATTTCGTAAACGGATGCTTTCCATGATATACATGGATATCAGAACCACAGATACCTATATTTCTGATTTTTACCAGTACCTGATCATCCTTGACTTCTGGAACCGGAACCTCTCTAAATGTAATTTCTCCTGGATTTGTCATTACCTGCTGTAACATAATTGTTTCCTCCTTTATATTTGTTCTTCTTTTGTTTTATCTTTTATAAAATGTTTTATTAAAGTAATTACATTATTGTCCCATTCCTCTGTTTTGTCAATAGTTTTTTGAGAGTTTTTTACCAGTTGCACAATTTTTTTTATTTTACTTTTTTGTACAATTTTTTCTAAATTTTTTAAACAAAAGTTCCCTCTTTACCGCATGTACACGCCAGTAAAGAAGGAACTTTTTTCATTTCATCATTACGAACAGCATTCTTTTACATATTCATACAAAAAATGTTTTGCCGCACCAACCGCCGATGCTTCTTTTTCATAAGAACAATTTTTCAGATAAGAAATATCCCTGTCAAATCCATTGTAAGACAATACCCTCTGTCCCAATGGAATCATATACTCTGCCAGTACACCTCCGACATCTCCCCCAAGTATAATATCCATATCGTATGCCATCCGAAGATGGATATCAGGATAGCAAGATGATCCAGATATCTTTCCCATTTTTGTTCAGCTTCCTTATTTCCCTGTTTCAATTGTTCCATAAATACTTCCAGAGAATTTTTTCCGTCCCCAGTCAGCACACTTGCCGCACAATAAGCATCTGCACACCCCTGCTTTCCACAATAACATCTGTCCCCTCCGGGAATCAGGATCATATGTCCAAACTCTCCTGCCTTCTGGTTCTGTCCACGAAACAGTTTTCCATCAATGCAAAATGCCCCTCCAAGAGTATGATTTAAGGAGAGGTATATTCGCATTGTTATATTTTTGTGTATCTTCCGCAAGCATAGCGGAATTAGCATCATTCTCAAAATAAACCGGAAATCCCAATGCCTGTTCCAAAAAACGCAGACTGTAATTTTCTACCTGAAGAGCATGCGATTTTAGAACTGTCTTCTCATTCTGATCGATAATTCCGGGAATTGCAATTCCAATCCCTAAAATATCTTTCTCCGTTTTGCATTCTTTCAGAAACTGTTGTACCTGCCCGGCAATTTTTACACTATAATCGATATCCGGTGAAAATTTTAAACGGACACGTTTTCAGATGTTCGATTTCATATCCCAGATTTACGAGTACCATTTCCAGATGATTAGCGGTAATTACAAGTCCCATTGCCCTGCAATATTCCTTGTTAATTCCTATGCTTTTGGCTTTTCTTCCCCCGGTAGATGCATACTCTCCATTTTCTACAATCAGTCCCTTTGCAATCAGCTCATTGACATTTGTCAGAACTGTAGGCATACTAAGCCCCAGTTCTTTTGCCAGTTCTGCCTTTGATGTAACGGAATGGTTCAACATGTAATTAATAATTTCAGTTCTTGCTATATTGCGTTTTTCTCTTTTTTCCGGCATAATCTTCCTCTTAAATAAAGTATTTTATAAAAGTATCATATGCTTTTATTTATTATTTGTAAAGAACAAATTTCATCCTATATCCAGACAAAAACCGCTGCGGCTGCAACGGTTTTCATTCTGTCTATTATTCTTATTTTACGGTAACGGTCTTTACTTTCGACCATGCAGAATATGCTTTCTTATTGTTATCATTTTCTGTCTTGGCACAGGAACGAACCCGCACGTAATACTTCTTTTTTTGAAGTAAGGTATTTGATTGTAACAGAAGTCTTCTGATCGTGAACACTTACTTTTTTTTGCGCCCTGAAACTTGCTGTTGGTTGCATACTGTACCTCATATCTGTAATTATTTACTTTCGACCAGCTTACTTTTGCACTGCTCTTTCCGGCAGAAACAGATACGGTCGGAGCCTTCAGATTTATTTTTTTCACTCCGATTTCGTACTTGTACTGTTTTCCATAATAATTATTTACATATGCATAATAAGTTCCTGTATAAGGCGCAATAAACACATCACCGGATGACACACAGAAATCCTCTGCCCCCACAGATGGCCAGAAAAAATCTGTTTTTGTTGTTTTACCAAGCAATTTTACAATCGTTGTTTTTTCACTGTAAGAGTCTGCATCACAGATAAATTTATAGCTCTGTCCCTTTTTCAATGTAATTGCATAAAAATCATCATTGTCTTTCTCACCGGCATAAGTATTTTCCATAAATCCTGTATACATGGTGTTTACTTTCATATCTACGGCATCATTTTTCTTCTCGTTCGGCTCAAGCTCACAGGCATTATTTTTTTCAAACGAAAAACGATACGTTGTAGAAGGCCGAAACTGGTAATGTGATTGCAGTGATACATAATAAGTTCCCTTTGCAAGCCCCACATAATTATCTGCTGCTGCCCCTGCACAGTCCACCATGATCTTCCAGATCTTTTCCCCTTTGGCTGTATAAACAGCTACATCATAATTTTCCAGGGATTTCGGATCCTCCTCATTCAAATGAATCCGAAGGATTCCCTGCTGATCCAGCGTCACCTTGTTCCAGTATACCTTATCCGCATCCCATTTTACGGTATAATCAGTATCAAACGACTTCTCCGTTGCCGTGTCCATGGAAGTTTCCTCAACCGTAATTCCATCGGCATATGCCGGTACCGGTGCCAGTATACCTGCTGCCAGCGCAAGTGTCAGTATCATCGCAGCTAATTTCTTTTTCATAGTATTCTCCTTTTTGTTTACATTTTAACCGAACCAATTGTCCTACACAATTCGTCCGACTCTCCCATTGTAAACATTTCAGGATGTAACCACAATAGGCGATAAGTCTATAATTAACACAGCTTGTTGCCATTTCCAAGAAATTATTTTGTAAATTTATCCCTGTGCATACCGTGTCAGGAACTGCTTTGTCCGCTCTTCCTTCGGATGATCGATCACCTGGTGCGGGTCTCCCTGCTCCACGATCACAACCACCATCCATGAAATCAGCTGATCTGCCACATCACGGGCAAATGCCATCTCATGTGTAACAATGATCATCGTTTGTTTTCTGTTCTGCCAGTGTGCGGATGACTTTTAAAACCTCACCGGTCAGCTCCGGATCAAGTGCCGATGTCGGCTCATCAAAACAGAGAATATCCGGTTTTAAGGCAAGTGCACGCGCAATTGCCACCCGCTGTTGCTGTCCGCCGGACAACTGATGCGGATAATGATCCATACGCTCCGCAAGTCCCATGCGCTCTAACAGCTGTCGGCCGTGTGCATCAATTTCTTCCAAGATCTTTTTTCTTATTCTGTTTGAAATCCGGACGTTCCTGTGCCAGAAGCTGTTCCGCAAGCGTCACATTCTGCAACGCTGTATACTGTGGAAACAGATTGAATGACTGAAACACCATGCCAAAATGCAGACGTTTTCTGCGCAGATCCGCATCCTTTTCCATTCCGGCCGTTGATGCATCAAACAGTGTCTCTCCATTAACCGTAATCGTTCCGCCATTCGGGCGCTCCAGAAAATTCAGACAGCGCAGAAGCGTTGTCTTTCCGGAGCCGGAAGATCCGATAATTGCAAGCGCCGTGCCTTCCTCCATGGAGAAACTGACATCTTTTAATACATTCGTTCTGCCGAAATGTTTTTCTATATGTGATACCTCTAAGATTGCCATGTTATCCTCCTACTTAAAGTAATCCAGCTTACGCTCAATATAATTAAATAAAAGCGTCAAAATACCAATAAAAATAAGATAAAATACACCGGTGTAAAACAGTGGCCAGGTCAGGCATCGGATTTCATAAATGCAGCACCGGCAAAGGTCAGCTCATAAGCTGCAATAATACGCGCAAGAGAGGTATCTTTTACAAGCGTAATGATCTCGTTTGACATCGGTGGTACGACACGCTTAATCATCTGAAGCAGTGTGATTTTGAAAAAGATCTGATGCTTTGTCATGCCAAGCACCTGTCCGGCTTCCCTCTGCCTGCCGGAACTCCCTCGATTCCTCCACGGAAAATCACAGAAAAATAGCACGCATAATTAATCACAAATGCCACTACGGTTGCGGTAATTCGCCCGCTCTCATTTCCGCTCCAGACCGTTGTATGAAGCCAGAGCCCCGGTCCATAGAAAATAATGATCAGCTGAAGCATCAGTGGTGTTCCACGGATGATCCAGACCAGAATCTGAACCAGACGCTGCAGCGGTTTAAACTTGCTGAGCAGGCCAAATGCCAGCACCAACCCAAGCGGCAGCGCAAAAATCAGTGTCAGTATGAAAATTTCAAAAGTGGTGGCAAGACCTGTCAAAAGTGACTGTGTTACTGTCCAGAACATGATTTATTTCCCCTCTGGTACGACAACTACCTGTGCATTGTTACAATAAGCATTGGTACATTCCATTGCAGAAGTTACCTCGCTCGTCAGAGTCATTCCATTCCATACGACATCGATATTCTTGGAATTCAGTTCCATGACCTTGTTGTCCCAGTCGATCTCTACAAAATCAACCTCTACACCAAGTTTTTCTCCGACAAGTTTTGCCATATCTGCATCAAAACCGATCCAGTTGCCATCTTTATCCTTATAATCCATCGGCTCAAAATCGGTCACACCGACAACCAGTTTTCCTCTTCCCTTGATGTAATCCACGTCACTGTCTTTTGGGGACTGTTCAAAGGTGGCATCTTTCTGCTCTACAAGTGCTTCCTGAACACCGTAGGTTTCGGCAATTTTTTCCATGCTTCCGTCTTTATAAGAGTCAGCAAACACCTGATTGATATAAGAAGCCAGATCCGATCCTTTCCGGCATCCAACGCCATACTCCTCGGTCGTAAGTTCGTCTGTATGCTTCAGATTCGGATAACTGGTGCCCTCACCAATCATGCACCTGCCATCAGAAGGTCAATGATCGCTGCATCAGATGTACCGGAAGCAACTTCCATCAGGGCATCTGCCTGGGACGAAACGGAATTGTACTGAAATCCCTTTTCTTTTGCAGCTTCTTCTCCGGCAGATCCTGCCTCTACTGCATATACCATGCTCTTTTCGCTCTTTCCGGTATCTCCTGCTCCTTTGGATGCACCACAGGCAGTCATACCAAGTGTCAGCGCTGCTGCCAGCAATACTGCAAGTTTCTTTTTCATAATGTTCCTCCATTAATTATTAATTCTTCTGTTTACTACATGTTTACCATATTATCATGTTATCACACTAAAGTAAAGAGGAGTCAATTACAAACCTACCTGCATTTTTTTCCCTGACCAATTTTACCATCTGAATCACCAATGTCGCACAAAATGCCAGCAGCAGAATATATCCATACATCAGCACTCCCATTTCTGCCACATCGAACAGCCTCTCAAAAACGGAACGCAAAGTACCAGACCCAAAAGAATACATCCACCCAAAAATGCTCCCATGCTGTACTTGTTGGACCCAAGTCCAGCCCGTGCCATGGACTTTTTGCTCCGGCAGTTAAACCCATGAAACAGGCGTGCCAGTGTCAGCGTTGCAAAAGCCATCGTTGCGGCAAGCGCGGTACTCTGCTGCAGCCTATATAATAAGAAGTCATGACCGGACACGCAATCAACGCTCCCTCTGCCACAATTTTCCCCAGAAACGAACCGGTCAGTATTCCGGCAGAAGGATCCCTTGGTTTTTCCTCTAAAGTGCTGCATCTGCCGGCTCCATGCCAATCGCAATTGCCGGAAGCGAATCCGTCAGCAAATTGATAAAAAGCAGATGCACCGGTGCAAACGGAACCGGAAGTCCTGCAAGTGAAGTATACAGTACCGCCAGAATCGCTGCCATATTGCCGGACAGCAAAAACAAAATAGCATTCTTTATATTCCGGTATACATTTCTTCCATTCACCACCGCCTGAATGATGGTCGCAAAATTATCATCTAAAAGAATCATGTCTGCCGCATCTTTTGCCACTTCTGTTCCTGTAATCCCCATTGCCACTCCGATATCTGCGCGTTTTAATGCCGGTGCATCGTTGACACCATCCCCCGTCATGGAAACAATCCGTCCTTTTTTCTGCCATGCCTTTACAATTCTTATCTTATGTTCCGGCGAAACTCTGGCATATACACAGATTTTTTCCAGTTTTTCCTGCAATTCCTTCTCACTCATGGCATCTAACTCCCTTCCAGTCACAGCCAGATCCCCTTCCTGATAAATTCCAAGCTGTTTTGCAATCGCACGCGCGGTAATTTTGTGATCCCCTGTAATCATGACCGTGCGGATTCCTGCTCTCTTTGCATCGGCAACCGCCTGAATGGCTTCCGGTCTTGGCGGATCCATCATGGCAATCAGCCCGAGAAAGATCAGATTTTCTTCGCTTTCTATGGTCAGCGGTCCTTCACTCTCTTTATACGCAAATGCCAGCACACGCAGTCCCTGCCCGGAAAATTCCGCAATCTTTTTTTTGATTTTTTCTGTCTCCGTCGGATCAAGTGGAACAATTCCGGTACTTTTCCGGACAAAATCACAGCGTTCCAGCAATACATCCGGTGCCCCTTTGGTCAGAATGGTTCCGACCCCGTGTAGGCAATATCTTGTGCTCATCCGTTTCCGCTCAGAATCAAACGGAACCTCTTCGAGACGTTTCATACAGCTTCGAAGCATTTCTTCCCGGTAACCGCCTTCGCCCATCATTCCCCCTTTCGGTGCGGGAATTTTACGAAACATTTCCAACAGGCATATTCGGTCGGATCTCCGATTCCTTTTCCGTTCTCCAATGTCGCATCATTGCTAAGCACCGCATCGTAGACCAGATATCTGTGCAGCTGTTCTTCCATGGAAAGCTGTCCGGGCAGATATTCCCTGTCGTCCACATAAACTTTCTGTACGGTCATCTTATTCTGTGTCAGCGTTCCGGTTTTATCCGAACAGATCACCGATACACACCCAAGGCTCTCCACTGCCTTCAGCTTTCTGACGATGGCATTTTCCTTTACCATCTTCTGTGTTCCCATCGCCTGCACAATGGTCACGATTGAACTGAGTGCTTCCGGAATGGCGGCTACCGCAAGTGCAACCGCAAACATCAATGCATCCAGAAGCGGCATTTTACGGTATAAACATAACCCCAGTACCACTGCTGAAATTCCCATAACCAGAACTGCCAGCTTTCTGCTGAACTGATCCAGACTCACCTGTAATGGTGTCTTACGATCCCGGATATCATTCATCATCCGCAATCTTTCCGATCTCTGTATGCATCCCTGTTCCTGTAACCAGAACCTGTGCGCGTCCATAAGTGACCAGGCTTCCGGAATATACCATGTTTCTGCGGTCTGCCAGTGGCAGATCCTCCGGCAGACTGCCTTGTGTCTTTTCTACATTGGTGGATTCTCCGGTCAGCGCACTCTCATTGACCTGCAGAGAATAATTATCCAGAATCCTTCCATCTGCCACAACCATGTCACCAGCTTCCAGTTCCACAAGATCTCCAGGAACCAGTTCCCTCGAAGGGATCTCTTTCTTTTTCCCTTCCCGGATGACTTTTGCACACGGTGCAGACAGATTTTTCAGACTGTCCAGTGATTTTTCCGCTTTCTGGTGCTGCACCGTTCCCAAAACTGCATTCATCACCAGGACAACTGCGATTACAATCGTACTCTCTGCATTTCCGGAAAACATGGAAATAAGCGCGGCGATCAGCAAAATGACAATGAGTAAATCTGCAAACTGTGACAAAAACACCCTCAGAAGCCCGGGTCTTTTTCCCTCTTCCAGTATATTTTCCCCACATGTTTCCCGGATTTTTTTCACCTGCATTTCGGATAATCCCTGCTCCGTAGTAGAAAATACGTCTCTTAGCTGCTCTTTGGAATACTTCCAGTATTTTTTCATGGCATGCCCTCCCTGTGTTGTGGTACAAAAAAGAAACGGGACTTTTTTGCACCAGAATAATGCAATAAAAAAGTCTCGTTTCTTCGTGTACAGCCCGGTTCCAGCTTTCCTGTAACGTGATGACGGCCTGCACAACACCCGGACACACCGGATGCAAACTACTCCCTGTTTATTATCTTTTTGTATTTTACCCATATCCTCTTTCATTTGTCAACTGCTTTGTTTCTTTTTTCACCACATTGCACAAAAATATTTGTTTCTTTAAGCATTATATAGTATAATAAATCCAAAGATAAACTTACATCAGGGATTTACATGATAGAATAGGAGATACGCTTATGATGCTTACACTCATTCCTTTTTTTGACCGAAATATGTCCGTTAGTGCTTATTCTCTGTTTACCAGAAAAAATAACTTTCTTATGAACCCAAGCCTTCTTGGTTCCAGACAGTTTGACGGAGCTGCCTATGTAGACGGGCTGGAACTGATTCAGGAGCTTGGAACCACCACACTCTCCGGAGGAAAACCGATTTTTGTATCTTTAAATAATATCTCTATTTTCAGCAGTCTGGAGTCCGAGTGCAAAAATACAAACCATGCACCGATTCTCCTGATTGACCAGACATTTCCTCCGGTATCCATGTATACAGACCGCATCCGCGAACTGCGCGAATTCGGATATCATTTTGCAATCCGTAATCTTCCTGTTCACTGCTACGAAGACTACGCACCAATCTGTCACAGATGGACTACATTCTGATTGACTGCCAGAAAATAGATGCCGTCAAGGCTTCTTTCTATTTCCGCAAACTGTATCCGGATATCTGTATCTGTGCCAGCAACATTCCGGACATGGAAACATTCGGAAAACTCAGTCCTGCAGAAACAATTTCTTTATTTGAAGGAACCTTTTTCCGTATGCCGGTCACACGCGGCGAACATAAAGTATCGCCCCTGAAGATCAATTACATTTCCCTTCTGAATCTGATTGAAGAAGATGATTTTGACCTGACCAAAGCGGCTGATATTATCAGTCAGGACACGGCTCTTATCATCTCCCTGCTGCGGCTGGCAAATACACGCTCCTTTAATTCCGAAATCACTTCCGTGCGGGTTGCTGTCTCAATGCTGGGGCAGAAGGATCTGACGCGCTGGATTCAGACAACCGTCATTGAGAAACTGTGTTCTGACAAACCTAATGAACTGATGCGCTTTCCCTGCTGCGTGCCAAGTTTGCAGAAAATCTTGCACCGGTCTTTGGCATGGCAATGCGTTCCCAGGAACTGTTTCTGACCGGTCTTTTCTCGATTCTGGATATTATTCTGGATTGTTCTATGGAAGAAGCCCTCTCCATGGTACGTGTATCGGGCAAGATCCGCGCCGCCCTTCTGGAGCACACCGGTTCCCTGGCAGAAGTGCTTCACTTTATTGTAAAATACGAATCGGCAGAATGGCAGGAAGTTTCCCGCCAGCTGGTGCTTAAAAACATCGAAATTCCGGATGTTTCCCATGCATGGGTTTCTTCCCTGCAATGGTATGCAAAACTGATTGCCATGAATGAATAATGGCAGATAAAAAGGATGCACAAAACGTGCATCCTTTTTTATTGTTTTATTTTCTTCCGCTGGTTCCTTTCAGACGTGCCATCGCACGGGAAAGAGAAGCTCTTGAGTGGTAATACTCACGGATACTCTGCTTCTGGCGCATCTGCTCCTCTGCACGCTCTTTTGCTTCGCGGGCTCTTGCCACATCGATTTCCTCCGGACGCTCTGCAGTCTCCACGAGAAGTGTCACACGGTTATTGACGATCTCGACAAATCCCATTCCGACTACTGCATATTCCAGTTATCCGTGCCTTCCGGCTGAAACCTCATCTCGCCCTCATCAATGGCGATGACCATATCCTCATGATGGGCCAGAATTTCTTTCTGCCCATCATATTCCGGAACGATCAGAGAACGGCATCTTCCGGAAAAGAACACACGGTTCGCAGATATAATTTTTAAATAGAATGTATTGCCTGCCATAATGATCTCCGTTCTTTATGCTATGCGTTCTGCTCCATCTGCTCTGCTTTCTTCCTGACATCTTCGATGGTTCCTGCATTGAAGAATGCATTCTCCGGATATTCATCCATCTCACCATCTAAAATTGCCTTGATCCGCGGATTGTTTCTTTCAAAGGAACATATACACCTTTGATACCGGTAAAGTTCTCTGCTACGTGGAACGGCTGTGACAGGAACTTCTGAATCTTTCTTGCACGGTATACCAGGACTTTATCTTCATCTGCCAGCTCTTCCATACCAAGAATTGCAATGATATCCTGCAATTCCTTATACTTCTGAAGGATCTCCTGCACTTTACGTGCAACTTCATAATGCTCCTCCCCAACAATATCCGGCTCAAGGATACGGGAAGATGACTCCAGAGGATCAACCGCCGGATAAATACCCTGCTCAACGATCTTTCTGGAAAGTACGGTTGTTGCATCCAGATGTGCGAATGTCGTAGCTGGTGCCGGGTCTGTCAGGTCATCGGCTGGTACATATACAGCCTGTACGGAAGTGATAGATCCATTCTTTGTAGAAGCGATCCTCTCCTGTAATTCACCCATCTCCGTAGCCAGTGTCGGCTGATAACCTACGGCTGACGGCATACGTCCAAGCAGTGCGGATACCTCTGATCCGGCCTGTGTGAAACGGAAAATGTTATCAATGAAGAGAAGCACATTTTTATGCTGCTCATCACGGAAATACTCAGCCATGGTAAGTCCGGTCTCAGCGACACGCATACGAGCCCCTGGCGGCTCATTCATCTGTCCAAACACTAAGGCTGTTTTTTCAAGTACACCGGATTCGCCCATTTCGGTCCACAGATCATTTCCTTCACGGGAACGCTCCCCGACACCGGTGAAAATGGAATATCCACCGTGCTCTGTTGCAATATTACTGATCAGCTCCTGGATCAATACGGTTTTCCCGACACCGGCACCACCGAACAGACCAATCTTACCACCCTTTGCATATGGGGCAAGTAAGTCGATGACCTTGATACCGGTCTCTAAGATTTCCTCTGCAGGGTTCTGATCTTCAAATGCTGGCGGCTCTCTGTGGATCACCCACTTTGGAGCATCCCCGATCGGCTTTCCGTCATCAATTGTTTCTCCTAATACGTTGAACAGACGTCCCAGTGTTGCCTCACCAACTGGTGTCTTGATACCGCTTCCGGTTGCAATGACTTCCATATCACGGTGAAGTCCTTCACTGGCTGCAAGCATAATACAGCGTACCGTATTATTTCCTATATGCTGTGCAACCTCCATGATACATTTTTTGTCACCATTTTGTACTTCCAGAGCGTCTCTGATTGCAGGCAATTCTTCGTCTTCAAATTCAACGTCCACAACAGGTCCCATAACCTGTATGATTTTTCCTGTTTTCATCCTAGGCCTCCATTATCTCTTTTTCTTGCGCTTCTGGGATTTTGCTCCCGCAATTACCTCTGTGATCTCCTGGGTAATCGCTGCCTGTCTGGCACGGTTATACATGATATCCAGCTCATGAAGCATATCCTTTGCGCTGTTGGTTGCTGCCTCCATCGCCATCATACGGGCATTCTGCTCGCATGAGAAGGATTCTACCAGCGCACCATAAACAAATCCTACCACATAGTCCGGAACAATACGATTCATCACTGCATCTGCCGATGGACGCAGGGCAAGCTCCTCACGTCTGACATCCAGCGGAATCTCCACGTTGTGGAAATCTGCTTTTTTCAGTGGAAGCAGCTGCAGGATTTCTGCTTCTTCCTGCATCGCATTGACCATTGAGGTATAAATGATATAGATTTCATCAAACTCTCCCTGACGGTAACCTTCGAGAAGTTCCTCAGAGATATTTCGTGCACGGTTCAATGTCGGATTCTGAATCGTATAATGGAACTGTTTGTTGATCTCAATTCCACGTTCTTCAAAATAATGTCTTCCGACTTCACCAAGCACATACAGCTGACGTTTCGGGTGCTTTACAAGTTCCTCTTCCGCAATTTTTAAAATATTGTGGTTGTAAGATCCTGCCAGTCCCTTATCTGCCGTAACTACCATATAAGCGATCCGTTTTTCTTCTTCCGGAATCTCATCTGTGGACCTAAAATAAATACTGTCCAGATCCGGCAAATGCCGCAGAATACGGCTCATCTCAGATTGCAGGGTAAAGAAATACGTTCTGTGTCCGTCAGCATTTTTTAGATTTCTTTAATTTCGAAGAAGAAATCATGTACATTGCATTTGTAATCTTTAATGTATCATTGATACTCTTCATTCGATCCTGAATTTCTTTTGCATTTGCCATCGTAACACCTGCTTACTGTTCTGCTGCGAACTCTGCTGCAGCATCTTTGATTTTCTGTCTCAGTTCATCGGATAAAGCTTTTGTCTGCTCAATTTCTTTTCCGATCTCCGGATGTTTCAGATCCATGAAATCCAGAATATCTTTCTGATACTGTTTTACCTGTCTGGTAGGTATCTTATCGAATACACCGTCCGTTGCCATGCACAGGTTAATACCTGCTCATGCATGGAAAGCGGATGACTCAGCGGCTGCTTCAACAGCTCCATCAGAGCTTTTCCGTGCTGCAGCTGTGCTTTTGTTGCATCATCCAGATCAGAAGCAAACTGTGTGAACACTTCCATCTCACGGTACTGTGCCAGATCGATACGGATACTACCGGAGGCTTTCTTCATTGCCTTTGTCTGGGCTGCACCACCGACTCGGGATACGGAAAGTCCTACGTTTACGGCTGGTCTCATACCTGCGTTGAACAGGTTGCTCTCGAGGAAGATCTGACCATCGGTAATGGAAATAACGTTGGTAGGAATATATGCGGAAACATCACCGGCTGTGTTCAATAATCGCAGTGCGGTGATGGAACCGCCACCTACTTGTCACTACAGATCGAGTT
>ENA-OQER01001170-OQER01001170.1-human-gut-metagenome-genome-assembly--contig:-NODE-1170-length-13180-cov-1.929825_pt1 | contig 13180 bp, 18 predicted proteins | sample MGYA00242797_ERZ504639 | MGnify/ENA primary metagenome ERZ504639 (study PRJEB26092, sample SAMD00036306) | human gut metagenome | host: Homo sapiens | study: EMG produced TPA metagenomics assembly of...
GTCAAGAGCTTCTACAAGGGCATCCTCGTCAACGAGAAGGTCTCTTGCGAAGTTCAGAAGAACGACACCCTCTTTCATCTTTGTGAAAGCTTCTTTGTCGATCATCTTGCGTGTGTTGTCTGTAAGCGGTACATGGATGGTGATGTAGTCGCACTGGCTGTAGATCTCATCCAGGGATTTGCTGTGTTTGATGGTTCTGGAAAGGTTCCATGCTGCATCGATGGAGATGAATGGGTCATATCCGTAAACTTCCATTCCCAGATGTGTTGCAGAGTTTGCAACCATGGCTCCGATCGCACCAAGTCCGATGATACCAAGCTTCTTACCGCTGATCTCACATCCTGCAAACTGTTTTTTCTGTTTCTCAGCCAGTTTGTCGATGTGTTCTTTGTCTTCTTCGTGTGCTACCACTCGATACCACCAACGATATCACGGGAAGCAAGGAGCATTCCTGCAAGAACAAGCTCCTTAACACCGTTTGCGTTTGCACCTGGTGTGTTGAATACTACGATACCTTTTTCTGCGCATACATCAACCGGGATGTTGTTGACACCTGCACCTGCACGGGCGATGACTTTGACATTTTCCGGAAGTTCCATGTCATGCATCTTAGCACTTCTTACCAGGACTGCATCGGCATCGTTCATTTCTTCTGTCTGTTTGTAATCATCTCCAAACAGGCCGAGACCTGTCTGGGAGATTGGATTGAGGCATTTATACTGGAACATTATGCATTTTCCTCCTCGAATTTTTTCATGAATGCAACAAGGGCTTCTACGCCTTCTTTTGGCATTGCATTGTAGATACTTGCACGCATACCGCCTACAGTTCTGTGTCCTTTGAGGTTTACAAGACCTGCTGCCTTTGCTTCTTTGACGAATTTGGCATCCATGTCTTTGTCACCTGTAACGAAAGGAACATTCATCAGAGAACGGGAAGCCGGCTCTACTGTGCCTTTGAAGAGTTTGCTCTGATCCAGGAAATCATAGAGGATCTTGGCTTTCTCGATGTTTCTTCTCTGCATTTCCTCCAGTCCGCCCATAGCTTTGAGCCATTTGAAGACTTTGCCGCATACATAGATGCAGTAAGCGTTCGGTGTGTTGTACAGGGAACCTGCATCTGCATGTGTCTTATATGTAAGCATGGTTGGTGTTCCCGGAAGGACATCCTCTGTGATGAGGTCTTCGCGATGATGACGATTACCATACCTGCAGGTCCGATATTTTTCTGGACACCACCGTAGATGATGCCGTATTTGGTTACATCTACAGGCTCAGATAAGAAACAGGAGGAAACATCTGCTACCAGAGTTTTGCCTTTTGTATTCGGAAGTGTTTTGAATTTTGTTCCGTAAATTGTATTATTTTCACAAATGTATACATAATCTGCATCCGGGCTGATCGGAAGGTCGCTGCAATCCGGAATATAAGAGAAAGTTTTGTCCTCAGAAGATGCAATCTTATTTACCTTTCCATACTTCTGTGCTTCCTGATATGCTTTTTTTGCCCACTGACCGGTAACAATATAGTCAGCAACTCTGTTTTTCATCAGGTTCATTGGAATCATGGCAAACTGCTGAGAAGCACCGCCCTGAAGGAATAATACCTTGTAATTGTCCGGTATCTTCATCAGATCTCTGAGATCCTGCTCTGCATCATCAATGATCTTCTGAAACTCCGGGCTTCTGTGGCTCATCTCCATAACGGACATTCCAGTTCCCTGGTAATCCATCATCTCGTCTGCTACTTCTTTCAGCACAGGTTCCGGCAGTACAGCCGGTCCTGCAGAAAAATTATACACTCTGCTCATTGTTCTTCATATCCTCCTCATCAAAAACTTCATTCAGACTTGCGCCTGCAGGTACCATAGGAAATACACTGAGATCCTGATCGATCCAGCAATCCAGTACTACAGGTTCGTCCATAGCCAGTGCCTTACGGATCGCCGGCTCTACTTCTTCCATCTTCGTGACACGGAATGCTTTCGCTCCCATGCCCTCAGATATTTTCACAAAATCCACGGCATCGCAAGAACGGTGTGTGAATATCTGTGTTCATAGAATAAGGTCTGCCACTGACGTACCATACCCAGTACATGATTGTTCATGACAATCTGTAAAAGCTGTTTATGGCAGCGTACTGCTGTCGCGATTTCATTCATGTTCATTCTGAAACAGCCATCGCCGGCAATGTTGACAACTGTTTTGTCCGGTCTCCCCATCTTTGCACCAATCGCAGCTCCAAGTCCGTATCCCATTGTTCCGAGACCACCGGAAGTCAGGAATGTACGTGGTTCTTTGTACTTGAAGTACTGCGCTGACCACATCTGATGCTGACCGACATCTGTTGAAATAATTGCGTCACCTTTGGTGATTTCATAGAGTTTCTCTATAATATATGGTCCGGTAAGCTGGGAATGATCATAAGTCAGAGGATATTTTGCTTTCATCTCCTGAATATGTTCGATCCATTCCGGATGCTGTTCTTCCGGGATCATTTCAAGAAGTCTGCGAAGAACTCCTCTTACATCTCCGATTACTGACGCATCTACCAAAACATTCTTATTAATTTCGGCCGCATCCACATCAATCTGCAGGATCTTTGCCTGTTTCGCAATGTCTTTGCATTTCCTGTAACACGGTCGCTGAAGCGTGCACCCAATACGATCAACAGGTCACACTGAGTTTACACCAAGGTCGGAAGTCTTTGTTCCATGCATACCAAGCATTCCGGTATACAATGGATCTTCCCCTGAAAAAGCACCTTTTCCCATAAGACTGTCGCAAACCGGTGCCTGGATCTTATGTGCCAGCTCACTGATTTCTTTGGAAGCACCGGAAATAACAGAACCACCACCGACGAAAATATATGGTTTCTTTGCTTCTTCGATCATCTGTGCAGCAGTTTCAAGATCTTCCTTACGAATCGTTTCAACTTCACGATTGATCAGCGGAGCCGGCGGTCAGCATATCAACAAGACCTCCTCGGCGATCCGTATCACCCATCTGCCGACCAACATCGTTGTTCAGTGCCAGAATGAGCGTTCCCAGCACATGAACAAAGACAAAGCGATGCAGATGCTGAAAGCAAAGCTGTATCTGCTGCAGCAGCAGGAGAATGCAGAGAAGCTTTCCGGTATCCGCGGTGAAGTCAAGGAGATTGGCTGGGGAAACCAGATCCGTTCCTATGTCATGCAGCCATATACGATGGTAAAAGACCACAGAACGAATGCAGAAACAGGAAATGTGGACAGCGTGATGGATGGCGGTATTGACCTGTTTATCAATGCTTACCTGAAGTGGATCACACTTGGCGAGTCTTCCGGAGAAGCAGGCGATATGCCTGATTAAGAACAAGATTCAAGTCGAATACAGGAAACTGTATGGAACATGATAGAAGAAAATCTGTCTTCGGGCAGATTTTTTTCGCTTTTTATCAGCAAAGCAAGAAGGAGAATCTGATATGGCAAAACGTATTTTGAATATGACAGCAGAAGAAATGACGCATGCAACAAAAAGTGAACTGATCGAAGCGATCGCAGGCAGCGAGGGAAGGGTTCTTGCAAGTGAGACGATCGGCATCACGATTCCTCTGCTAACCGATGTGACCAATGCAGAGTTTGCAGCTTCCATGGGAGCAGACCTGATCCTTCTGAACATGTTTGATGTGCAGGAGCCAAAAATCATGCACTGCCGGAAGTGGAAAAAGAAGAGACGGTACGAGAAGTAAAACGTCTGACCGGACGTATGGTCGGCATCAATCTGGAACCGGTGGAAGAAAGCTATGCTTCCGATAACAAAGAGACCTGTGGGAGATGAGTGCCGGACGTATGCAACGGTGGAAAATGCCATTCAGGCTCAGAAAATGGGCGTGGATTTGATCGTTTTGACCGGCAATCCGGGAAATGGAGTGAGCAATCCGGCGATCATTTCTTCCCTGAAAGCGATCTCAGAGGCAGTCGGAGAGAAGATCATGCTGCAGCCGGGAAATGCATGCCTCCGGTATCATCGGCGAAGGCGGCGAGAACATCATCACGAAAGAAGATATCCGCCAGTTTGCAGAGGCAGGAGCCGATATCATTCTGCTGCCGGCACCGGGAACCGTGCCTGGCATCACGACCGAATATGTGCGGAACTGATCAGTTATGCACACAGCCTGAAAAAGCTGACGATCACATCGATCGGAACTTCTCAGGAAGGTGCGGACACCGATACGATCAAACGCATCGCACTGGAGTGCAAGATGGCAGGAACCGACATCCACCACATCGGTGATTCCGGATACGTGGGAATGGCACTGCCGGAAAATATTATGGCGTACGGAACCGTGATCCGCGGAATCCGCCATCAGTATCACAGAATGGCACAGTCCATCCGCAGATAAATATCAGTGAAGTTTTGTACTGCAACAAGTAAGGTACAAATCACAGCAAAAAGCTTACAAAACAGGTCAGATGACAAAAATTTTATCATCTGGCCTGTTTTGTCAATAGAATCCCGGGCATACTAATGTTAGAATGTAGGCAATTCAGAAAGAACTGGATTGAAACAGGAAATTTCCAAAGAAAACGAAGACAGGATGGCGGAGGCAGGAAGGTTAGCCTCAAACATTGGAAAGGTGGGCATTCAATATGAAAAAGGGTTAAAATATACGATGGCAGCAGCAGCCGGAGCCGGAGCAGTGATGCTTCTGAGTAAGAAAACAAAAGAAAATGAGCATAAACAGAAAGAGATAAGCAAAAAAAGAGAAGACGAGAGAAAAGATTACCGCAATACCGAGCGTGGAAAATATGAAAAGAACAGCAAAGGTATTTATTACAGCAACGGTAACTACGAAGCTTTTGCAAGACCGGAAAAACCGGAAGGTGTCGATGGCAAAAATGCTTACATTGTCGGAAGCGGACTGGCATCTCTGGCAGCAGCCTGCTTTCTGGTAAGAGACGGGCAGATGAAAGGATCCCATATCCACATTCTGGAAGCAATGGATATCGCCGGAGGGGCCTGTGACGGTATCTTTGATCCGTCCCGCGGTTATGTGATGCGAGGCGGCAGAGAGATGGAGAATCATTTCGAGTGCCTGTGGGATCTGTTCCGCAGCATTCCGTCCATCGAAACACCGGGCGTATCTGTTCTGGATGAATATTACTGGCTGAATAAAAAAAGATCCGAACTACTCTCTTTGCAGAGCAACTGTGAATCGTGGAGAAGATGCACATACCGATGGCAAGTTCAATTTAAGCCAGAAAGGCTGCATGGAGATCATGAAACTGTTCATGACAAAAGACGAAGATCTTTATGATAAAACAATCGAAGATGTATTTGATGACGAAGTGTTTGATTCCACCTTCTGGCTGTACTGGAGAAGATGTTTGCATTTGAAACTGGCACAGTGCACTGGAAATGAAGCTCTACTTCCAGAGATTTATTCATCACATCGCCGGACTGCCAGATTTCAGTGCTTTGAAATTTACCAAATACAATCAGTATGAATCCCTGATCCTGCCGATGCAGAAATATCTGGAAGAAGCAGGCGTAGATTTCCAGTTCAACACCGAAGTGACAAACGTTGTATTTACCTTTAAAGAAGGCAAAAAGATCGCAACATCGATTGAATGCAAAGTGAACGGAGAAGAGGACAATATTCTCCTGACAGAAGATGACCTTGTCTTTGTCACAAACGGAAGCTGTACGGAAGGAACCATTTACGGAGATCAGAACCATGCACCGGATGCAGATGCAGAAGTACGCAGAAGCGGATGCTGGGATCTGTGGAAAAACATTGCAAAACAGGATCCGTCTTTTGGACATCCGGAGAAATTCTGCTCGGATATCGAGAAGACAAACTGGGAGTCAGCAACGATCACGACTTTGGATGACAAGATCATTCCGTATATCACAAACATCTGCAAACGTGATCCGAGAAGCGGAAAGTGGTAACCGGAGGAATTGTAAGCTGTCAGGACTCCAAGTGGCTGCTCAGCTGGACGATCAACCGTCAGGGACAGTTCAAAGAGCAGGATAAAGAAAAAGTCTGCGTATGGGTATATGGACTGTTTACGGATGTGCCGGGCGATTATATCAAGAAACCGATGAAAGAATGTACCGGAAAAGAGATTACCGAAGAATGGCTGTATCACCTGGGCGTTCCAACCGACAAGATCGAGGAACTGGCAGAGAACAGTGCTGTCTGCGTACCGACGATGATGCCGTATATCACTGCATTTTTCATGCCAAGAACCAAAGGTGACAGACCGGATGTCATCCCGGATGGATGTACAAACTTCGCATTCCTCGGACAGTTCGCAGAGACACCGAGAGATACCGTATTTACAACAGAATACTCTGTGAGAACCGCAATGGAAGCGGTCTATGGACTGCTTGGCGTAGACCGTGGTGTGCCGGAAGTATGGGGAAGCGTTTACGATATCCGTGAACTGCTTGACAGTTCCGTCAACTGATGGATGGCAAATCACCGCTGGAGATCCAGCTGCCTGGACCGCTGAACGCACTGAAAAAACCGGTCATCAAAGTGGTAAAAGGAACCGTCATTGAGAAACTGCTTCGTGATCATGGGATTTTAACAGAAGATATGTAATCCTGCTGGATATTTCCAGACCGGAAAGAGTTCTGCTTCTATTTATATGGTAGTCAGCCAATCCAGCCTTTAGCGGGACACTGGGGATGATTCCCCGGTGAACTACTTGAAAAATCCTCCAAATAGGGCTATAATACTTGAACAGACGTAAGGATGCACCAAAGTTTGTATGCATTCGAATGAAATTGGAGGAAATCATGTATAAACTGATAAAAAGAGATGGCAACGCAAAAAGGGGTGAGTTTCACACCGTGCATGGCGTGATACAAACCCCTGTTTTTATGAATGTCGGAACGGCAGCAGCAATCAAGGGAGCAGTATCGACCGAGGATCTGCAGCAGATCGGCACACAGGTGGAGCTGTCCAACACCTATCACCTTCACGTAAGACCGGGTGATCAGGTTGTAAAAAAGATGGGCGGACTGCATAAATTTATGGTATGGGACAAACCGATCCTGACAGACTCCGGTGGATTTCAGGTATTTTCGCTGGCGGGTCTTCGAAAGATCAAAGAAGAAGGCGTATATTTCAATTCCCATGTAGACGGCAGAAAGATTTTCATGGGACCGGAACAGAGCATGCAGATCCAGTCTAATCTGGCGTCCACGATCGCCATGGCATTTGATGAGTGTCCGTCCAGTGTGGCAGAAAGAGAATATGTCCAGCGTTCGGTAGAGCGTACGACAAGATGGCTGCATCGCTGCAAAGAAGAGATGGCAAGACTGAACAGCCTGCCGGATACGATCAATCAGCATCAGATGCTCTTTGGTATTAACCAGGGTGCGATCTACGAAGATATCCGTATCGAGCATGCACAGCAGATCCGTGAGCTGGATCTGGACGGATATGCAGTCGGCGGCCTGGCAGTCGGTGAGAGCCATGAGGAGATGTACCGTATTCTGGATGCAGTCGTACCGGAGCTTCCGGTGGATAAGCCAACTTATCTGATGGGGGTTGGTACACCGGCAAATATTCTGGAAGCAGTAGACCGGGGAGTTGATTTCTTTGACTGTGTTTATCCAAGCAGAAACGGCCGCCATGGCCATGTCTACACGAATCATGGAAAGCTGAATCTGTTCAATGCAAAATATGAGCTGGATCCGAAGCCGATTGAAGAAGGATGCCAGTGTCCGGCATGCCGTCACTACAGTAGGGCGTATATCCGACATCTGCTGAAAGCAAAAGAAATGCTGGGCATGCGTCTGTGTGTGCTGCATAACCTGTATTTTTACAATCATCTGATGGAAGAAATCCGAGATGCCATTGAAGCCGGCAATTATAAGGCATTTAAAAAAGAAAAACTGTCAGGATTTGAAAATAATGCTTGAATAACAGGCAAGGATTGTGTATGATATAGGTTAGTGACACTTTTCGGGAAAGCCCGAAATTTAAGCGAAATACGCATGACCAGGAGGTAAATATGAATTTATTAAGTACATCTTCAACAGCAGGCGGACTGGGATTCACCCTGATCTACATCGTGGTGATCTGTGCAGTTATGTGGTTCCTGCTGGTAAGACCGCAGAAAAAGGAACAGAAAAGACTGGACACAATGCTGGCAAGCCTTGCAGTAGGTGACAGCGTTGTTACAACAAGCGGATTTTACGGAGTTGTGATCGATCTGACAGACGAAGACGTGATCGTAGAATTCGGAAGCAACAAAAACTGCCGTATTCCAATGAAAAAATCAGCAATCGCTGAAGTAGAAAAGGCAGAAGAAAGCAAATAAAAGATGTGAAAAAGTACAGAGACGTGGGAATTGTTTCTGTACTTTTTTTATGCGTGTCTCCAGCAAAGCTGGACTACACTTGCCAGTGTAAGTCCGGTCACGAATAATCGCCAGTGAGCCGTGTAGTAATACAGGGTGCTAAGCGAGTGGATAAAGTAACCTTGAAAAAGGGGCGAGCAATTGTATCATTCCGCCAAGAGAAACGAAAAGTGGATGCGGCACTAGACTGCTACATTATTTGCACTTTTACAAGATGGTATAACAAGAAATACCAGAGACATAATTGTATGTCAAAGGTGGGATTTGTAAGAAATAGCATTTATGGAAAAGGATTAAAGAAAATGGCTAGAGCATGACGTAATGCTGTAGAAAGAAGAATGTCGGAAAGCTGTGTGAGGGAGAAACTTATGCACGGTTTGATGAGGGGGATGAAAATTTCACCCGCCTATTCTACCTTACAATTGAGAATTTCCTGAGCGATATTTTGTTAAAATTTGTGTTTATATATAAAATTTTGCGAATATAAATATTTTTTCTCTTTATTTAACAAAAAAATAATAATTTTATATTATATAGAAAAAAATAAACATATTTAATAAAAATAAGATTGACAATAACACTATTTCATGCTAAGGTGCAAATAACAAGTAAATGAAGTACAGAAAGGAGATAGTATGGCAAATATTAAAGGAAAAGTAAAGACGTTGGCAATGGTAAAAAACGTAGTGAATGTAAAAAATTGTACTAATTTTGGTTGTATGGCAATTGACGGAAAGAAAGCTTGGGGATTAAAAACTGCAAGCGGAAATGAGTACAGTGTTGTACATTATTGCAGTGATGTTAATGACAAAGTTTCTTTAAGATATACAACTCCTAAAGGACTTTTGGGACATGGGAACTGTATGACATGTAGCAATTCTAATTTGTTGTTTGGGGTGTCTAACGGACTTAATGGGGAGAATTATATTGTTCGTGTACCACGTGGGTTTAAAGGTGACTGGGATCGGAAAGTTATATTTAAATCTGAAAAGAAAATTCCGGCACTTGCTTTTTATAGTAATTATCATTATCTGATTCGCGTAGGAGATAGTCCGGAAAATCAAAGAGCACGATTCGGTATTGGGGTTCTGGAAGGCCAGAATACAGCTAATCCGACAGTAAAATATGATTCTTCAAACGAGTTTTATATAAATACAAAATGGACATATAAGCATGTTCAGGATATTCATTATGAACCATCTAAAGGTTTATTGTTCCAGACAATGAACGACAGCACTCTAACAATAAGTAAAATAGCAGTATATGATCTGAATGGTTCATATACTACCTATAATGGAAAGAAAATGTTTAGCCCAAAAGATATGATTACGTTTGATATGCACAATACACATACAAAATACGAAGTGGAGTCACTGAGGCTGGATGAAGACGGATACATTGTTATGGCTTGCAATATTCACTTGAAAACAGAAAGTAATGAAACGGATGCCTTCCAGAGGGTAACAAATGTAAAATACTAGAATAACACTATATAAAAAAGAGGAGATGTAGTCAAATGAAACAAAAAGGAGAATTTTATAAAGTGAAAAAATCTGGTTTTTCTATGTTGTTATTGTTGATATGTGTTTCGATGTTGTCTGTAATGCCTGTATCTGCTGCCAGAAAAAAAGAGCCGTTATGACCTTCAGTTTTCAGATTTGAAAGTCAATAAAAAGAAGCTGAAAGCAGGAGAAAAATGTGAAATCAGCATGAAGGTTAAAAACAAAGGAACAGGGAAAATTCAACGTTTGACTGTTACATATCAGGGACCGAAACGTCAGTATTATGATGTTCTGCTGAAATATAAAAAGAAAAGTAAAAGATGGACGGGCAATTTTACAGTAAATAAAGGAATGGAAAAAGGGATCTGGAAGATCTGGTGTGTTACAGCAGATAAAAATTATGATGAAGAGTATCATTATAGTTGTTATAACAAAAATTTAGATAAATTGATTACACCAGGTGCGGATTTTTCAAAGGGAAATATCCAGATTAGTGGAACGAAAGCGGATTATAAAAAACCGAAGATAAGATGGAACAATTTAAAAACCTGGAACGAGCAGGTTACGGCAAAGGGCGGAATAATAAATTGCCGACTAAAGGTAACGGACAACAGTGGTATTTCTTTTGTCAGAATTATCTTTGCAAAAAGACCGGAAGAAGGTAAAAAGCTGATACCGGATATTAGTATTATAATGAAGTATAATAAAAAGACAGGCTATTACGAAGGAAGCAGTACACAGGGAAAAGGAAAGTATCTGGTGGCAGGTATAACAGCGGCAGATCTGTTCGGAAATGAAATTTTTTTATTATAATTCACAATGCGAATCATACGGATATTACCAGCCTGAAAACTCAATCCGCAAAGATTTGTCAGACTTAAGTGTAAGCCTTGGAATTTCAGAAGATGATAATACCACAGGAGACAGAAAACAGACAGAAAGTGAAAGAGAACCGATTGCAAAACCAAGAAAACAGATGTTTTGTCAATAAGAGAAGCCAGGAGACATCTGAGTATGACTATGCGGTGGTGATAGACAAGGTGGTGTATCAGTATCGGATGGAAACCGATGATTATGCAGTCGTTGCATTTGATGAAAACAATGGAAATATGGAAGATGGAAGAAAAGTAAAAGTAAGGGCAGAGATTCTTGGAAGACCGGTAACGGAAGTTACACTCCATGGAGAATTTGATCCTCCGCAGGAAGAGTGCATTTGATTCTTCCAGAGTCTGTCAGGAAAATTCAGATTGATGAATGTACATTCAAAGCGATTACCTTTCCATCCACTTTTACAAAGAAAAACAGTAAGAGCATTGTATCTGAATGTACGATAGGAAAGATTTATCTGGCAGGAAAGTCTGTGTATACGGGAAACATATATCAGATAAGTGGACTGAAAACTATAAAGCTTCCATCAAAATTAAAATATATAAAAGCGGGATTTTTAAAGGGGAGCACTGATCTCGAAAAAATTAGTATTCCGAATCAGGTCAGAACAATTGGAAAAGAAGCATTTGCAGGGTGCAGAAATCTGAAAATTTATATTCCGGCTACAGTGAAAAATATTGGAAAAAATGCATTTGGAAAAGGTGATGGATGCGTGAAAAAAATTTACTGTGTGAAAAATTCAGCGGCATATAAATATGCAAAAAAGAATAATATCCCTTATAAAAACAGTGTCGATCAAGGAATAAAAAAGGATTTGATGTAAAAGTAATGTAAAAGGTTTTCAGAATGCTATTTACAATACTATAAAAATCTAGTATTGTAAAAATAAGATATCCACGAAAGCAGGAGAGTGACAGAAATAGTGGAAAATATCAGGTAATAAACGGCTGAGCACATAAGAGGGGGGGTAATATAAACGGCCGTTTTACATATCATACATGCGAAGGAAATGGATGATGTAGCATGAAAAGAAAGCGAATACAGAAAAATAAAAATATCGTAAAAAGGGGCTATATAAATTATGAAACGAACAAAGAAAATCGCAGCATTTCTGATACTGTTTTTATGTGCATCCATGCTTCTGGTTCTTCCGACCTCGGCAAAAAGCAGAAAAAAGTATGATCTTAAGGTATCGGATGTAAAAGTCAGCAGTAAAAATCTGAAGCCGGGAGATAAATGCAAAATCAGCATGAAAATCGTAAACAGGGGATATGGAAAGATGAAAAATGTTTACGTGTGCTATGATTCACCGTCAACGCAGGTGTACTACGTACCGCTTCAGTATAAAAAGAGCAGCGGCAGATGGGGTGGAAATTTCAAAGTAGAAAAGGGAATGCAGAAGGGAACCTGGCGTATCTGGAGTATTGATGTGAATCGTGTTTTTGACGATATCTACGCATCCTGGTATGCGTATTATAACCACAAACTTGGAAACCGGTCCTATCCGGGAAGTGATCTCTCAAAAGGAAATATTAAGATCCGGAAGACCAAGGCAGATCATAAAAAACCGGAAATTCACGCTGACACGTTGCAGGTAGAAAAAGTGGCAGACACGGAAAAAGGTGGAAAGATCAGCTGCCGTATAAAAGTAACGGACGGCAGCAGCATCAAAAGAGTAACACTGACTTTAAAAGGGCCTGTCAGCACAGATCATCCGGTAGCAGTAGAGACGGAAATCGAAATGAAATATAATAAAAAAACAGGATATTACGAAGGCAGCGTAAACAAAGAAAAGGGTACCTATCGCATAGAGAATGTATATGCAGAGGATGTATTTGGTAACCATGGCTGGAAAGAAATTTCCGGATATCAGTTAGAATTATAAAAGCAGAATTATAAAAGAAAAAGATGAAAGGTGGATTGTATCTGGATCCATTTTACAACAACATTTCGGGGAGGGCAGCCTCCCCGTTTTTGTATTGCGACACTTTTGTAAGTTAAGTTAATAAAGTATTTTGCAAATGTATACAGAAGCATTTGCTTACAATATGATGGTGAACTACCCATTGTCTAAAGCCAATGGGCTTCCTGCTTCGCAGACCTCGTAACCTACTATCTCCACAGGCGTTAATTTGGACAGTCCCTGTCCTATATTGTTATTCCTTTTATGCTATTCGTCTTAATCCTTCTTCCAGTATATTCTTTGCTGCATTGATATCTCTGTCATGCGTTGTGCCACAGACAGGACATACCCATTCCCTTACGGACAGGTTTTTTGTTTCTGTATTTGGTATCCACAAACGGAACACAGCTGACTACTGGCATAGAATCTATCTATTTTGACATATTTCCTACCATTCCACTTGCCTTATATTCTAACTGTCTTGTCAGCTCATACCATGATACATCACTTATAGACTTTGCCAAAC
>ENA-OQER01001171-OQER01001171.1-human-gut-metagenome-genome-assembly--contig:-NODE-1171-length-13170-cov-5.071456_pt1 | contig 13170 bp, 15 predicted proteins | sample MGYA00242797_ERZ504639 | MGnify/ENA primary metagenome ERZ504639 (study PRJEB26092, sample SAMD00036306) | human gut metagenome | host: Homo sapiens | study: EMG produced TPA metagenomics assembly of...
TCTAAGATTGTAGAATTAGTTATTAATATTAGTATTTGTATTAATATTAATTTTAATTTTTGCAATTTAGTATGGGAAATAATATTTAAAATATTTCCATACTGGAATTAATATGTTATTAAAAAATATATTTTATGAAAGGAGTATTTTGATGAGAGTATATCAAATACGAATGCAGATCTTTTTGTTAGAAGATATTGCTATTAATAAAATTCAAGAAAAGATAACCGCTTTTATTGATTCGGGTTTTAAAACTGATGAGAAGTGGTTAATTTTTCATGAACAGAATAGTTACAAAAATTATTGCTATGATCAGTTATATCCAATAGAAAAAGATCGGGTTTATAAAAAAGGAAAGATATATACTTTGACTATACGTACTGTAGATTTAGAATTAGCAAAGTATTTTAAATTAGTATGTGTGGACAATCACATAAAAGAAATTAAAGGATTGGTAGCAGAAATCAGAGTGTTGCCAAAAAAAATGTTAGAAAGAATATATACGCTTACGCCTATGATCATAAAAACAGAAAAAGGTTATTGGAAAGAAGCTATAAGTTTTGCAGAATTTGAGCAAAGATTAAAAGTTAATTTAATTAAAAAATGGAATGCTTATCATCAAGAAAAAATTGATGAAGATTTTGACTTATATACTGTGATAGAACTTAAAAATAAAAAGCCAATTGCTATGGAATATAAAAGTATAAAATTATTGGGCGATAAAGTTCAAATACAAGTGGCAGATAATAAGCGTGCTCAGGATTTGTGGTATTTCGCTTTAGGTGTTGGTCTGGGGGAAATGAACGCTCGTGGCTGTGGATTTTTGAATTATCGTTGGTTATAACTTTATTTAAAAGAAAGGAGGAATTTTATGTTTGAAGAATGTTTAGAAGTATTTAAAAGAGAATTAGACTATGATAATAATCTTATCTTGGACGAATATATACCAGCAGATGGTTCTTATATAATTGTAGATGCTAAAGGTAAGATAAAAATATCAAGATATAAAACTTGATAAAAAAAAGAGAGGAACAAGTGAGGCTGTAGAAAAAGGTAGTTATTTTAAAGAGATATGTTTTTATGATTATCATAGTAAATTGATTTCTATGAACAAACCTATGGATAGCAAAAAAGTAATTCATTCTAATAACTATTTATCATTTGCAGTGAAAAAAGAAAGTATTACGTCTAAATTAACAGAAACTATTATTGATAATTATTATGATACTTTAAAAAATCCTTTAGAAGCAAAATATAAGAAATCTAAAGAAGCAAGTAAGATTTATCAAAAATTTGAAGAAGAATATGCTCCTGTAAATATAGAAATATTGGAAAAATGTAGAAGTTGGATAAAACAGCATATTTTTTCTATTGATAAATTGATAAATATCGATTTAAAAAAGAAAGATTATCTTAAAATTTTCTTTGAAGTTTTTGAAGCAGATGAAGAAGATAATAAGAAGAATAAAGAATTATTTATTCAAGAAGATAATCGATATATTTTCCCTAGCATCTACAATAGTAATGATTATAATGTAGAAGTTAATGGGAAAATACAAGGTATTCCAGATAATAATATGGGAATGAATGCTAAAAAACCATTTTTAGCTATAAAGACAAGAAAAACTCCTGCTGCTTATTTAGTAGATATAAATAAAGCTATTTTGCAAAAACAATTTTTTGAGTATTTAATGAATTTTGCTGCTAATGGTAAAAATAATATTTATATAGATACGAAAAATTATAGAATTAAAGCATATAGTGATCAAGACGAACGCGATGATTTTGATGAAATGGCTTCAGGATATTATTTACGTATTCAAAAGGGCAAAGAATTAGAAATTCAGATTCAAGATAATATAGTGGATTATCAAAATAGATTAAAAACAAATTTTGAATATATGAAGTTTATAAGTATTGATATTAAAGGAGATAAATTACCTGAATTTGCTAAGAAGTATGGCGTTTATGATAAACGAACAAGTGTTGGTACATTAATTAATGAAATATTTTTTTCAAAATTTTTGAGAACAAATTATTTTATAGATGTAAATGATATGAGTATAAAAGATAGTGTGTTAAGACAAAATATTATTATGTATCGTAATATAATTTTTGATTGGGTTTATAAAGGAATTGATAATAATTTTAGTAAAGCAGAAGAAAAATTTGCTTTAGATTTAATAAAAAATTCAATACGAAATGAAGATAAATATAACTTAAGACCTAAATCACAATTGAATTTGCATTGGTCATTAAAGGATTATTTTCTTAAAATGAAAAAAGAACAAGGAGGAAAAACAATGGCTGATATAGCAACAAAAATTAGAACAAGCATAAAAGACAAAGTTATGTCTAAGGAAGAGGTAGTGATGCCTAGTGATGATAAAGAATATTACTATGCAGTAGGGCAATTATTATCATATTTTATTTTTAAAAGCAGAGCTGGTAAGAGGATGCAATCTATGATAAATCCAGTACTTAATGCTAAGCGTGATAATATTATAAAAATGAGATTATTTCAGTTATATAAAAAATATAATTACGATATATCTATTCATAATTATAATATGAAAAAGCTATATGCAATGATTTTAGGCTATAAGCCTCAAAATAAAGTAAATCAAGAAATGATTTTATTTGGCTATTTAGATGAAAATATATTATTAAAAAGTAATGCAAAAACTGTTTAAAATGAGAACTAATATAATTTTAGGAGGATATAAAAATGGAAAATAAAACTATGAATAAACGAGTATATGGTATATTAGGTATTTCTTCGATTATGGGAAATTGGAATGCAGATTTTTCAGGTTATCCAAAATCAACAAGTGATGGTAATGTATTTGGCAGTGATAAGGCATTAAAATATCCAATGAAAAAGATGTGGGATAATGAAGAACAAAATGTTTTATATATTAAATCATTAGCATTTGGAGAAAAAGGAAAAGATGGTTCTATTAGTTTAACACCTAGAACTTTAAAAGAACGTTATGAATTATTATTTGGTGAAGATGATTTAAAAGATGTAAAGAAGGTTTTGACTAATTTAATGACAGCAGTAGATGTAAAAAATTTTGGTGCAACTTTTGCGGAAGCTGGTTGTAATATTGCTATTACTGGTGCAGTACAAATTGGTCAAGGCTTTAATAAATATATTGATACTAATGCAGAAGAACAAGATATTTTATCTCCATTTAAAGATGCAAAAGCAAAAGAGAAAAATGAAGTAAAAGCAAAAGCTAAAGCTAAGGCGAATAATTTATCAGAAGATGATATTGAAGTAAAAGATGCTCAAAATTCTACATTAGGTACAAAAATAACAAGTAATGAAGCACATTATTTTTATCCATTTGTAATTAATCCACTTGCTTATAAAGAATTAGTAGATTTAGGTGTTACAGAAGGTTATACAGAAGAAGATTATCAAAATTTTAAACGTACAGCATTAGTATCTGCCACAGCATTTGCAACAAATTCTAAAGTGGGCTGCGAAAATGAATTTGCTGTTTTTGTAGAAACGCAAAGTGATACTTATTTACCTAATTTATCTGAATATGTAACTTTCTCAAAGGATGAAGATGAAGAAAATAAAGACATTGAAGATAAAGACCTTAAAGATATTAAAGATAAAAATATTAATGTTATAGATTTAAAAAATTTGGTGGATATATTAAATGATATGAGTCAGCAGATTAAATCTGTAGAAATTTATTACAATCCATATACTACAAAATTAGCAAATAAAGATATGAAATTTGCTAAATACTTTAATATCATAACCTCTAAAGAGGTGCAATAAATGGAAATTTTAAAATTTAAACTCAGTGGAAAGAGTGCTTTTTTTAAAAAGCCTGAAGTGAATACGTATTGTTATTTTACGTATGGCAATATTCATAGAGTGGCTTTATTAGGCATTTTAGGAGCTATCTTAGGATATAAAGGTTATAGCCAAATGCAAGATATTTTGTCTAATAAAAAGAAAAAAGGAAAATTAGAATCATCGTATCCTGAATTCTATGAGAAACTAAAAGATTTGAAGATTGCTATTTTGCCTTTGAATAATAAAGGTATTATCTCTAAAAAAATACAGATATTTAATAATTCTGTTGGTTATGCTTCTAAAGAACAGGGCGGAAACTTGATAGTAAAAGAACAGTGGCTTGAAAATCCTAAGTGGGAAATTTGCATTTTGTTAGATTGTGAGGAAGCTAAAAAAATCAAAGAGGCTATACAAAATCATAAATGTGAATTTTATCCATATTTAGGAACAAATGATCATTTTGCAGATATTGAGTATTTAGGTGTAGAAGAAGCAAAAACTATAGAAGATGAAATGTATAGAATAGATAGTTTTGTCTTTAATAGTGATGTAGATATATTAAATTTAGAAGAAGAGGAATTAAATGACTGGAAATCTCAAGGAAAGCCTACATCTAAGGGAAATTTTAAATATGAAGAAGCTTTGCCATATAAAATAAGTAAGATAACAAATAATTATGAACTTGAAAGATTTATTTATACTGGAAATTTAGTAGAGTTGGAGGAAGATAGAAGGGTATATTATATACAAGACAAAATAAAAAGAAATAGAAGATAAATATATTATATTTTATTAATTTAAGTATATTTAATTGATTAATAGAAACAAGTGTTGTAAATTTTGTTAGTTAGAAGGTGATTTAGATGGACTATAAAATTCTAAATGAGTTAATAGATAATGTAGATAAGTATAAAGCACATAAAAAACCTAAAAATGAAAAAGATGAAAAGGGAGAACAAATATATGAAACTTTGTTAGAACATACAAAAAGAACAGAAAAATATTTTGATAAATTTTGGCAATTGAAAAAATGTGATGATATTCTAGATAGATTTTGTAGTGTTTTATGGCAAGACAAAATGATAAAGAAAAAAGATATAGAAGAAGCTAAAATTATATTAAAAGAAATGATAGAGGCTATTCCTATTTTTCATGATTTGGGAAAAATAAATCCTAATTTTCAAATTGAAAAAATGGGTAATAAAGAAATTATTAGAGATGAAAATTTTATAGAAACAAAACATTCTTTTATTTCAGCAATAATATATTTATCTTATTTTAGAAATAAAATAGTAAATATAGTAAAAGGAAGAAAAATAAAAGATTTACTTAAAGAATTTATATTGTATCATGCTTATATTATAGAAAGACATCATAGTGATATAGATAAAATTGGTAAATTTGTTGGAAAGATTAATTTTAAGGCAAATCCTGATACTGAACAAGCAATTAAAGAGTTACCTATTAGTAAATTAATAGAGGCTATAACTAAAAGTAAAATATATATAAAAGATTTATCTTTAAAGAAGGGTAGTACAGATAATCTGATTGCATCATTGAAGATAAAAAGTTTATTAATAAAAATGATAAGAGGCGTAGTGAAAAACAAGGGATATATATTTGTATCTATATAAGATGGTTATATTCTTTATTAGTAGCAAGTGATTATTATGCCACTTCGGAATTTATGAATGGTGGCTCTTTTAATGAAGTTGATGATTTAAATAATATTCAAGATTGGATAAATGTTTATGAAAATACAGATTTAATGAAAAATATTCGTAAATATCAAAATGAAAATTATCCTATGTCTATGGAGAATTTAAATAAAGCTACAAATATAAATATATTACGTAGTGAAATTTTTTGTGAAGCTGAAGAACAAATAAAAAATAATTATCAAGAAAATATATTTTATTTAGAGGCTCCAACAGGTAGTGGTAAAAGTAATACAGCAATGAATTTAAGTTTTAAATTGATGTCTTTAAATAAAGATTTATGTAAGGTTTTTTGGATTTATCCTTTTAATACCTTAGTAGAACAAAATTTAGATACATTAGAAAATATTTTTGGAAAGAAAGAGGATATTATCTCAAGAATTGCTGTAATAAATTCATTAACACCAATAAAATTAAAACATGTAGATTGTAAAGGAAATATAATATCTGAAAATGATGAACCTGATGAGAATAACGAAAAAAATGTTTATAGGCAATCTTTGTTAGACAGGCAATTTTTGAATTATCCTATGATTTTATCAACACATGTTAGTTTATTTAATACTATATTTGGAGAAAGTCAACAAAATTTATTCGGTTTTTATCAGTTAATAAATAGTGTAATAGTATTAGATGAAATTCAAAGTTATAAAAATAGTATATGGACAGAAATAATATACTTTTTAAAATCATTGTCTAATTTATTTAATATGAAAATTATTATTATGTCAGCTACATTGCCTAATTTAGATAGATTATCTCAAGGTCAATCAGAGGCAATATTTTTACTAAAGAATTCTAATAAATTTTTTAAAATAGATTGTTTCAAAAATCGGGTTCAGTTGAATTATGATTTATTAGATACTAAAGTTGATGATAAATTTAATCAATTAAAAGAGCATTTAAAACAACATTTAGATACAGATAAAAAGATTTTAATTGAATTTATAAAAAAACGAACAGCTAATGACTTTTGGTTGTATCTAGTGGAAGATGAATACTTTAGAGAAAAAATTATAAAAATTGAGTATTTATCTGGAGATGATAGTTTAGCTGAACGTAAAAGAATTTTGGACAAAATAAAGCAAATAGAAGATACTATAGTTTTAGTAGCAACACAAGTTATTGAAGCTGGTGTAGATATAGACATGGATATTGGTTATAAGAATATATCTAAATTGGATAGTGAAGAACAATTTATAGGTAGAATAAATCGTTCATGTAAAAGGAAGGGAATAACATATTTTTTCAAAATTGATAATGCTAAAGATATCTATAAAAATGATATTAGAGTAGATAGTAAATTTACGTTAGAAAAAGAAAATATGAGAGAAATTCTTATTAATAAAAATTTTGGTGATTATTATAATAAAATTTTAGATGTAACTAAAAATAATAATAAAGCTTATATTAAAGATTTTTTAGGATCTATAGCTGATTTAAACTATGAATATATAGATAAACATATGAAATTGATTGATGAAGATAAAAATATAGTACAGGTTTATTTAGCTAGAAAAATTGTAGATATTAATGGTGATTTGATAGATGGTAAAGAGATTTGGAAGCAATATGTAAATTTATGGAAAATGAAATGTTCTATGGATTATGCAGAGTGGAAGTAAAAATGTCTATAATAACAAGTAAAATGAATTATTTTATATATCAAGTTAATAAATCAAACTTAGAACTAAAAGAATATAATGATAAAATGGGCAACATAATTTATATAGAAGATGGTGATAAATATTTTACAAAAGATAAATTTAATAGAGAGATGCTACAAGGTGTTGGAGGTATAGATTTTATTTGAAATAAAGAAGGTATCAAAGATGAAAGTGAACGGAACTTTGATGAATTATTATATTCATTGTCCTAGACAATGTTATTTATTTGGAAATCGGATAAATTTAGAAGATAATAGTGAAACTGTAAATATAGGTAAAATTCTTCATGAAGAACGAGCGGATAATGAAAATACAGAAATAGCCTTAGATAATATTAAATTAGATAAATTAACTAAAGAATATTTGACAGAAATTAAAAAATCTGATGCAGATATTGAAGCTTGTAAATGGCAATTATTATTGTATTTGAAGATATTAAAAGATAAAGGAGTTGTGCGGAAAGGAAAATTAGAGTTCATTGAAAAGAAAAAGACTATTAAGAAGACGATGATTTTAGAATTAACTCCAGAGATAGAAATTATGTTAAAAAAATATGTAAAAGCCATTGATGAATTACTAAAATGTGATGAAGTACCACCAGTTTTAGGTAAAAGCAGTTGTAAAAAATGTGCTTATTATGAGTATTGTTATATTTAAGATTTTTGTTCGGAGAAAGACGTGATATTATGGGTAGTACAAAGTGTATTGCATCTATAGGTGAATTGAGTCGAAAAGATAATTCTTTATGTTTTAAAAATGAGAAAAAACATGTATATATTCCTGTAGAGAATGTTAAAGAAATATACTGTTTTAATGAAGTGAGTATCAATAGTAAATTATTGGATTTTTTAGCACAGAAAAATATAATAGTTCATTTCTTTAATTATTATGGTAATTATAGTGGCACTTTTTATCCAAGAAAAAAATATATGAGCGGAAAATTGTTAGTGAAGCAAGTTGAGAAATTTAATACAGAGCGTTTGACTGTAGCAAGAGCAATTGTAAAAGGAATTGGTATTAATATTTATGAAGTTTTGTATCACTATTATAAGCATGATAAAAAAGAAGTAAAAGAAGTATTAGACTGGATAAAAACACAATTTTATTCAGCTGTAAATGAGGTAAAATCCATACCAGAAATAATGGCATTTGAAGGTGATTTATGGCTTAGATTTTATAGCACATTTAAATATTTTTTACCTGAAGATTTTGTTATGAACAAACGAGTAAAAAGACCACCAGATAATCCTATAAATGCATTGATATCTTTTGGCAATACTTTATTATATACAAAAACAATATCAGCTATTTATAGAACACATTTAGACCAAAGAATAAGTTTTTTGCATGAGCCTTCAGAAGGAAGATTTTCTTTAAGTTTAGATATAAGTGAAGTTTTTAAACCTGTTATTGTATTTAAAACTATTTTTGATTTAGTGAATAATAGAAAAATAAAAGTAGAAAATCATTTTGAGAGAAAAGTAAATTATTGCATATTAAATGAAGAAGGTAGAAACATATTTTTAAAAGTTTTTCAAAATCGTATGGAAATGGTAGTGCAACATCCAAAATTAAAGAAAAAGACATCATACCATTCAATGATAAAGATTGATTGTTATAAGTTAATAAAATTTATTATGGAAGATAAAGAATTTATACCATATTCATTGAAAGCAGGGTATTGATGAATGAGTAAAAAAATAAATTATAATTATGCTTTTTTATTTTATGATGTAAATGAAAAGAGAGTACAGAAAGTATTTAAGATATGTAAAAAATATTTATCACATTTTCAAAACTCAGTATTTAGAGGAGAAATAACACCATCGAAATTAATGAAATTAAAGTTAGAGTTACAAAAAATTATAGTAGATGAAGAAGATTTTGTTTGTATTATAAAATTAATGAATGATAATGTATTTGGTGAAGATATTTTAGGTAAAAAAGATATAGAAAATGGAGAAAGTTTGATTTTATAAACTAAATTTTACCAGGCATAAAAATAAGTATATGTTTATAAACCCTTATAAATAAAAGAGATATAGTGAATTTCTTGCATTATAAAGATAAATACATTATGCCTGGTAATTTTTACTTAGAATGTTGAAATATCAAGGTTTTTGAACTATATTATAAAATGTAAAGTCTTTAAAAACGAGGGATTAACAGTAACAAAGGTTGTTTTTGAATTTTATATCTAAATCTTTTTTATAAGTTGAACCTAAAGATTAACAGTAACAAAGGTTGTTTTTGAATTTCCAACTATGCACCCTAAGATAAAAGATACAATGATTAACAGTAACAAAGGTTGTTTTTGAATCCATAAACGCAATAGCAATACCTAATGATAATGATGGATTAACAGTAACAAAGGTTGTTTTTGAATGATTTTTCTTAATTGGTGCCGTTTATAAGAAAATTAGATTAACAGTAACAAAGGTTGTTTTTGAATGCAATTTATAAATGATTATGCTACAAAAGTTAAATAGATTAACAGTAACAAAGGTTGTTTTTGAATAGACTTTATTTACTTTTTCGGCAACGATAGAGTAAGATTAACAGTAACAAAGGTTGTTTTTGAATCAGATCAAATTAAATCTTTAGATACTGCAAGCGGTGGGATTAACAGTAACAAAGGTTGTTGAATGTCAAAAATGGCTAGAGCAAGGCGGAGCGCTCCCGATTAACAGTAACAAAGGTTGTTTTTGAATGCGTTATCGGCGAGTTACCTGCCATCGGATTGTAGGATTAACAGTAACAAAGGTTGTTTTTGAATTGGCGTGTTACGTCAGATGGCTCTTGGCCGTCAAGAGATTAACAGTAACAAAGGTTGTTTTTGAATTTTTTATTTATCTCCTTTACTTTTCCCGCAAGCAAAGATTAACAGTAACAAAGGTTGTTTTTGAATCTAGTTATATCTAATTTAGCATTTTCTTTATTCTTTGATTAACAGTAACAAAGGTTGTTTTTGAATATGCGTCTGTATAAAAATGTCCTGATACATCTTTTAGATTAACAGTAACAAAGGTTGTTTTTGAATTTAGTTAAGTATGATTTATGCGAAAATGAAAAATTAGATTAACAGTAACAAAGGTTGTTTTTGAATAAGAAAACGTTAAGTGAAGAAGAACCGCCACGAGGAGATTAACAGTAACAAAGGTTGTTTTTGAATAACCCACTGCCAAGCGTTCGTTTTAACTATAATGATTAACAGTAACAAAGGTTGTTTTTGAATTTTAGTGCCATGTTTAATCTGTCTAAACGTTCGCTGGATTAACAGTAACAAAGGTTGTTTTTGAATGGTATGCTTTTGTAGGTATAAAAGTTCTAAATGTATGATTAACAGTAACAAAGGTTGTTTTTGAATGTTTCGGCAACAATAAACGGAGACGTATATAATCTGATTAACAGTAACAAAGGTTGTTTTTGAATGCAGATATCATATCAAAATACCCTTCGCACACATAAGATTAACAGTAACAAAGGTTGTTTTTGAATACACAGTATAGGGATTGGTCTTAACAGTGATGGACAGATTAACAGTAACAAAGGTTGTTTTTGAATCAGTGATAGACCTAACAATAGAAGGTTTAGACTTGTGATTAACAGTAACAAAGGTTGTTTTTGAATAAAGGATATAGCTTTTAAAACAGATGCTATCTCTTGGATTAACAGTAACAAAGGTTGTTTTTGAATTATAAAATCATATAAATTATAGCCTTCTCTATAGTCGATTAACAGTAACAAAGGTTGTTTTTGAATGTCAAATTTTATAAAAAAATCCATTTAGAGAATACATAGATTAACAGTAACAAAGGTTGTTTTTGAATGATATTTTGGCTTTGGCACAATGGACCGAAACACATGATTAACAGTAACAAAGGTTGTTTTAAATGAACTTAGCAATAGAAATATATAGATATTTTAAAATAAAAAATGATAATAAATTATTATGAATAAATATATAAGCTATTAATAATTTTTATAGACTGAAAGGATTATTTTTGTTATAATATACAAACTATGACTTTGAAGGTATATATTTGACAAAAATAAAAATATTATTGGTTACTATTTGTATTATGGTGATGTCTACTATGACTGTCAGTGCAAATGCGTTTGATGAATTGAAATTAGCAGCGGGATATCTAGTTGCTAATGAGGTGCAACGATTAACGAAAATAAGTGCATTGGAATTATTCTTAGCTTCAACAGCAGTTAATTATATGGACGATAAAGATTTAACAAATGCAGTAGTAAAATCTTTAGTATATCAGATAAAATTTTAAATGATAGTATAAACATAAGGATGTTGTTTTGTATAAAATGATATTCTTATGTTTTTTTATTAGATGAAACCTTAGTAATATGTCTTTATAGTATAATTGAAAAAAACTATAGGATATGATGATATGAAGGATATTTTTAAATTGGAAATGACAACAGTATGGTCTTTTCCTAAAAGAGGCAATTGGGCTACACATTCAGGAATGTATCGTGGAAATTGGTCACCATATGTTCCTCGTAATTTAATATTAAAATTTACAGCAGAACATGATTGGATATTAGATCAATTTATGGGAAGTGGAACAACATTAATTGAAGCTAAATTATTGAATAGAAATATTATTGGTATAGATGTTAATGAGAAGGCATATAAAATAACAGAAAAAAACTTAAATTTTGAGTGTAAAACATCATCACATATTCATATAAGATTATGTAGTGCAGAAAATATATATTTTATAAAAAATAATAGTATAGATTGTATTTGTACACATCCTCCATATGCTAATATCATTAAGTATAGTAAAGATAATCGATATGATATATCATTATTAAGTGTCGAAAAATATTTGTTAGCTATGAAAAATGTAGCAAAAGAATCGTATCGTGTGTTAAAATCTAATCATATTTGTGCTATTATGGTAGGCGATATTAGAAAAAAAGGAATTTTAATTCCTTTAGGTTTTTATGTAATGAATATTTTTAAACAGCAAGGTTTTATTTTAAAAGATATAATAATAAAAGAACAACATAATTGTAAATCTACTTTAAAATGGGTAAATATAAAGCATTCTTTTTATTTATTAGCACATGAATATATTTTTATATTTGAGAAAAAGTAAATTTTTATGGAGATGATGAGTTGATAGATAATAATATATCACCATTTATAAAATGGGCAGGAGGAAAACGCCAATTATTACCTTATATTAAGGAAAAAATGCCTTTGAAATATAAAAATTATATAGAACCATTTATAGGTGGTGGCGCTGTATTGTTTGGTATAACACCAGATAAGGCAATAATTAATGATATAAATAAAGCACTTATAAATGTGTATAATCAAATAAAATATAATCCTATTGAGTTAATGGATTTTTTTATCAAAAATAGATATTCAAAGTGATGTTGAACCTAAAGAATATTATTATAAAAAAAGAGAAATATTTAATGATAAGATAATGAAATCTGAATATGATATAGAATTAGCTAGTTTATTTATTTATTAAATAAACATTGCTTTAATGGATTATATCGTGTAAATAGCAAAGGTTTATTTAATGTACCATTTAATAATAGTTTGGCAAAATCTTTTAATGAAGACAATATAAAAGCTGTATCAAGATATTTACAAAAAGTAACTATTTTAGAGGGCGATTTTGAAGTGGCTTGTCAAAATGCACAAGAAGGAGATTTTATTTTTTTAGATAGTCCATATGCCCCATTAAATGATAATTCTTTTGAAGCGTATACTAAAGAAGGTTTTGATATTGAAAGTCATAAAAGATTAGCTATTTTATTTGATAGGTTAACTAAAAAAGGTTGCTTTTGTATGTTGACTAATCATAATACTGTATTTATTGAGGATTTGTATAAAAATTATTCAAGAGAAGTTATAAAGGTTAGAAGATATATTAATTCTGATGCCAATAATAGAAAAGGTGAAGAAGTAATT
>ENA-OQER01001172-OQER01001172.1-human-gut-metagenome-genome-assembly--contig:-NODE-1172-length-13161-cov-7.468007_pt1 | contig 13161 bp, 10 predicted proteins | sample MGYA00242797_ERZ504639 | MGnify/ENA primary metagenome ERZ504639 (study PRJEB26092, sample SAMD00036306) | human gut metagenome | host: Homo sapiens | study: EMG produced TPA metagenomics assembly of...
AAGGGATACGTTTAGGTTGCTATCAGCAAAGTCTCCTGCTTGGGCTTGGTAGTAGCCACGGCAGGCTATCATGGCAGCGTTGTCTGTGCATAAGATTTTGCTTGGGTAGTAAAATTCTAAGCCGTTTTCTTTGCAGGCTTTTTGGAGATGTCCTTCTAGGGAGCTATTTGCTGCTACGCCACCGGCAAGTACTAGTTTTGTCATGTTGGTTTGACGAGCTGCTTCTACAGCTTTATGCACTAAAATATTAACTACTGATTTTTGGAAGGAAGCGGCAACATCAGCTTTATTGATTTCGATGCGTTTGGCTTTCATATTGTTTAAATAATTGAGCACAGCCGATTTTAAGCCACTGAAGCTAATTCATAGTTACCTTTTTCATTTAATGCCATAGGGAAATCAATAGCATCAGGATTTCCTTCTTTAGCTAATTTATCAATTTGAGGGCCACCTGGATAAGGTAATCCCATTACACGAGCTACTTTATCAAAAGCTTCACCAGCTGCATCATCGCGAGTTTGTCCCATTAGGGAAAAATGATTATAGTCTTTTACGTGAACTAGGGAAGTATGTCCACCAGAAACTACGAGAGCCATAAATGGTGGTTGAAGTTCAGGTGTGGATAAGAAATTGGCGAAGATATGACCTTCTAAGTGATTTACGCCAATTAGTGGTTTATCTAAAGCAAAAGCCAAAGTTTTGGCAGCAGATACGCCTACAAGTAAAGCACCTACTAATCCTGGGCCATACGCTACAGCAATACGATCAATATCTTTTAAAGTAACATTTGCTTTGTGTAAGGCTTCATCTAAAACAGGCATGATATTAACAATATGTTTACGAGAGGCGATTTCAGGAACGACACCTCCGAATTTTTGATGAATTGGAATTTGAGTAGAAATTACATTAGCTAGTATTTCTCTGCCACCGCGTAAAATAGCAACAGAAGTTTCATCACAGCTAGATTCTATACCTAAAGTCAATGAATTATCTGTAGTAGTCAAATTTTTATTCCTCCTCTAATTTTTATTAAGTAATTTATTATAAACCTAAAGCTTGTTTAGCTAATTTGTCAGCAAGTTCATTACCTAATACTCCTGTATGACCTGCTACTTTTTTGAAGGTTACTAAATGTAAATATGGTTTCATAAATTCAGCATATGCTTTGGTCAATTCTTTATTTGTTTTCCAATTGCCTAAAGCCCATTCAGATAAACCGATATAATCATGGCAGATTACAATTTTTTCATCATGAGCAATAGCCCATTTTGTAGCTTCCATAGCGCCTTGAATTTCTCCAGCTACGTTATGTAGTTCACTAGCATCTATGGAAGTGCCTTTTCCATTGAAAGTATCTATTAATTTACCTTTATAAAAAATAGCCATACCCCAGCTATATTCACCATTTATATATGAACCATCTACATAAATATAATAACGGTCATCATCTTGTTCAGAAATATTGACAGAAGGTTTATCTTCTAAATAGTTTTGAGCTTCTTCTTTTGTGGGAAAAGATTTAAATAATGCTCCTTTAAAACCTTGTGTCTGTTTTTGACATTCAGCCCAAGTAGTGAATATTCCTGTTTGATAACCTTTTTTACTGCGTAAAATTTCTTCTTTGTAGCCATATGTCCTCCTTTACAATATGTTTTATTATAGCATTTTTGTTTTATTATAGCTATTTTTTGAAGCGTTTTATTTATAAAATAAGAGTTATAAAATTTAAACAATAAAAAGCACTTTAAAAGTAGTTAAATTACTTCTAAAGTGCTTTGTTTTTATTTATATTATACTAAAGTATCACCTTTAAAATTATTTTGGTAAGAAGATTTTATTTCTCCACGGGAAATTTCACGTTCCCAAAGACCAACAACAACTGTAGCAATACAGTTACCAAATATATTGCAGAATGTACGAGCCATATCCATGATACGGTCTACACCTAAGATAATAGCGATACCTTCTGTTGGAATACCAAAAGAAGCAGCTGTACCAGCAATTACGATGATAGAAGCGCCAGGAACACCGGCTATACCTTTAGTGGAAATCATGAGTGTAAGTAGCATCATGATTTGTTGAGTAAGACCAAAATCAATATCATACATTTGAGCTAAGAAAATAACAGCTAAAGAGCTATATAAAGTGGAACCATCAAGGTTGAAGGAATAACCTGTTGGCATAACGAATGTGATGACATGTTTTGGTAAACCTAATTTTTCTAAACATTTCATGGCAAGTGGTAAAGCAGCTTCACTACTTGCAGTGGAATAACCTAATAATAATGGTTCACGTAAAACTTTGAAGATATGCCAGAAATTTAATTTAGTGATGATAGAAGCAATAATTGCAAGGATGATTAAGAAGACGATTATTGCAAAATAAAGTGAAAATACTAATTTTCCAAGAGGAATAAGCATTTCTAAACCGAAAGTACCAACAGTATAAGAAATCATGGCAAAAATACCAATTGGTGCAAAAAGCATAACATAATGTGTAACTTTGAACATTGCTTCTGCTACACCACGACAACATTCAACAACAATTTTTCCTTTTTCGCCGATATGAGCAAGAGCTACACCGAAGAAACAGCTAAAGAAGATGATTTGTAACATATCGCTTTTAGCGCAAGCTTCAACAATGTTAGCAGGAATGATATTTAATAAGTGCATAGAAATACTAAAAGATTCTGCAGTAGCGGCAGCATTAGCTCCAGCAGAAGCTCCAATGGAAGGAAGAGAAACGCCAACACCAGGTTGAAGTACATTTACGACTACAAGACCAACAACTAAAGCTAAACTACTAGCAACTTCAAACCAAATGATGGCTTTACCACCTAAACGACCAAGTTTTTTGAAATCACCAGTGCCAGCAATACCAATTATTAAAGTACTAAAAATAAGAGGTACAACGATCATTTTAATCATGCGAATGAACGCATCGCCTAATGGTTTTAATTGTGATCCGATATCAGGTAAAAAATAACCAAAGATAGCACCTAATACTAGCCCTAAAAATATTTGAGCTGTTAGATTAATGCGCAACTTTTTTCATTAAAAAGACTCCTTTTTGAAATTTATTTTTTGCATAAAAACTGATTATATATTGTTATTTTATGCAGTTAACATATTAACAATATATTTAAAAACATATTTATTATTATAGTAGTAATGTTATGTTAAGTCAATGTAAAATCTAGATAAAACATTGTATACATTGTTTTAAGAGTAAAATTAGTTTGAATATTTATGAATTAATAATTTGCATAAAAACTCTATGGATAAATTTTAAATATATGTTAAAATAAAAAATATATTTAAATGAATAGGAATGAGATTAATGTTAACTTTAAAAACAGGTATAAAAGGACAAGCACAAGTTAAAGTGGTTGAAGAAAATACAGCGAAAATAATGAAAAGTGGAACCTTGCCAGTTTTTGCAACTCCAGCGATGGTGGCGCTAATGGAAGAGGCTTCTTGCATGGCTTTAAAAGATTATTTGGAAGAAGGAGAAGGTACTGTAGGTATAAAATTAGATATATCACATATTGCACCAACTGCTTTAGATGATGTTGTAACAGCTATAGCTACTTTAGATAAAATAGAAGGTAGAAAATTAACTTTTATAGTTGAAGCAAAAGATACGCATAAAGTTATTGGTAAAGGAATACATGAAAGATTTATTATAAATAATGAAAAATTCATGAATAAATTACAAAAAAATTAATAATTAATAAAAAAGCTTTCTATTTATAGTTTGTACTAAATAGAAACTTTTTGTTTGATTTATTTGCTATTTTCGGCTAATTCTTCTAAATATGCCCAACGTTCCATTAAATAATCTAATTTTTTTTGAAGAGCAGTTTCTTCTTTTGTTAGTTCATTTAATTTGCCATAATCAGAAGCATTTTGACTCATTTGAAGTTGTACTACTTTTAGTTTTCCTTCTGTTTCAGCAATTATGGCATCAATTTCAGCATATTCTTTTTGTTCTTTAAAAGAAAGTTTTTTTATGGGCTCAGTTTTAGTTGTGGTATTTTTAGATGTTTTTTCTGTATCAGAAATGGTATTTTTTGTTTCAGTATTTTTTCCTTTTTCTAATGTACCAATTCTTTTTCTTTCAATGCCTTTGTAATAAGAATAGCCACCAGGATATTGACGAAGGGAGCCGTCTTGTTGATAAACAAAGACTTTATCTGCTAAGCGGTCAATGAAAAAGCGGTCATGGGATACAAATATAATAGCACCATTAAAATTATCAATGAATTCTTCTAAAATAGACATGGTTTGTAAATCTAAATCATTTGTAGGTTCGTCTAGTAATAAAACGTTAGGAGAACTCATTAAAACTCGCAATAGGAATAAACGACGTTTTTCACCACCAGATAATTTGCTGATAGGAGTCCATTGTAATGTACCTGGGAATAAAAATCTTTCCATTAATTGAGATGCACTTAGTTGTGTACCATCAGCTAATGTTATGTGATGAGCAACTTCTTTGATATATTCAATAGGGCGAAGTCTTTCGTCCATATCAATATTTTTTTGAGCAAAATATCCAATTTTTACAGTTTGACCAATATTTACATTTCCTGTTGTTGGTGGCAAAATGCCAGCTATTATATTTAATAAGGTAGTTTTACCAGAACCATTAGGTCCTAAAATACCTATGCGGTCATTTCGTAAGACTGTATAAGTGAAATCTTTAATGATTGTTTTATTATCTACAGTATAATTTACGTTTTCTAATTCAATTACAGTGCGACCTAGACGAGAGCCTGCAAGTCCCATTTCAATTTTGCTATTATCAATATTTACTTTTTGATTTTTTACTTCTTCAAATCGTTGTATTCTTGCTCTTTGTTTAGTAGAACGAGCTTGAGCACCACGACGTATCCATTTTAATTCATTGCGTAAAAAGTTTTGACGTTTTTGTTCTGAAGCTTCTTCGCGTTCTTCTCTAGCAGTTTTTAATTCTAAAAATTGAGTGTAGTTACCTGTATAAACATAGGATTTGCCTTTATCTACTCTAAAATTTTAGTAGCAACAGAATCAAGGAAATATCTATCATGTATTACCATGATTAAAGCACATTTCAATTTTTGAAGGTATTCTTCAAGCCATGCGATAGTTTCACTATCTAAATGGTTAGTAGGTTCGTCAAGCAATAATAAATCACATGGTTGAATTAATGCTGTAGCTAAAGCTAATCGTTTTTGTTGTCCTCCAGATAAGGTTTTTATTTGGGCAGAAAAATCCATAATACCTAATTTAGTTAGAATGGTCTTAGCATCACTTTCCAATTGCCAGCCATTTAATTCATCAATTTTACTAGTTAATTTAATAATTTTTTCTTGTAATTTATGATCATGAGGATTTTTTTGACTTTGAGCTAGAGTGATTTCGTAGTCATAAAGTGCTTGCATAATAGGTTGATTGCCCTGAAATACTTCCATTAGAATTGTATTTTCAGGATTGAAGATTTTATCTTGTGATAGATATTCGATTTTTATATTTTTGCCAGCGATGATATTACCACTATCTTGAGGAATAAGACCTGCAATAACTTTGATAAAAGTAGATTTACCCGTTCCATTGACACCAACAATACCTATTTTATCACCTGAAGATAGGCTGAAGTTTACATTTTCAAATAAGACTTTTTCTCCATAAGTTTTACATAAATTTTCTATTGTTAAAATCATAATAAAAACACACTCACTTTAAATGTTTTATTGTTTGTATATTATATCATAATTATTTAGCTAAATAAAATTTTTAATCAAGTAAAAAAGAACAACATAGATACAATTTTTAGAAACATAAAACATTGATTTTATTTTTTATAAATATTATAATATTAGGCAAGAAAAGCGAAAACGTTTACAGATTTATTTGTATTGAATTTTGCAAAAAATCTTAGCATTTTTAATTTAGTTATTAATGTAAGAAATTTTTTAATTCAAGGAGGATAAAAGATGATTTTATTTAACCAAGAAACAAAGACATTTCATTTAAAAACTTCTAAAACAAGTTATTTGATGAAAGTCTTAGAAACAGGACATTTACTCCATCTTTATTGGGGGCGTCCTTTAAAATCTGAAAATCTTGATTATACTGTACGTAGAAAAGATTGGTTTAGCTTTGTTGCTAATACAGATAATATAGATGCTTTCCATTTAGAGTCTAAAGAACAAGAATATCCTGGATATGGTTCTACAGACTTACGTAGTCCTGCTATTGAACTTGAATTTGCTGATGGTACAAGTGCTACAGATTTTAGATATGTAGATTATAAAATTGTTGATGGCAAACCTGCATTAGAAGGGTTACCTGCAACATATGTGGAAGCAGATAAAGAAGCTCAAACTTTAATTATTACATTAACTGATAAAGTAAAAAATGTTGATGTAGAATTATCCTTTACTGTTTTTGAAGAATATAATGCTATCGCTCGTAGCGTTAAAGTAATAAACAAAAGTGCTGATGATGTAAAAATTCAACGTGTATTGAGTGCAAACGTTGATTTTAAAGATAGTAAATTTGAAATGATTCAGCTTTCTGGTTCTTGGGCTAGAGAACGTCATATCATTCGTACACCACTTCGCATCGGTGGACAATGTGTAGAAAGTCGTCGTGGTGCAAGTAGCCATGCGCAAAATCCATTTATGGCTCTTGTTCGTAAAGATGCTACTGAAACAAATGGCGATGTTTATGCTATGAGTTTAGTATATAGTGGTAACTTCTTAGCTAATACAGAAGTTGATATGTATAGCAAAGCTAGAATGCAAATTGGTATCAATCCATTTGATTTCACATGGTTATTAAAAGCTGGAGAAGAATTCCAAGCACCTGAAGCTGTACTTGTTTACTCTAATGAAGGTTTAACAGGCATGAGTCATACTTATCAGAATTTATATGGTAAACGCTTAATGCGTGGTGTATGGCGTGATAAAGCTCGTCCTGTTCTTATTAATAACTGGGAAGCAACATATTTTGATTTCAATGAAACTAAAATCAAAGAAATTGCTAAACAAGCTAGTGAATTCGGCATTGAATTATTCGTTTTAGATGACGGCTGGTTCGGTGAAAGAAATAATGATGACCGCTCTTTAGGTGATTGGTTCGTAAATGAAAATAAAATCCGTGGCGGTTTGAAAAAACTTGTTGATGAAATCAACGGTATGGGCATGAAATTTGGTTTATGGTTTGAACCAGAAATGGTATGTCCTATCAGTAAATTATATGAAGCACATCCTGATTGGTGCTTGCATATAGAAGGTCGTACACGTTCTACAGCACGTCGTCAGTTGATTTTAGACCTTTCTCGTAAAGAAGTTTGCGATTATATTATTAAATCTGTGTCTGATGTACTTGCTAGTGCAAATATCGAATATGTAAAATGGGATATGAATCGTAATATGACAGAAATTGGTTCTGCTGTATTACCAGCAGAACGTCAACGCGAAGTAGCTCATCGTTATATGCTTGGTTTATATCATGTAATGGATGAAATTACTAGTCGTTTCCCTAATGTTTTATTTGAATCTTGCTCTGGTGGTGGCGGTCGTTTTGACCCAGGTATTTTATACTACATGCCACAGACTTGGACAAGTGATGATACTGATGCTATTGAACGTTTGAAAATTCAATATGGTACATCTATGGTTTATCCTAATGTTGCTATGGGTTGCCATGTTTCAGCAGTACCAAATCATCAGGTAGCTAGAATTACACCATTTGCTACTCGTGGTATTTCTGCAATGTGTGGTAATTTTGGTTATGAACTTGATTTAACAAAATTAACTGATGAAGAAAAAGCTCAAACTAAAGCTCAAGTAGCATTTTATAAAGAAGTTAGAGAACTTATCCAATTTGGTGATTTCTATAGAATTCAAAGCCCATTTGAAAATAATGAAACAGCATGGAGCTTTGTAGCTAAAGATAAATCAGAAGCAGTTGTAAGCTTCTTTAGAACATTAGCAGTGCCAAATGATAATTTAGCAACTATTTGTGCTGTAGGTTTAGATGCTGATGCTATTTATGAAGATATGCGTACTGGTAAACTTTATGGTGGAGATGAATTAATGTATGTAGGCATTAATGTTCCAGATAAAGTTGTTGGTGGCATAGCTGAAGAAGGAAAAGAATTATTTGCAGGCATGCCAAGCCCTGTTATTGAAGGCGATTATGCTGCATTTATATGGCACTTCAAAAAAGTTAATAAATAATAAAATAAATTATATAAATGAATTTACTAGAGATTGAGATTTTATCAATCTCTAGTAAATAAAAGATAAATGATTGAATATTTTTAATATTATTTTTATAGGCAAAAACTTTATTTTAAATAAAAAATTTTATATTTTAGGAGAGAATTTATTATGTTTAACAAATCTACATTAACTATTACAACATCTGCTTTGGTTTTAATGAGTACGGGAGTAGCAGGAGCTGCTAGCAACCCATTTAGTGATGTTCCTCAAGATAGCTGGGCTTATGATGCAGTGGCAACACTTGCTGCTGATGGCGTAATTGATGGTTTCCCAGATGGAACATACCAGGGCAATAAAACAATGACACGTTATGAAATGGCTCAGATTGTAGCTCGTGCTATGGCAAAAGAAGATTTACAAAAAGCAGATAAAGCTATTGTAGATAAGTTAGCTGCTGAATTTGCAGAAGAACTAGATAATTTAGGTGTTAGAGTAGCAGACCTTGAAAAGAAAAGTGATAATGTAAAATTCACAGGAACAGCTCGTTTACGTTATGATGATGGCGATATCAATGCAACTAACCCAAAAGCTGATTGGGATAAAGATAGTGCAAGCCATGCTCATATTGAATACTGGATTAAAGGAAAAGTAAACGACAATTGGACAGGTGTAAGCCAGATTGAAACAGAATATAATATGAAATCTGATAGCATCACTGCATATGGAGGAGATAATTTACAGGTAAATAAAGTATATGCAGAAGGAAATTTCGGCGATAGTATGTTGAAAATAGGTCGTTATGGAGAATTTTCTTCATACGGAAGAATTATCGATACTGAAATTTCTGGTGCAGAATATACATTTGAAGCTGGCGATTTATCTGGAGCATTAACTTATGGTAGATTAAAAGATAGTAGAACATTAGCTGGAACTAAATTCGAAAATAAATCAGGTGGAGAATATGGAGCATATCTTGGAACAGAATATTCTTCTGCTAGATTGAAATATAATCTTAGTCCAGTAACAGCAATTGGTGCAACATATGGTAGATTAAATGAAGTAACAGTAGAAGATCAAGGCTTTAAAGATAGTGTAAACTTCTGGGAAGCAGGATTTAATACAAAACTTGCAGATAATTTAACATTAATGGCAGCATATAGCAAATCTGATTTAGATGGAGTAACAGATAGTGTTGGCAGTGAAGTAGTAAATGATGGCTGGTTTAGTGAACTTCGCTATAAACAACACAATCCAAGTGATGTAGGTTCCTTTGCAATCTTCACAAATTATAGAAATGTAGGTGCATTCTCAACAATAGATGCAACAGTAGACTATACTGAAAACGTAAGAGGATGGACACTTGGATTTGACTATGTACCAATGGAAAATACAACAATAGAAGTATTCTACACAACAGGTACACAAGTAAATGCAACAAGTACAGAAGGTAGACAAGATGTAGATATCTTCCGTGCACAAATGGAATTTTATTTCTAATCATATAATTTATAAATCTAATATTTAAACAAAAAGGCTTATTACTTACAAATTGTTTAGTAATAAGTCTTTTTGTTTTGGAAATTAAAATCATGATATTAGATTTTAAATTTAATAGATAGTGTCTTTAATCATTTTTAATCAATAGAAATTAATTCATATTGAGGATTACCCATTTTTAAATCGCGCATAGCGGTCAATTGATGTAATCCATGACGCGATTCAATACGTTCTACTAAATCTTGATTGTTTGGTTGAGCATATACTAAATCAATAGAGGCTTGGTCTATAGCAAGTAAGTCAGTTGAGGCTAATATACCAATATCTGGGATTGTAGGTTCAGCAGCAGATAATCCAGCGCAATCACAATCAACAGACATTCTACGTAAAACATTAATAAAAACGATATGTTTGCCAAAATAATCAATAACAGCTTTTGCTGATTCTGCCATATTTTCCATTAGACGTTCTTTACTTGGCCATTGTCCCCAGTCAGCAGGTTGATTATTAACTGAAACGCCATGAACCATTGATTTACCAATTCTACCATCAGCACAACCGATAGCGATATTTTTCATGGAACCACCATATCCACCCATAGCATGACCTTTGAAATGGGTTAATACAATCATAGAATCATAATTAACGATATTTTTTCCCATTGAAATTTCTTGAAAATGTTTGCCATTACGTACAGGGAGCATAACAGTACCCTTTTCATCCATTATATCTACAGGGCAAAAATCCCAACCATTAATTTTTAATGTTTCTCGATGACTTTCGGTAGTATATCTATCACCTTTATATAAGGTATTTGTTTCAACTATATTGCTATTGGGAACATGTTGTTGAAAAACGCGAACCATATCTCTAGGCAAAATATTTGGACCATTTTTTTCGCCTGTATGAAGTTTTATAGCAGTTTTTCCATAAATACCTTCATTGATTAAGTTATATAATTTTAGCAGACTATCTGTATTAATTTGAGAAGAAAAATATACTTTGGCTTTAGAGCAATATAATTATTATCATTGATTTTGGTACTAGCTATTACTGGTGATTGAGCAAAAGAATGAGAAATATTATCCGTTAAGCCATAAGTGGCTGCTCCAATAACTGCACCACCGGCTACTTTGAAAAATCACGTCTAGAAAATTTTTTCATAAAATCTCCTCCTGTAAATGATTTTATTATTATTTAATCATACATCTTGGAGTTTACTTTAGGTCAAGAAAATAATTTTATAGTAATGATTTTAAATGACTTAAACTGTATTTACCAAACCTATTTGAATGCGGTTTTCTTCATGTAAGACGTTTAAAACTTCACGGATTTTATTTTCAGAAACGGAGAATTTATGAGCTAGGGAGCGTCGACCAATAGGTTGGCGAAGTGTATTACAACGTTTGATTTCAGCAAAAATTTCTTCTTTTAAATCAATGATATCATTAGGAGTTTTAAAAATTTCAGATTTAATATCTTCTGGTAAATCACTGCTTTGAGGTGGTTCATTAGGGCAAATATTGGCTAGATATTCAACTACATTTTGAAGTTCACGAATATTTCCAGGCCATGAATAGTTTTGAAGACAAGTTTTTATATTAGAAAAATATAATTTGGCATCTAAAGATAAAGGTTTATATTTTTTTATAAAAAATTATATGCAAGTGGTAAAATATCTTCTTTGCGTTCACGCAGTGCAGGCATTTTTATAGGAAGTACATTTAAGCGATAATATAAATCTTCTCGCATCAATCCAGCTTTGATATGTTCTTTTAAATTGTGATTAGTGGCAACAATGACACGAACATCAATAGGAATTACTTTTATACTACCTACACGACGAATTTGACGCTCTTGAAGGACACGCAATAATTTCACTTGGAATGGTAAAGGGGCATCACCAATTTCATCTAAAAATAATGTTCCTTTATGAGCTGCTTCAAATAAACCAGAAGAACCGCCTTTTTTAGCACCTGTGAAAGAACCTTCTACATAACCAAATAATTCTGATTCTAAAAGTGTTTCTGAAAGTGCAGCAAAATTAATGGCGACAAAAGGTCCTGAACTGCGATTAGAAGCATTGTGAATACTTTGAGCTAATAATTCTTTACCCGTACCAGATTCACCTTGAATAAATACTGTGGAATCTGATTTTGCCATTTTTTGTGCGAGTGATAATACTTTTTGTAGTGCTGGACTTTTGCCAACGATATGAGAAAAATCATAACGTGCAATATTTTGTTCTTGGTATAAACGACGACGTACGGATTCTTCAAGGCGATGAATTTCGGATACATCTTTTAATACAAATAATTTGCCATTATCGCTGTTTTTAGCATAGAGGGGAATTTCTGATATTAAAAGTTCATGAGAAGGCAATTTTAATATACCTTCTTTTCGAGGATTATTTACTGTTTGGAAAAAAGTATCATCTAAGAAGTTTTCACTATCTTGCCCAATTAATTTTGTCGCTTTTTGAGCAAAGATTTTTTCAGCAATAGGATTAAAAACAGATATTTTATTTTCTTTATTGATAGCAATTAATCCATCATGGACATTATTGATGACAGTTTTAAATCTTTCTTTCATTTTGCTACTATCTTTTAATAATTTGTTACCTGTTTTTATTAATTTAATAATATCTTGAATATATTTAGCTGATAAAATATTAGCGAATTTATCTAAAATATCAAAATGAGTGAGAATTTCAATGATAGAAGTGATATCAACTAAACGAGTTTTTATATCAATAATATGGTTTACAAATCCCGGAACATGTTCAGTTTCGCCAGGAGTAATAGCTATTTTTAATTTAGGATAACTGTCTATTCCAGGATAATAAGGATAATAGTTTATATGGTCTATGCCTAATGCTTGCAATAATAAAATAGTTTCTTCTGCACTATCTTTAGAATCATTAACTAATAATACATCACTATATTTAGGCAGTTTAAATAGTTTGCCAATTTCATGATAATTTATAGAGCGTCGTGCAATGATATAAGGTACATTTGCAGGGCGAAAATTAATTCTTTCGAATGCATATTCGCTGGAATAGAGGATTAAGTCAACTTCTAAATTTGTTGGTGGAGGCGAAGATGAATAATAATATTTGATATCTACTGAGGAATAAAGAATATTACATAATTGTTCATAAATAGTATGAGCAGTATTATATCCTACAGAAATGATGACTAATTTTTTCATTTTATATTTATCTCCTAATGGGAATTTAATGGTAATTCATAATAATATACCCTATATTATCAAAATAAATGATATTTATCAATTTATAAAAGGTTATGATTTTAAGTGTTTCTTGGTTTTTCTATGTACAAATGTTTAATTGGCATGGAATTGCATAATTATATTAGTGAAACTTATATACTGATAAGGGAGGTTTTATTATGAACCATTTAGTAATTCTTTTGAAAAGAAATGGACTT
>ENA-OQER01001173-OQER01001173.1-human-gut-metagenome-genome-assembly--contig:-NODE-1173-length-13157-cov-1.838987_pt1 | contig 13157 bp, 14 predicted proteins | sample MGYA00242797_ERZ504639 | MGnify/ENA primary metagenome ERZ504639 (study PRJEB26092, sample SAMD00036306) | human gut metagenome | host: Homo sapiens | study: EMG produced TPA metagenomics assembly of...
GAAAGCAGACCAAACGCACACCATCTCTTATAGACATCCGCGGTAGAAGTATTTTCAAATCCGCCGATATCATGGCTCCAGAAACCGAATCCGGAAAGCTGCAAAGATAATCCTCCACGCAGACTTCTTCCATGGATTCATAATCGGACCAGCAGTCTCCGCCCAGTGTACCGGGAACTTCTGTCCACCTGCGGTAGCAGATCTGGCAAAAAGCACCGCCTCATCTTTTCCTTTCTTTTTCTCAAGGACTTCAAATACAGCTTCATTATATAGATAGGTATAATAATTGTGCATTTTTTCCGGATTTTTCTTGTCATAATAAACACAATCGGTTGGAATTCTCTCACCAAAATCCGTCTTAAAACAGTCCACACCCATATCAACCAATGCTTCGAGTTTCTTCTGATACCATTTCTTTGCCTCCGGGTTGGTAAAGTCGACGATTGCCATGCCCGGCTGCCACATATCCCACTGCCATACAGAACCGTCCGGACGCTTCAGGAAATATCCGCCTTCCATGCCCTCGTCAAACATCACGGATTCCTGTGCAATATACGGATTAATCCATACACAGATCTTTAATCCCTTTGCTTTAATACGGGAAAGCATCCCCTCCGGTCCGGGAATACACGCTCATCCCACAAAAAATCGGTCCAGTGGAAATCTTTCATCCAGAAGCAGTCAAATGGAATACACTCAATGGAATATCTCTGTCTGCCATTCCCTGGATAAAGGAATTGGTCGTCTCTTCATCATAGTTTGTTGTAAAGGATGTGGAAAGCCATAATCCAAAGGACCATGCAGGCGGCAATGCCGGTTTTCCTGTAAGATCTGTGTAGTTCTCAATTACACCCTTAATGTCATCTCCGTAAATAATATGATATCTGATCTCTTCACCTTTCACAGAGAATCCCACATTCTCAACCTTTTCACTTGCAACTTCGAAGGAAACATGATCACTGTGGTCTACGAATACGCCATAATGTTTGCTTGTTACATAGAATGGAATATTTTTATAAGAAATCTGAGAAGCTGTACCGCCATCTTCATTCCAGATATCTATGGACTGACCGTTTCTGGTAAATGCGGCAAAGCGCTCACCAAGACCGTAGATCAGCTCTCCCACACCTAAAGAAAGCTGCTGTCTCATATAGGCATCCTTATCTACGCTCTTTACATAAGCATCCCCTTTCCAGTCCGTCTTCATATAGGCAAGATCACGCCATGCACTGGTACAAAGCTTCTTATCCCCGTTATAGTAAGTCATGGACCAGTTCTCTTTGGTAATAACCAGTTTTGCATTTCCGCTTTTTACAACAATCTTCTCATCATCTTCGGTGGCATCGATTGCTGTCTGATCCGGAAGATTTAATGCAAACTGTGGTCCATCCTGAATTGCACCCTTATAATGATACGTCTTTACACGGATTACTTCCGGCATCGGAGTGGTAATTTCAACCGTAAGATTGATTCCGCCCAGTGTATCTCCTCTGTGATTAATCTTATGTGTCGGTGCACAGAGCACTACTTTATCTTTTTCAATTTTTGTAAAATAAACTTCTGCCGGTGAAAAGCAGGCGCAGCTTCTTTCTGCAGCCAGCATCCATTACTGAATTTCATATCTTATTTTCCTCTCTTTCCCTTCGCCATACGAATGTTTTATTTTCCCTTATCCACACTATACAAAATTTATCCGTGCTTTCCTACTAGAAATTTTAGACGTAATTTACTATAATATTTATAGAATTTGCCAGACGGTATTTTCCCTTAATTTTATAACAAAGGATGTTTTATGAAACTACATATTAATAAAATACATGATACACATTCTGTCAGAAACCAGCTGCTTCGTATTTTTCTGCTGGCAGGCATGTCTCCGCTTCTGGTAATCGGCATCTTTTCTATTACCAGCGTGCGAAAACAGATGCTTGCCCGCTACGAGTCGCTGACAAATGCAGATGGGCTGCGTGTTGCCTCCTCTTTAAGCGATATCACAACCACCGTGTATTCATATTCTGATACCCTGCTCAACAGTAACCAGTGTCTGAGTCTGTTTGCTGCCGAATCAATGAGTCCGAATATTAAAGAACAGTTTACGGATCTGGAGCGGGCACTCCAGACTTATTTTGACAATACAGCTTCTGTGTGTCGCATTCAGATTTATACCAACATCCAAACCTTCAAAATTCCGAGCATATTCATTATCAGCAGAATTTTGTCCTGGACGAATGGCGCAAAGCCCTGGGGAATAACTGGAGTACATGGGCTTCCCTGCAGCGATACACGGCAATCGTCCGGCAGCCTTACCGGGAATTGACACTGATCCGGCGGATCGGTGTTGCCTCCAGTAAATATCAGGCATTTCTGGTGATCGGTCTGGATCGCAATACCATTAAAAATCATCTGGAGCAGTCCGGCAATGAAACAGCCATCAGTCTGGACGGAACCCGGATCATCTATGCCACAGACTCTGCTCTGATCGGCAAAGACATGGAGTTTCCCGATGATTTTTCCGGCTATATTTACCGTTACACCGGTTCAAAAGAAATCGGAAACCAGATGCGTCTGGTCAACTATGTAACTCTGCAGTCCTACAAATCCAACAATTTATTTTATGTGCGGACTGTAGACCCGGATGCCTTAAAAACAATCAATCATACCGTTGCCGTATTTGTCCTGATTCTGGTACTTGCCCTGCTTGTACCATTGATTCTGATGATCTGTTTTTCGAACTATTTCAGCACAAGGATTACAACCCTGAAATCAGCAATGCACCGTGCCAGCCTCGGCGATTACAATATCATCGAACAATTCCGCGGTGATGACGAGTTAAGCGATACCTTTAAAGACCTCAAACTGACCGTGGATGCGATTCACGATAAGGAGGCGCAGTTTTATGAAGCCCGGATCCGGGAACAGCAACTGGTCAACCGGCAGCAGCAGATGGAATTTGAAATGCTTGCCAGTCAGATCAATCCGCATTTCCTGTATAATACTCTGGAAACAATCCGGATGCAGGCACTCTCCTGTGGCAACCGGAATGTGGCAACTTCCATTAAACTGCTTGGAAATCCATGCGTTACGTGCTCGATAATACCGGCACAAGTTTCACCGCACTGACCAAAGAGCTCGAATATATCAAAACGTATCTCTCCATTCAGCAGCTCCGCTTTGGGGACCGTGTAAATTACACCCTGCAGGTGGACGAAGATCTCGACACCGACAGCTGCAAGATTCTTCCGCTGCTCCTGCAGCCTGTGGTAGAAAATGCAATTCTTCACGGACTTGAGAGCAAAACGCAAGACGGTATGATTACCATTCAGATTGCTTCTGTGGACACAGTTCTTCTGATCACAATCAAAGATAACGGACAGGGAATGACAAACGAAGAACTCGATGCACTGCGCGATCGAATCAGAAAACACCCTTCCTCCGATACCCACAGCATCGGTCTTTATAATATCAATCAGAGAATTTCACTGTTCTACGGGGAAGGATATTATATGGAGATTGACAGCGCAATCGGAGCCGGTACAACCGTCCGGCTGAAAATACCAAAAACAATTTAGGAAACAGGATGAAAAACATGGCAAACAAAATTATCAACGTACTTATTGTAGATGATGAACAAATTGTAAGAGAGGGACTCCGCTATATCATTGACTGGAACGCCCTGGGATTTTGTATCTGCGGGGAAGCCGCCAACGGAGAAGATGCCCTGGAAATGATCCGCCAGTACCGCCCGGGACTGGTTCTTCTCGACATCCGGATGTCCGGAATGCTTGGCACGGAACTGATGGAAAAGTGCGCAGTGAAGGATTTTCTGGTGCATTTATTGTCTTAAGCGGTTACTCAGATTTTAAGTACGCACAGACGGCACTGCAATTTGGTGCCTCCTACTATCTGACCAAACCGATTGATGAAGATGAGCTGGAAAAAGCAGTACAGGACGTCCACGAAAAAATTGAATTTCAGCTAAACAGCGAGACATCCCGCAACCAGTACCTGAAAAAAGCAAAAACCACCGTACTATACGATCTGCTGACCGGAAATGATTTTAACCCGTCCATTGATTATCAGGAATTAGGGCTCTCCTATCCGATCTATCAGGTGCTGATTTACGAAAGCTATATGCCATATTTTCGTTCCTACAGTTTCAGTGATCTGCTGCGTGTCACCAACAAAGACAACAATTCCTTTGAGCATGTCAATATCGACAATCATGACATTATATTACTCAAAGCAATTTTGCACTGGAACGGTTAAATGCCTGTCTGCACCACTATGACAAGGGAACGCAGAAAGGATCTCCGCTGGATACGATCTTTCTAATCTACGGACCGACGGTTTCTTCCCTTTCACAGATTCACGAATCTTACGAGCTGTGCCAACGGCTGTTGTCCCGGCGTTCTTCTGCGGAGAAAACCAGCATGTTCTCTCTTATGAGGAACTGCCGGCAGAAAATTCTGCCTCCGCAAGTCTGGATGCAGAAAAAACAAGACATTACAGCGCGTACTTACCGATTACATTAAAACCTGTAATCAGCGCCGGATTTCCGAAGTTCTCGAAGATCTGCGACAGTTTCTTTTTAACAGTAACTGTGATGTATCGAGTATCAAATATTTTCTGGCAGATATTTTTCTGGAGATCAAACAGGCGATCACACACACGTACAGCAACACCAGTATCCCGTTTGTACATAATGCGGCGATCATAGAACTCATTGAAAATAAATACTATCTATACGAGATTCTATTGTATTTAACGAACAGTTCGATATGATCATGCGCGCGATCGGAAGCAATTCCTCGGCAAGTGTGTTCGATGATATTTTAAATTATATCAATCACAATTATGCCAGCCAGCTGAAATTAGAGACCCTGGCTCCACTGTTTGGTTACAACAGTTCCTACCTCGGAAAACTGTTTACCCAGAAAATGGGTGTTCGTTTCAATACCTATCTGGATCAGGTACGCATTGAAAAAGCAACCGAACTGCTTGATCAGACAGATATGAAGATTTATGAAATTGCGGCAAGTGTCGGATATAAAAATGTTGATTATTTCCACCAGAAATTTAAAGCGAGCAAAAATATCAGCTGCGGAATATCGTAAAATCAGGATCATTGATTATAAGCAAAAGAAAGCCGGGTGCATCACGCACCCGGCTTTTGTTAAGGGTTTTATCTGATATTATCCAATTATTTAGATTCGCTTAATACATCATTGATGCACTTTACTTTATCTTCATAATTCTTCTTATCTACTTCAAATACCTGATCGTATCCAAGACCCTTTACGGTATCCTGCATATCTTTTAAGATCTTGTTAAACTCAGCTTCATTCTTTGCAAATACCATCTGCCACGAATCTGCAACGATTGTCTGCTTGCACTGCTCCTTGATGGTACTGATATCAGTAGAGTACTCCGGTGTGGAATAGTTTGTTCCTGGGAGAACTAACAGATTACCGGTTTTCTCAAAGTGTTCGATCTCTGTGGTATCTCCATCATTATGTGCTGACCAGTCTTCTTTTAACTTGGTAGAAGTCTTCTCAAGATAATCATCCCATCTCTGATAGTTGTAGCAGATACCGGTATCCAGATCTGTATCAACGATACCATTTGCCTTAAAGTTCAATGCAGATACACCATCTTTCCATGTTCCGCTGCCCCATTCATCCGGCACTTTCAGGTTCTCGTCAATATCAACAAATGCCTTTACCCCGAAATCTGTAAGTACAGGCTTACCATCTTTCATTTCCCATGTCAGGCCTTCCGGTCCACAGTTACCACCACTCTGTGCAGAAGAAGCTTCAATTCCTTCCGGAGAGTATAACCAGTTGATAAAATCAACCATTCTCTGTGGGTCTTTTGTCTGGCTGCCGACCATGATACCAACACTCATCTTACCATCTGGCATAGAACCGTAAGACAGGCACTTCATATCCTTAATTGTCGCAGAGGCAAATCCCTTACCTTCCGAAGTATTCTCTGTTGTGTTGTATACACCGGCACCAAGCCATGGCCAGAAGCTGTATAATACATCACCATTACGGAACTTTGTTTGTAACGTATCGAAATCCTGTGTGGTAGACTCCGGATCAATAAGTCCTTTCTGATTTGCTTCAAACAGGAACTTCAATGCACGTACATACATGCTATCGCTGTCAATTACACTCTGGATTTCAGATCCGTCTACTTTGCCGAGTGCAAATCCAAGGTTCTCATATCCGTACAGAGCACAGAAAGCACCTGCATTCTGCATGGTATCTCCATCCCAGTCTTTGAAGAGAGAAAGCGCATAGACATCTTTTCCGTCTTTGCTGGTTCCCTTTGCCTTTTCCTGCATCTGTTCCAGAACCGGAATCATATCTTCCAGCGTATCCATTTCCGGATATCCAACTTCTCCGTACACATCCCAGCGAAGAGATGGTGCATTGGTTGGCTCAGATGCCTCACAAGGCTCAGTTGCCGGCTGATTGGAAATTTCACTCGGTACTGCCCATACTCCATCCGTTCCGGAAAGTTTACTTGCGGTATTGATTGCATCCATACGATCCTGTAAATATTTCTCATCCTTAATATAATCACTCATATCAAGGACAAGTCCTGCGGTCACCATATCTTTCAAACGACTGGAATCCAGATTTGTGATAATTAAGTCACCAAGATTACCGTTTGCAGAACGTGTCTGATATAAAGTATCTCCACCACCTGCCACGTTTGGTGCAATAATATTCAATTTGATATTGAACTTATCTTTGATCAGTTTTGCAAACCATCCGTCTGCTCACCCTGGAAGTTTGCCTGACTGTCGAACACATCAATCGTCAGCTCCTTGGCATATTTTCCATTGGATGACTTGCCCCCCTGTGTGGAATCACTGTCTGAGCTTTTTCCGCAGCCTGCTACGGTTCCGGCGAGCATCGTTGCAGCGAGTGCCAGTGCAAGCGCACGCTGTACATTCTTTTTCTTCATTGTAAATCCTCCTCTATAATATTTTACATGAATGTATGTAAAAGAAACAAGTGTTTCTTTTAGCCTTTCACTGATCCGATCATAATACCTTTGACAAAGGATTTCTGGAAAATCGGATATACGAACAGAATCGGCAGTACAACGATAACGGAAATCGTCATACGGATGGATGTCGGTGTCTGCTGGGTTGCCAGGTTCGCAACGGCAGATACATTTCCACCGGACTGCTGTACCATGGTTGCTAGTGAACTTGCCTGATTCAGGTAAGTATAAAGTAAATACTGTAAGGAATATAACTTCTGGTCTGTAATATAAATCAACGTATCCTGGAAGGAGTTCCACTGTCCTACTGCGGACCAGATGGCGATGGTTGCCATAATCGGTTTACAGGTTGGAAGAATGACTTTTGCGAATACAGTCATGGTTCCGGCTCCATCGATCTCTGCCGCCTCCTGCAATGCAGGCGGAATGGATTCTACATAAGTCTTTGCCATAATGATGTTGAACGGCTGTACAATTGCCGGGATGATGTATACCCAGAAACTGTTGGTCAGATGTAAGGTCTTCATGGTCATGTACATTGGGATCAGACCTGCGTTAAAGTACATGGTAATTACCATAAAACGATACCACAGTTTTCTGTGCCACATCCGCTGCTGGGTAAACATGAATCCCAGATAAACGGAAGCAAGTACCGTACAGATTGTACCGATCACAGTTCTTCCAAGGGATACCATTGCTGCGGTTCCAAGACCGTTCAGCTGGAATACTTTTACATAGTTCTCAAGCTGAAAACCATGCGGCAGAAAATTTACTTTACCACTTGCACTCAGATCGTTTGCACTGATCGAGTTGATGATCAGATAGTAAAAAGGATAAGCACAAATGATAGCAAAGATAAGCAAAAATCAGAATATTGATTACCTGAAATGTGCGGTCTCCTTTACTTGTTTTAATCTTCATTGCTTTTTCCTCCTATTAAATCATGCTCTCGCCACGTGTCTTCTTCGATACGAAGTTTACAATTGCAAGAAGTGTTACGCTGACGATACTCTTTAAGATACCAATCGCCGTTGCAAGGGATAAGCTTCGTCCGGTCATACCAATGTTGTATACATACAGATCAAGTACCTGAATTGTTGATTTGTTAAATGCATTTTGGAACACAAAGTACTGATCCATACCATTGTTCAGGAAGTTTGCTACCGAAAGCATTAACATTACGAAGTATGTAGCATAATGGATGGAATCGTGATGTTTTTGATATCTGGAAACGTCCGGCTCCGTCCACCTTTGCCGCATCATACATTTCCTGATCGATTCCTGCGATTGCTGCCAGATACATAATTGCGCCCCATCCAAGGCCTTTCCATGTACTCCAGAGAATCATCTGCAGCCATACATGCCTGCCACTGTCGAGAATCTTTAACGGTTCTGAGATTACGCCAAGGTTCTGCATCACTGTGTTGAACATACCTGTGGTAGAAAACAGACAGAAAGCAATAGAGTAAACCAGTGTCCAGCTGATGAAGTTTGGCAGTGTAGTCAGTGTCTGTACCAGATTCTTAAACCATTTGCATTTGATCTCGTTTAAGAATACGGCAAACAGTACCGGGAGAAATGAAGTTGCAATACCGAGTAAACTCATTGCAAATGTGTTCTTCATTACCTGAATCAGCTGCATTACCTGCGTCTTGTTACTAAACAGTGTCTTAAACCATTTCAATCCTACGAACTGACACTGGGAAAGTTTCAGCGGTGCTTTATAATCATAGAGTGCGTAGATCCAGCCATGCAGCGGAAAGTACGAAAACAAAAAGCACAAAATGAGAAATGGGAGAATCATAAGGAATAACTTCATTCCCTGACTCTTTTTCTTTTTGGTCGTCATAATAGTTCCTCCTTCTCGTAACCGTTTTATGGTTCACCGATGTTTTATGTTGTTATTCTATCATCAGGAAATATTTCTCCTACCGGAAGAATTCAAGGAGAGTTCCCAGAATTTTTAGATGTTCATAGATTTTTTACGATATATCAGATTTTTATGGTAATTTTTCTGGAATTTTTCATGTATTTGCCCGGGCACAATTCAAAATATAAAAAAAAAGAGATGCTCTTACCGCATCTCCCTTCCCATATTTACCGGATTTTTTTATAAAGTTTCGTTGAAAAAACGAAGCATATGTTCGCTCCATGCTTTGGCCGAAGTAGCATATCCTAACCCGATGCCGTGATCCCCCGTCGGAAAAGTCTCGCACAGATGCTTCACTCCTGCTTTCGTAAGTGCAGCGTCCAACCGGATCGTATTGCTGGCCGGAACACAGCCGTCATCGAGATTCGCATAAGCGTATGTTGGCGGATAGCCGGTCAGATCATGAAGTTCTACAGACAGTTTTTTCTGAAGATCCGACTTCCCGCCTGTATTACAGCGGCAGCTTCCCTCATGATATTCCGAGGTAAAACTGATCACCGGGTACAACAGTCCTACCCCGTCCGGCCGCGAAGAAATCCTTCCATATAGTTTTTCCAGCTCCGGATGCACACAAAAAATTTCTGTTTTCAGTTCTTCATGCAGCATTGCCGTGCTTGCGCACAAATGCCCACCGGCAGAAGCTCCCACCACAAGAATACGGTTTTCATCAATGCCATACTGCCGTGCATGTGCACGTACATGCATAATGGCCAATGCCAAATCCATCTGGCACTGCGGATAGGTATTTGGCTGGATGCGATAGCTTAAAATAAATGCTTTATAGCCTCCGTCACGCTCCATGCGCTGTGCGAGCTGCACGCCTTCCGAATAATAAGAAAGCATCTCATATCCGCCTCCCGGGCAGAAAATAACCGCCGGACGTTTCTTTTCCTGTCTTCGTTCTTTGCAAACAGCGGCAGACGGATACGGTGGAACGGATGCACAGTCATCAAAATGCATAAATGCCTGCTGATCCACATCCGGATTTCCCGTAAACAGCCATACACCCTCTTCGTCATTTTGATCCTCTTTTGGAATCCACCCCTCTTTTTGCGTATGCCAGAGAGGTACAAACAGAAATTTTTGTTTCTCCGCAGTCTCCATCAGCATATTGGCACAGTTTACCAGTGGCTGGGACCAGAATGCTTCGCCCCACTCCATGTGCACCCTATCATGGATCTGTTCCATCGTTTCTTCCTCATGCCCCTGCAGCAGTATGCTCCAACAGGTCGGAAACAGATCTCCCAATGCCGTATCCACCGGTTTTGTTGTTTTTATTTCTTTCCATGTCGATTTCATTGAAAACATATAGTTTCACTCCCTGCCAAAAACCATATCATAAATCACATCCGTAATTTCAGAATTGTCCGGCAAAATACCTGTTATAAAAAGTCACGCAGCATACGTTTTCTGCTCGGTGCACCAAGTTTACGCAGTGCCTTTGCCTCAATCTGACGGATACGCTCTCTTGTCACATGAAACATCTGTCCCACTTCTTCCAGCGTGTGTGGCTGATTTCCGTCAAGACCGAACCGCAGTGTGATCACTTCCTGCTCACGATCCGTCAGGTCTTTCATGGCAAGTGAAATCTGCTTATTACGCATCTCCGCAATCGCATTCTCCTCCGGGGATAACGCATTGGAATCCTGCACAAAATCGCCCAGATGGGAATCGTCCTCATCCCCTACCGGAGCCTCCATGGAAACCGGGTCCTGACTAAAACTCATGATCTCCGTTACACGATCTTCATCTTCGCCAAGCATCTCCGCAATTTCCTTATTGGATGGTTCTCTTCCCAGCTCCTGTGTCAGGGTACGGCGTGCACGGACAACCTTATTGATTGTCTCCACCATATGTACCGGAACACGGATCGTCTTTGCCTGATCTGCAATTGCACGGGGTAATTGCCTGACGGATCCACCATGTCGCATATGTGGAAAACTTAAATCCTTTTTCGTACTCAAACTTATCGACTGCTTTCATCAGGCCGATATTCCCCTCCTGAATCAGATCCAGAAGCGGCAATCCCCTGCGACATACTTCTTGGCAATACTTACTACCAGTCTGAGATTGGCTTCAATCAGTTCCTTCTTGGCTTCCGGATCACCCTCACTGATCCGCTTGGCAATCTTTTGCTCTTCTTCCATGGTAAGCAGACGCACCTGTCCGATCGTCTTTAAATACTGACGTACCGGATCCGTGATATCCGCCCCCTCCATAACCGACAGATCTTCCTCGATATTTTCCTCGGAATCTTCCTCAATATCATCATCAATATCCAAAAGAATCTTACTTTCTTCCAGTTCTTCGTCATCCACCTCATCCGGTTCTTTCTCCTTTGCAGACAAAGAAACCGTCTGCTCCATGTCATTTTTTGAGCGAAGGACTTCGATCTTGTTATCTTCTAAAACTTTTAAAATGTTGTCAAACTGCTCAGAGGAAATCTCTACCCCTGAAAATGTATCCAGGATTTTGCTGTATGCGATCTTATCCTGATTCTTTTTGCCCTGTTCGATCAGGCCTGCTACCATTTGAATAATAGAACGTTTATCTTCTGTCACGAAAAATACTCCTTATCAATAAATTCCCCTATTTTATTTTATATCTTCTTTTAGGTTCTAAAACATTTTACCACAATTCAAAAATAATTCCACACCTTTTTTCGTATTTATGTTCATTATTTGATACTGCCGTTTATTCTCCCCTGTGCTCTGCTCCTGCATTGCCTTGTTATTCCCGGCTCTTTCGTCCTGCTGGTGGTAGCCGATCCCCCTCATGTATCTCTGATACCCTATCAACGCACTGTCTCTCATAACTCCGGTGGGCGGTGTCGTTTGGAATGTCCGGATTGTATACAGGCTAACCTGATGTATCAACTATCCAATGATTTTATGGGCTTTCCTTATATTGTATTTAATTTAAAATTATTTATTGTTATTTACAGTTTTTTGCTAACACGGTCAAATTGCGGTCAAACTTCTAATTCATTTAATTTCTTCATGTACTCTGCCTTCTCTTTATGCCTCTGATTGAATAAATTCGTTCATGTAGCATATCTTGTGCTAAAACAAGTTCATTAGTTCTATGTGCATCATATCCATAAACAATTCTTGCATTGTTCGGTACTAACTTCCAAAATTCTTTTCTAAATTGATTTTCTTGCTGCATAGATCGATAATTTAATTGCCAACCGTCCAGTCTGGTTCTTCCTCTGCAAATCCGCAGCCCTGGCGAACCATCGCCCAAAATGCACCGTCTGCATGGTATTTTACAAAATCCTGATAAACAGTATTGTTCTTCAAATCCAGTCCTGCACGGAACACGTTGCGGACAATCATATTCGGCTGTGCGTCTTTCAATCCACAAATTGCCGCCATGACAGCCATGTGCAGCTGTGCTGGGTTTATAGGGATTTTATTCTGTCTGATGATTTTTGACCTGCGATCTATTGCCTTAAACTAATCACAATAATTTTTGACCTGCTTCCGCATGTCCGGATTCGATGCAATGCCCATCTCATCTATCCAAATAGAAATCAGATCTGCCCGGAATTCCTCACTATAAAGTTCCACATCCAAAAGCCAGTTATCCTCCGGTCGATTATATGCTAATGGACTGTAAACCAGATAGTTTGTGGTCAAATCATCTACCGAAAGCAGTTTCTTTACAGAAAACGCATTATTGCCAGTCAAAGCAATCACCTTTGCATTTTCCAGAACCACTTCGTCCATCTTATCCTCAAATTCCTTATCTTCATCATACCAGAAGATAATACGACGCTGATAAAACTCTGGCAAAGGTGCAGCAAATCTGCGGTTCAAGTCTTGTATTATTTTGTCTGTATCTATGCTGCTCCTCCTACCTTATAACTGTCCAATTAGCTTTTCGCTTTGTTCCGCTCTGTACCAATCTACCTTTTTCCTGTAAAGAAACAAACATTCGAGAAACCGTTCTTTTCGACACGCCTATCTCTTCTGCATAATATGCCTGTGTTGCAGACGGATTTTTCTCTATAATCTGCAACAATTTTTCTATCTGTGCCTGTTCCTTATTAAGTGACACTTCAACGCCATTAGTTCCATTTCCGGCATCATTAACGCCATTAGCGCCATCTTTAGTGTCATTGGCGTTAATCATGGCGTTATTTGTATCGACCTGGCCTCGATAAATATTGATACGCAAATCAACTTCGCCACCAATAAACTCC
>ENA-OQER01001174-OQER01001174.1-human-gut-metagenome-genome-assembly--contig:-NODE-1174-length-13154-cov-2.963230_pt1 | contig 13154 bp, 10 predicted proteins | sample MGYA00242797_ERZ504639 | MGnify/ENA primary metagenome ERZ504639 (study PRJEB26092, sample SAMD00036306) | human gut metagenome | host: Homo sapiens | study: EMG produced TPA metagenomics assembly of...
AAAGAAAACTTCGGCTGAAACAGATGGAGGACATTTTTCAGGCAGAGAAGAATGATGTTTCTACAAACCGAAAAAAAAGGAAAGCAGAAATATAGCCGAAAAACAATAAAAACTTATCAGGAAGTGGATAAGGCTGCAAGAAAACAGGAAGCTGAGAGGCAGAACAAAATTCCGAAAGATTCTGTTTATACCAAGAAAATAAATGAGGAACAGAAAGCAAAGGTAAAGTACCATTTATATTTCGACAAAAAAACAGGGAAAACGGATGGTAAAAAGAAAACCTTGTCTTCTGTTCCAAAGAAAGCATTAAAAAATGCAGTATATCAGAAAGCAGGCGAAGACGAAGAGGAAAACAGTGCTGTAGATGCAGCACATAAGCTGGAGCGTTCAGGTGAGTGGATATTACAGGAACATAGCAGTAGAAATATCCGGAAGAACCGCAGTCAGATACATAAAGAAAACCGTTTAGAGCAAAGAGCCTGGAAGAGTGCATCCAGGTATCAATATCAGAAATATCTGGAAGAACATCCAGAGATGCAGAAAAAGCTGATCAGAAAATTAATACAGAAGCAGAGGATTAAGCGAGAGTATCAGATGGCATACCGCTGGGAAGATTGCAAAAGAAACAAAAGACACCTCAATCCGGTCAGTAAATCTTGCTACTAAAATTGCAAGAAAGGCACAGGAAGTATTTGTAAGAAATGTAACTACTCTGATCTCAATGGGGTTGTTATTGATTTTGCTTCTTTCCGTAATGACAGGATTTGCTTCCTGTTCGGCTATGTTTTCTAATGGAATTTCTACGGTAATCGCTTCCAGTTACATTGCGGATCCGGACGAATTGAAAAAGCAGAGTTGTATTATACGCAGTTGGAAGCCAGTCTTCAACAGAAAATAAACCAGATGGAAGCCCGGTATCCAGGAAAAGATGAATACAGATATAACATTGGTGAAATCGGCCATGATCCCCATACATTGATCAGTTATCTGACTGCCAGGTATGGGGATTTTAAGTTTGATGAGATAAAAGGAGAACTGGAAACAATTTTTTCTTTACAGTACGGAATCACCGTAGCGGAAAAAAGTGAAACCCGGCAGGAAACATCTACAATACAGGTAGGGCAGTCATTGGGAAATGTTGTGACCAGTGGATACTGTAACTGTCCTATCTGCTGTGGCGTGTGGAGTGGAGGACCAACTGCTTCAGGGGCAATGCCACAGGCTAATCATACGCTTGCGGTTGATGCTGCAAACCCATTTCTTCCAATGGGGACGAAAGTAGTGATGAATGGGATTGAGTACACCGTAGAAGATACTGGAAACTTGCCCAGTATGGTGTCCAGTTTGATGTTTATTATGATAATCACGCAGTAGCTGAGGCACATGGTCATCAGACCTGGGAATGTTTTCTGGCAGAGGGCAATCAGAACTCTGTGGAAGTTACCCGTACAGTAACTGCAGATGTACTGAATGTTTCTGTTCAGGCAAAACCGCTTAGAAGTGTTATTCTGTCCAGAATGGAAGAGGATGAGCAGGAAATTTATGAAGAGGTCTATTCCAACAGAGGAAATTTACAGACATATAAAACTCCGGTTGAGTTAAACTGGTATGCCTATATCAGTACCTATTATGGGTATTCTGTAAACAATGGAACCGGGCAGACACAACTTCACAGAGGTGTGACGGTTAATGTACGACAGGGAACAGAAGTGAAGTCAGCGATGAATGGTTTTGTTGTAGATGTAGGATATAGCGGAACTTTTGGAAATTATGTAGTTACGCAGGATAAAAAAGGTGTGCAGATTAAATACGCTTATCTGCAGAGCATTTCGGTAGCAAATGGTCAGGAAGTAACAACAGATACTGTAATTGGTACAACGGGAAGTACAGGAAGTGCAACCGGAAGCCAGTTATATTTGGAACTGGTCAAAGATGGGGAATATTATAATCCTGTTTTTATATCAGTACCGGAGATAGCGGGCTGTATGGTGGAGGCGGCAGTTATGATGATGAGACTGTGCGGAGATTATTTGCGGAAGCAGACAAATATCTTGGTATGCCGTATGTATGGGGCGGTTCCAGCCCGGAGACTTCTTTTGACTGTTCTGGTTTTGTAAGCTATGTGTTTACCAATCGGGTGTCTGCAATATGGGAAGACTTACTGCACAGGGAATTTATGACATTTGTATGCCTGTATCACCAGAAGAAGCAAGGCCAGGAGATATTATCTTTTTCACTGGGACGTATGATGCGGGAGAGCCGGTTACCCACGTAGGAATTTATGCCGGAGATGGACAGATGATCCATTGTGGAAATCCAATTCAGTATACGTCCATTAATTCTGCATACTGGCAGTCTCATTTTTATGCTTTTGGCAGGCCATAAGGAGGGGCGTATTTGAACATTGAACGAATAAAAGAAGAACTTGCAAGAACCTACGTTAAGATTGAAAAGCTACAGAAAAAAGCAAGGGATCTGGAAGAACAGAAGAAACAGGCAGAGGATATGGAGTATCTGAAAATTATCCGAAGCAATGGAGTTTCCGCAGAGGAACTTCAGTTGATGATTGATATCAGCAAGGAGGAACAAAAAAAGATATTGGAAACCAGAGAAAAGGAGCAGACAGAAAATGAAGAAATTTCATAAAAGAGCAGCTGTATTTTTAACCGCAGCTACGTTAGCAGGACTTCCGGCAGGAGCTTTCTTTTATAGTTCGCCCGGAAGTCTGACTGTATGGGCAGATAATGTAGAAGTGGAATCATCAGAAGAAAGCAGCCCGGAAGATGTTGATTTTTCAGATGGATCAGAAGTTGAAATTCATGCAGATCCAGTGGAACAGGCACAGGAAGATGCAGGAAATGATGTGACGGAAACACCAGAAGTAGGGATTACCTTTACAGAACCCGAAGGCTGGCAGACAGATACGGCAACCGTAAAAATTCAAGTGGAAGATATAAAGAATACAGGTGGTTTTTCTATTGCAAAAGTAGAAGCAAGACTTTCAGAAAATGGAGGATGGTCAGACATAACCGGAAATATGGAAGTATCCATTTCTTCTAATTGTAGTATTTATGTGAGAGTTACCGATCAGAATGGAAATACTTATGAGCAGAATCGTTACATAGAGTGTTTTGATAAAACCAAACCAACTATTATTGCGGCTGCGAAGAATGGGATACTGATCGTGCAGGGAGTTGATGCGGAATCGGGAATTGCTGCTTTGTATGTCAATGGAAATGAATTCACAGAACTGACGAATAATACATTAAATGTCCGTTTGCAAAAAGCGGATACTTCCTATGAATACTTTACCCTGCAGGCAAAAGACAAAGCAGGAAATATGTCAGAGATCTATAAAGTAGGAAACCCTTATTATGAAAATCCAGATGCAGTAAAAGAGAATACAGAGGTTTCCGGAACGGAGCAGAATGCGACTTCTTTGCCAGCCGATGGAACTGCAAGTAAGCCCACCAGTGCTACGGCAACCGTAACGGAACATCAGACAACGAACGAGACTGCTACTGCACCAACAGAACCAGAAAACACAGGAAATGAAACGGATACAGAAGCAGATACCGGACGGGTGCAGGGAGAAAGTTCTGCTTCCGGCATGACAACAGGAACAGTTCAGGACAAAGGGGGAAAGGAATTTTATACGATCAAGACAAAAAGTGATAAGGTTTTTTATCTGATTGTAGATAAGGATAAAACGGATGAAAATGTTTATCTTCTTACAGAGGTAGGCGAAAATGATCTGTTGAACTTTACGGATACCAACATGGTCACACTTCCACAGAACCAGGCTATTGCAGAATCCGCACTGCCACTTGAAACAGAGAAGATCACAGAGACACCGGAACCAGAAGTTACGATCATACCGGAAGAAAAGGAAGAACCTGAGAAGAAAAGCAATAATTCCGGCACGATTTTATTAATGCTGCTGGTTCTGGCAGGAGTTTGTGGTGCTTACTATTATTGGAAATTTATGAAAGGAAGAAATACTTCTTTTGATTATGAAGAGGACGAGGACGACGATGAGGAGGAAGAAGATACAATTCGTGAGGATGATGAAGAATTAGAAGAATATGAAATGGAAGGTGAAGTAGAAGACGAAGAATCAGAGGAATAACTTTGTTTCACTTAATTACAGCGACAGGTGCAGAAAGGAGATAGAAAATTGCAGCTTGTAATTGCGGAAAAACCCAGCGTAGCCAGAAACATTGCGAAGGTGCTTCATGCCACAAACGTAAAAGATGGTTATCTGGAAGGAAAGAGTATCTGGTTTCCTGGTGTATTGGGCATTTGATTGAACTGGCCAGTGCAGATCAGTACCGGTATGACTGGAAAGCATGGAAATATGAAACACTTCCCATGATCCCGGAGAATTGGAAATATCAGATTAAAGAAGTACCAAAGGGCAGTTTCGGGTTTTAAAGGAACTGCTTCACAGAGCAGATGTCACAGAAATTATATGTGCAACAGATGCAGGAAGAGAAGGGGAGTTGATTTTCCGTCTGGTATATAACCAGGCAGAATGTAAACTTCCCTTTAAAAGACTGTGGATTTCTTCCATGGAGGAAAAAGCAATTCTGGAAGGATTTCAGCAGATGAAAGATGGACATGAATATGATAATCTTTATTATTCTGCGGTGGCGAGAAGTGAAGCAGACTGGCTGGTGGGAATTAATGCCACCAGACTGTTTACGGTGCTGTATCACCATCGGTTGATTGTAGGTCGGGTGCAGACACCTACACTTGCAATGCTGGTGGAACGGGAAAAGAGCATCGAGAACTTCCAGAAAGAGAAGTATTATCTGGTTCATCTTCTGATGGATGGATTGGATGCTGTAAGCAACCGGATAAAAGAGAAAAGTGCTGCCGTTCAGATGATGGAGGATATGAAGGATGAAACTGCACAGATTCTTTCAGTAAAGAAAGAGAAGAAAAAGGTACAGCCGCCGAAATTATATGATCTGACCACATTACAGAGGGAAGCAAATCGTCTTCTTGGATTTACGGCACAGCAAACCTTGGACTATACCCAAAGCCTTTATGAGAAGAAACTGGTGACGTATCCAAGGACGGATAGCCAATATCTTACAGATAATATGGAAGAAAATGCGTTTTTGGTTATTGATGCGGTAAATAGAGTATTTCCAGAAATATCAATGAAGGGTTCGGAACCAGAGATAAAAGACTTTTAAACAGCAAAAAGGTATCAGATCATCATGCAATTATACCAACGGTAGAAATTGCAAACACAGATTTAAAAGCACTTCCGGGTGGAGAAAAAGAAATTCTTATGCTGATTGCATCAAAGTTATTATGTGCATCGGAACAGGAATACATATATGAGAGTATTAAGACTGAAATTTCCTGTCATGGAGAACTGTTTACTGCATCTGGAAAGAATGTTCTCCAATATGGATGGAAAGAAGTGGAAGAACGGTTCTTTAAATCATATGGGAAAAATGCAGAAAAGCCAGAAGAGGAGGAAAGTGATTTTCCAGATATAAAAATAGGACAGGTATTTGAATGTGTTGTTGTAAAATTTAGTGAACATTTTACAGCACCGCCGAAACATTATACGGAGGATACGCTCCTTAGTGCCATGGAACACGCTGGAAGTTCGGATACGATAGAAGACGCAGAGAGAAAAGGGCTTGGAACTCCGGCTACCAGGGCAGCGATTATTGAAAAACTGATTGAGAAAGGCTTTATTGAGCGTAAAAAGAAGCAGATATTACCTACAGCAGATGGAAGAAATCTGATCAGGATTCTTCCGGAAATGATCAAATCACCAAAACTTACAGCAGAATGGGAAAATGATCTGACACTGATTTCCAGAGGCAGAAAAATGTAGAAGAATTTCTCTTCGAAATTGAAAAAATGGTTACCAATTGGTAAGTGATAATGGACAGCCAGTGGAAGAATACCAGAAACTATTTTCAGATGGTCGGAAAGAAATTGGAAAATGCCCAAGATGTGGCAATAAGGTTTATGTGGGAAAGAGAAATTATTATTGTTCAGGAAGTGATTGCAGTTTTACTTTATGGAAAAATAACCGATTTTTTGAGAGTCAGGGAAAAATACTTGATGAAGCAACTGTCAGGAAGCTGCTGAGTGAGAAGCAGGTGCATTTCAAAGATCTGGTATCAGAGAAAACAAAAAGGAAGTATGAAGCAACTATAAAGATGGAGGTTTCAGAAACCGGAAATCCAAAGTTTCAGTTGATTTTCCCGGAACGGAAGAAAGGAAAAAAGAATGAAGAATAAAAAAATATGAGAAGATTTTTGTCGGGATTCTTGGCAATGCTTACAGTGTTATCTACAATTCTATCTCCAATACTGTCCTATGCGGCAGATGTAGTGCCAGAAGAGCCACCGTTATACGAAAAGGTAAAAAATGAACTTGATGCAGATGAGGTGGTAAAAGCAAAAGATCTGGAACTGGAAACAGGCAGTATTTTTGAAGTGGAGAAAGATTTTACCGGACTGGAAATACCAGATGAAAAAAAGGTGAAGATCACTTTCCATGAGGCAAAAAATGAGGAAAAGCAGGACTTTACAACAGATTACGAAGATACATACAAAGCTGTTTATTATGTAGAGCCAGTAAGTGGCCACCCAATTTATCAGATCAATCGTAAGCTGATTGTAAAGGAAGCGGTGGTGCAGGTTGCTGAATCTGAGAATCAGGAATCTGTAAGCAACCAGGAAGATGAGAATGAAGCAGAAGGCGAGGAACCAGCCATAGGCACTGCAGAGAGTGAAGAACCTGTGCAGGATGAGGTAAATGTAGAAATTCCGTCAGAGGATAAAATCTATGAAGAAGTAACTCCGACAGAAATTCCGGTTGAGGAAGAGCCAATAGATACACCAATCCCGGAAAATCCGTCTGAGGAAGTTTCAACAGAAGAACCTGCCATAGATGATAATCCGGATACAGACAGCACATTTGAAGAAATTACAGATACAGATCCGGAAGAAATGCCAGAGGCGACAGACGACTCTTTTACAGATGGAACAGAGAAAACAGAAGATGCAGATGGAAATTATCAGGTAAATATTGTTCGTGGAGAGGAATTTCATATTGAGCTGAACCATGAAGATGGACAGTATCAGCAGGAGAAACCGTTGTATTTTCCGGAGATATGCCGCAAGGCAGCTTAATTGCAGTAGGAACAACAAAAGTACAAGCAAACCAGACAGAGAATACAGAAGATTTATTATATTCAGAGGTGACTTATCACGAAGAATCGGATAAATTCAGTTTTGAAATGCCAGCAGATGACATTGACCTAAGTGTTTCCATGGATCAGGCAGAAAATGGTATCATGTTACTTGCAACCGATACTCCATGGGATGATGCAACAAATATTGAAGCAAATAAATATTACTATTATTCAGATGGCCAGCTTCATCCGTTTGATACAGTTATGGGACAGGGTGGAAATGACAGCTACAAATATGTTCGTTACAAAGCAGGCGGAAAGACTTATACAGTAAATGCGTATTGTATGCAGCACTCCATGCAGTCACCTCCAAGTGGGACAACATATAAAAATATGGTTGAACTGGATGAAGGTGGAGATGATAAATATTTGAGAAAAGCCTTATTCTATGGATATGGCGGTCCAGGATGGGGACATACATTCAATGGATATAATGTAAAATCCATTATGGAAAATATGGATGCAGTTCTGAGACAAGAGCCATGCAGCATTACCTGGTTGACTATTTATATGATGGCGAATCCGGATTTGGAGGTGCGCTTTCTACAACCGCTAAAAATATGCTGAAAGAGATTAAAGCAGCTCTTGCTAAAATGCCTGATCCGACAGCAATGAAACTTCTTCCAGGACTTTCCGTTAATGCAACGGGAAAGGAAACAGAAAGTTTTACCTGGAAGGCAAATGAAGCATTTACCATTACCATTCATCTGGAGAACGGAGTAAGCCTTGTTAATGAAACCACAGGAAAAACGGCATCTGGAAATGCCACTGTAAAGGGTGGAGAGAAATTCCATCTTGTAGCTACAACAGCCAATATGGGTAGCCTGAAAGGAAAGTATGCGATTACATCTAATTTCCCTTTGGATTTCCATGCAATGCTCTTAAAATTGGAGAGTTCACAGGACATTGGTTTTGGCTACTATACGGATTCCTCTGACCTGCAGATTACAGTTGACTGGCCGGAAGAAGCAGTTATTGAAATTACAAAGAAAGATGGAGATACTGGAAAAAATCTAGCTGGAGCCGTGTATGGGGTATATAGTGATAACGCCTGCACAAAGCTGATTGCTAAAATGCCGCCAACAGACAGCAATGGTTCTTCACGTGTAACTCTTACCAAGACACAGGATACTGTTTACTTAAAAGAGATTACAGCACCGGAAGGTTATGTTGTCCAGGCTTCTTCGTATGGAGTGAAATTAGTAGTTGGCAGTACAACCAAACAGACTGTAACGGACAAAGAGCAGAAAGGAAATCTGACCGTTTATAAAGAGGGAGAAGTTTTTGTAGGAGCTGTATCTGATGAAAATGGAACTTCATTCCAGTATGAGAAACGCCGTCAGAAAGGAGCCGTTTATAACGTATATGCTGCCGAGGATATTGTAACAGCAGGTGGAAAAACAGTTTACAAAAAAGGCGCAGAAGTAGCGAAAAATCTGATCACAGGTGAGAACGGTTCTGTAACGGTAAAGAATCTTCCGCTTGGAAGCTATAATGTAACAGAAGCACAGGCCCCGGAAAATTTTTATAATGCAAAAGAAACAAAAAAAGTAACCATTTCTTATGCAGGGCAGACTGCAGAAGCGGCTTTCTCAGAGACTACCTTTACAAATGACCGTCAGAAAGCAGTGGTGCAGGTGATAAAGAAAGACAAAGATACTGAAAATACACTATCCGGAGGGCATTTTGCTCTGTTTGCAGCGCAGGATATGAAAACTGTGGATGGAAAGTAGCAGTAAAAAAAGATGCTCTGATTGAGACTGCAATTACTGGTACTGATGGAAAAGCAACATTTAAAGCAGATCTTCCAGTGGGATTTTCTTATTATGTAAAAGAAGTCCAGGCTCCGGCTGGTTATGTCAGAAATGAGAAAGATACTTATTCTTTCCAGTTCAGTTATACCAATGATGAACAGGCAAAAATTTCTTTCAGTCATACTTTTGTGAATGACAGGGTCAGTGCTGCAATCTCTTTGAATAAAAAAGATGCCGAGACAAAAGAAAATAAGGCACAGGGAGATGCTTCCCTGGAAAATGCGGTGTATGGACTTTATGCAAGAAACGACATTACCCATCCAGATGGAAAGACAGGCGTTATTTATAAAGCCGGAAGCCAGATTGGTACGCTAACTACCGATAAAGAAGGAAAAGCAAGGATAGAGAATCTTTATCTTGGAGAGTATTACATCAAGGAAATTACCCCATCCGTAGGATATCTGGCAGACGAGCATGAATATGATCTTGTATGCAGTGATGAAGGTGATCTGACAGCGGTTGTAGAAAAAGAGTGTACCTCACTGGAAACGGTGAAGAAACAGCCGTTTGAACTTATTAAAGCTGCCAATAATGGAGACACAGATGCTGCATTACTATCCGGAGCTGGATTTAGTGCATATCTGGTATCTTCTTTGGTGGTAAAAGAGGATGGAAATTATGATTTTTCCTCTGCAGAGCCAGTTGTGATCGGTGAAAATGGAGCAACGGAAATTTTTACAAATGAGAAAGGCTATGTAAAATCCATTGCAATTCCATATGGAACATATCTGGTGAGAGAAACTACAACACCCCATAATTACAAACCTGTAGATGATTTTATTGTCCGGATTACAGAGAAATAAACCAACAGAGCCGCAGACATGGAGAGTTCTTTTGGATAAAGAATTTTCTGCAAAACTGAAAATTATCAAACAGGATGATGAGACTAAAAAATCTGTTCTAATTCCGGGAACAGAGTTTAAAATTTATGATATGGATCATGAAAAATATGTAGAGCAGGTAACTACATACCCGACAACCGTTACACATATCTCTTATTTCACAGATACAGATGGATATCTGATCCTGCCGCAGAATTTAAAAATCGGTCATTATAGAATCGAAGAGGTAACAGCACCGGACGGTTATACCATTAACAAAAAATTATGTCGAAATACAGGTGGATACCAATACCCTGTATCAGACGGATCCGGTTTCAGGTGATGCGGTCATTGAAGTGGTATATGAGGACCATTCGGTGAAAGGAAAACTCACTGTACAGAAAAAAAGGAGAGGTTCTTTCGACCTATAAGAATGATTTTAGGTATGAAGTTCAAAACCTTTCCGGTGCAGTATATGAAGTATATGCTGCAGAGGATATCTATACAGCAGATTTCCAGAAAGATGATACAGGAAAAAGAATCCTGAAATATGCAAAGGGTGAAAAAAGTTGCAGAACTGACAACGGATGAATCCGGAAAAGCAGAGCTTGATAATCTGCCTCTAGGAGAATACAAAGTTGTAGAAAAGACTGCACCGGAGGGATTTGTATTAAATGAAGAAGAACAGAAGATTTCTTTCGTCTATGCAGACCAGAATACACCAGTGATCTCACAGAGTGCAGAGTTTATAAATGACCGCCAGAAAGTAGAAGTGTCAGTTGTGAAAAAAGATGCTGAAAATGAGAAAGGGCTTTCTGGAGCAGAGTTTGGTCTTTACGCAAAAGAGGATATAAAAGCAGGGGATAAGGTACTGGTAAAAGCAGACGAACTGCTTACAAAAGCGGTAACAGGTGAAGATGGAAAAACTGTTTTTGAGCAGGATCTGCCATTTGGAACTTATTATATAAAAGAACTGGCAGCACCAGATGGTTTTGTATCTTCAGATGAGCAGATTGAGGTGACTGCGAAATATCAGGGACAGGAAGTAAAAACAGTAAAACTGGAAACCGTTTTTAAGAATGAGCCGACAACAACTGAATTTACGAAATCAGATATTACAACAGGTGTGGAACTTGACGGAGCAACACTGACGGTTTTGGATTCAGACGGAAAAGAAGTAGAAAAATGGACTTCTGTAAAAGGAAAAGCTCATGTAATAAAAAGACTCCATGTGGGAAAAACCTACACACTTCGGGAAGAGTTTGCACCATATGGTTATCTGCAGGCGGAGGAAGTGAAATTTACAGTTTCTGATACTGCAGATGTTCAAAAAGTAGAAATGAAGGATGCTGTTCCGGTTGGACGAATCATCATCAATAAAAAAAGGTGAATTTGTTAAGGAAGTTACCTGGAAAGATATGCTGGCAGGCGGCATGGACGCAGCATTTGGCTATGTTACAGGTTCTTTGAAAGATGTTACTTTTGAAATTTATGCAGCGGAGGATATCAAGGCTGCAGATGGGGAAAGCAGTGATTATTATAAAAAGGACGAATTGGTAGCAACAATTACGACAGATGCTCTTGGATATGCAAGATCAGAAGATCTTCCTTTAGGCAAATATTATGTAAAGGAAAAAGAGACGGCGGATGGATATGTTCTGGATGGAGAAATCAGAGAGGTTGATCTGACTTATCGTGATCAGAATACTCCGGTTGTGACTTATGATGAGGACTGGCAGAATAACCGCCAGAAAGCAAAAGTAACTGTAGTTAAGAAAGAAAAAAATACAGACCGTGTTCTGGAAGGCGGAGTATTTGCACTTTATACAAAGAATGATATTTTAAATGCAGAAGGCGAAGTGATTCTGAAAGCAGATACCATGATCGAGCAGAAAGCTACGGATCAGGATGGAAGAATTGTATTTACGGCAGATCTTCCAATCAATGGAAGCTATTATGTAAAAGAAGTGCAGGCTCCTGCAGGATTTGTAACAACAGAAGAAATCAAGGAATTTGATTTTACTTATGCGGGAGAAGAGGTTGCAGAAGTATCCTTTGAGTTCACTTATGAAGATGAGCCAACTACTTTTGAAATCACAAAATCAGATATTACAACCGGGGAAGAATTACCAGGTGCAAAACTGAAAGTATCCGATTCAGAGGGAAACGTTGTGGATGAGTGGACTTCCGGAAGCACACCACACATCATTAAGGAACTGGAAGTTGGAAAGAAATATACATTAACAGAGACAATTCCTGCTGATGGTTATGCAACTGCAGAATCCATTACGTTTGTAGTAGAAAATACTGCAGATATACAGAAAGTAGAAATGCAGGACGATACAACAAAAATTCTGATCAGTAAGTTGATATGACAGATGGAAGCAGCGAGGTCAAAGGTGCTAAACTGTATATTCTTAATGAAAACCAGGAAGTTATGGAAAGCTGGACATCTGGTGATCAGCCCCATTATGTAGAGAAACTTTCAGTCGGCACTTATACGTTGTTGGAGGAAACAGCACCGAAAGGCTATATTGTGGCAAATAAAGTGACATTTGAGGTTAAGGACACCGGAGATGTTCAGGGAGCCAAAATGGAAGATGAACAGGCAATGGGCAAGGTAATCTTAAATAAAACGGATAAAGATACCAAGAAGCCAATGAAAGGTGTAGAATTTGCCCTTTGTGACAGCAAAGGTAAAGTTCTGGAAACTCTGGTAACAGACAGTGCTGGCCATGCAGAATCAAAGAATTATCCGATTGCGACTTTTAAGAATGGGCAGTATAAAAAAGCAATCACATATATCCTGAAAGAAACAAAAACACTGGATGGCTATCAGCTTGATGAAACCGAGCATAAGATTCAGTTTGAATATGTCAATGACCGTACTCCTGTGATTGAATATACTCTGGATCTGACAAATAAGAAAGCTCCGGAAAAAGACACTCCGGAAACATCAGAAAACCAGGGAGTCAGCACTCCTGGTTCCCATGGTTCTGATGCGACTTCCGTATCCAATTCACCAAAAACAGGAGATAATACAAATATTGCTATTTTTGTGCTGGCACTTGCGGTATCAGCAGGATGCCTGGGAGGTGTAGTGGCAATCAGAAGAAAACGTAAATAATAATAGAATAAGGTCCTGGGGCTGTAATACAGCCCCAGGGATTGTGGATAAAGTTTTATGCACCAACGCTATTTTATGATATTATAATGAATAGATGGAGCGAAACTAGGAAGGTAAAAAAATATGGCTTTTTCTGAAAGAATCAAAAAAGAAATTGA
>ENA-OQER01001175-OQER01001175.1-human-gut-metagenome-genome-assembly--contig:-NODE-1175-length-13143-cov-1.952904_pt1 | contig 13143 bp, 26 predicted proteins | sample MGYA00242797_ERZ504639 | MGnify/ENA primary metagenome ERZ504639 (study PRJEB26092, sample SAMD00036306) | human gut metagenome | host: Homo sapiens | study: EMG produced TPA metagenomics assembly of...
GCTCTGATTTCATATCCCTGAGACAATGGAATCATGGCTCCATGCATATTCTACCGATAGATATACCGTTTCCCCTTTATATTCATAAATTTTTGTTCTTTTCCATCCAGAAGCAATCTGTCATAGTCTGTATCAGCTGCACCGCTTGAACCTCTGATAATTCCCATATCACTGATTCCCTCAATTGCACGGGCCGTAAAAGCATGCGCATACACTTCTTATTTGACGCATCAAAAATTCTGCAGTCATTATAATCCGGACTGTTTTTTATATAAACAGCTAATTCATATTCTCCATCATTATCCAGTCTGCCACCAGAAATTCTGCCCACTGAGGCCGATACCCTTCTTTTGTCAATGCTTTTATAAAAGAATCCTTATCATATTCTTTTCCTTTTCCACATCAAAGAATGTTTGATTATCTGAAAAAATTTTCTGTATCTTCTGTGGAAGTTTTTCCAGATCCTTTTGTGTAGAATGAACCTGTTTCCAATCCTCTTCCTGTGTTTCCGTAGATAAGACAGCTGTTTCTGTATTACTTTTCTGTTCTTGATCTGCAGGAGCTTTGCAACCCGCAAATAATAAACAGACCGTTATAATAATTACCGGTAATGCTTTCTTTGACATTATTTATCCCTTCAAATCCAATTAAAAATTTTTTAGAGCATCATATATTTTTTTTGAATATGCACGTCTTTGTGCACAATTTTTTTTGTTTTGGCTTCTCTACATTATCTAAAAATGCATCTGACACTTCATTATAGGTTGTTTTCGAAATTACAGCTTTCCAATCATTTATTCTAGTCTTCTCAATTTCTTTGCGAACAGTTGCAAGTTGTGCATTTATATCAGAAACATTTACCCCCATCTCTTTCGCCGTATTTTTCAAAGTTTTTTTAACATCTGGAACTGTCCATTGCTCTATTCCATATCCAACCTTATCATCGGTTGAAAAAGTGTACCCACTATCGTGGTCATTCTTATATTTTCCCCCTTTTTGCTCCTGTGCATTATCAGATGAGAATTTAGATTCATTATAAAAATTTCCACAAATTCCAGCTGCTTGATTTTTTGTAAAGCCCATTCCGACCCTTAGAAATGTCCAAATTTTGGCTAAATTTTGTTTTTCTATGTAATCTAATCCTAAATTTGAATTTGATGCTAATGCAGTTAATTCTTTCCCTGTTGATACACGACTATACATATTATGTACTTCCTGTAATTTTTTTCGCGTTTTATCAGTCATTTTCCCATCAACATTTAATCCATACACTTTTTGAAAATTAGATATAGCTTTTTTTGCTTGCATCACTTGAGAAATCCCCATTTATAGCCCCCTTATAAAAGCCTAAACCAGATAAAAAGTTCTGAAGTTGCTGATTATTTACTGCGACCTTAACTTTAGCTTCTTGAATACTACATAGCGTATCCTTGTTAAAATTATTTTCATATAAAACCCCTGTATTTTCTTCTGATAAAGAATCATTTCTATTCAAATCATTTTTTATTTCCGTTTTTCCCATTTCATATGATATGTTTATTTTGCCTATTTTCTCTATATCTACCATATCTTATTTTCCCCCTCGTATTATATAGTCTTTACCTTTTCTATAGGTTAGGCTATTCTTATTAAGATGCTGTGGATTGGTTTTTTCCTCCTCCCACTGGATGGGTTGTCTGTATTTTATTCCCTGAATTAGAAAAGTTGGTTCCAACACTTCACATGGCATCGGTTTATGCAATGCTTTCTGAATTTCCTGGTGCCAAACAAGTGGCAAATGCTCATCTTACCAGATTACCATCTTCTTTCTGAAGCTTCAAAAGGTCGATATGGTAAAGAAACAGCTATTGCATTTAGAAATACTGCAAGAACCTCAATAGGTTCAAATATGCCAGCTAAGCAAAATCAAAGTGGATTAATTCCAGTCGGAATGGTGGCTCTCATAGGGCAGAATATTCAGTTGTGCCTATATTTATTTTTCAAAACCAGCTTTTTTAGGTGATTTATTTACTATCCCTTTATTTCTTGGCTGTCTTCTACTTATTTGTTTCAAACTTAATACCATACAAATTGATTTGCTTATATTACCTTATATCCTACCACAGCTATTATCTTTCGCCCTTTCTTAATAAATGCAATCTTTTTCCCTTCATTCTGTAAATCTTCAACCGCCATTTTTATATTTTTCTCTAGCTCATGGATTTGTTTACATTTCTCGACGTAATAACCATTCGTCGTTGCATTTACATTGTTAATTTCATTAACAAATATAGTTTCCAACTGTTCCAAATCAATTTTCTGCTTTGTACATAAGAAAAAATATCTAACACACTATATTCTTCCATTCATCCTCCATATAAGAAGAGGTCAATTAACTTCCCACTTATTTTCAATGACTATTCCAGATTAATTGTTATCTTTTTACCACCTGCGATGTATCTGAAAAATATCCTTTTTGGTTAGCCGTAGTCAATAAAACCACACTTGAAAATCCAATTCGTACTTTTTTCTCATCACCTGTATCGACATTTTCCTTCAATGTACGGCTAGTTTTCATTGAACCATAAAGCTTTTTTTTGAACGTATCACTATAAAAAGGCTTTGAGGAAAAAATACTTGTACTTTTCACATACGCATTTCCAGTAACTTTACTCATAGGTTCATCCGCCGAAATGGTAAAATATAATCGACCTGTATCATCATTCCAATGATTAAAACCTAAGTGAAATTCTGCCCACTCTAATTCTCCGTCTGCTGTAGCGGTAGGTTGTGGAATAGATGAAACATCAATATCGTAATAAACAGTTTGTTCAAAGGTACCTTCCTCAATTTTTGGCCAACACAATTGTCACTCCATCTTCTAACTGTTCTTTTGTAACCTCAACATCGCCAATTTCAACAGACTGGTTCCCTGCTGCCATAACAGAAGTAGCAGGAGCAAAACTTCCAGACAAAATACTTGCTACTGATAACATTGAAATTAATATTTTTCTAAATTTCATAATTACCCTCCTGTGTTTGAATATTGAATTACTTGTTACATTTTCACATTATCACACTCGATTGTGTATGTCAACTATATTTTAGTTTTTCTATATATTGACTTATTATCTTATTTAACTTACAATATACTCAAAATAAGGAGAAGCCTATGAACAACAAAAGTAACTTCCGGCGCGGTTCCGTCGAATTGTTAATTTTGCATCTGCTTAGCCAGCAGGACTATTATGGTTATGAAATATCAACCTGATCCGGGAACAGACCGATGGATACCTGAATATTCCAGTTGGTTCTTTGTATCCCGCTCTCTACAAATTAATAGATGCCGGATATATTTCAGACTACAAAAAACAGGTGGGACGCCGTCAGGTGAATGTTTATTATCATCTGGAAGACAGTGGCCGCACGCATCTGCAACAACTTTTGGAGGATTATTACGCGACTGCCAATGCGATCCAACAGGTATTGAAATATACGGTTACACAGTAGAAAAAAGGGGGATACAATGACCAAGGATAAAATTACGGATGAATATATAAAGGCTGTGCAGAAACAGTTTAAGCACTACCATGCCGCAGACACAAGATTTATTTCTGATTTGAAAGACGCTGTCATTTCTTATGCAGCGCAACAGGATTCTCTCGATTATGAACAGCTTGTCTCACAGTTTGGAGATCCACAGGAACTGGTAAACGATTATTTTTCGGAGCAATCAATTGATAAGCAAAAAAGAAGCCTGCGCTTTTCACGAAATGTCAAAATAACCTGTACCATTGTAATTTTGATTGTCTTGGGGTGTACTGGCATTTTCTTTTATACTCTCAATCATTTAGCCCAAGAAGAGAGAAATGCTTTTATTCACCGAGAAATCATTATTTTAAAGGAGGATGATACCCAATGAAAAAATCAGGCAAATTTATCACCGCTTTATTACTTTCTTCCGCACTTATATGTGCCGCAATACCCAGTCAGTCTCTTCAGGCACAAACCGTCACGATTACAAAAGAGGCTATTTCCGATGATCTCTACTGTGTGACAGAACTTGTTGAAACGTCAGGTTCTGGAATTCAGCCTTTTTCAGCTACCCAGGCCAAAAGCGGAAGCAAAACCGTGCGTTATGAAAACGCTTCCGGCACTACTTTATGGTATGTGACGTACATGCTTCTTTTACCTATAACGGAAGCACTTCTTCCTGCACAAGCACTGATGTTACCGCAGAAAGTAATTCTTCGGCATGGAAAGTTACCAATAAATCGAGTTGGAAATCCGGGAATACCGGATATGCTTCTGCAATCGGACATCAATATAACATTTTAGGCATGGAAACAAACACACTTTCTCGTACTGTTTCCATTTCCTGTACCAAAAACGGAACTTTACAGTAAAAAAGAAAACCGTGATGCATCCTGATATGTACCACGGTTTCTCTACATAATTATCTAAAATTTTTAATCACACAGGAATGTTTCTTTGTTTTGGTGCTATAATTGATTCCAACCAGAAGAACCTCCCCATCATACCCTAATTTTTTCACCAACTGCGTATAATTCTTTTTCTTTTGATCTGTGTAATCGCTTTTTTCTGCAGATTTGTCCCATTTCAACTCGATCAGTAATGCAGGTTTATCGTTGCCTTCAACAAATGATCTGACAGCTGAATTGCTTTCACCAGTTCCTGACGTCTGCCGTTTTTGATTGCACGAATAAACTCTTCCCTGATTTCTTCGTTTGGAATATACACCTCTTTATTGTCTGCATCATATCCCAGATATCCCAGATGCACCAGTAAAGTAAGTACATCATCCCGGCTTTTCATGGAAGTCATGTCATTCTGAAACGACCCGATATCGACCCGGCAACGCTTTCCTCCAAGCATATCGACCAGACATTCCTTCAGACCATCAAAATTTAAATCTATATAAATTCGCAGTGATTCATAAGTTTCTGTCTGTGTCCAGTAATTACTGTATTTCCGCAAAAAACTGCCTTTATCACCGAATTTGGATTATACACATGCCCGATCTCATCAAAATAATACCCATCGTACCATCTGCGCATTTCCTCATAATCCATGTGATGACCGGTACACAGCTTTTTTACCTCATCCTCTGTAAAACCCACATAGGGTGCCAGCGGTCCCGGCTCAAGCATCGTAAATTCGGTAAAATCGGTAAGGGCCGACTGCGTTCCATATTTTTGATCGGTAAAATTCCCGTCATATAAGCTCCACACAAAAAACGGGAAACCTGAATTCCCTTGAACAATGCGCGCAACAACTGAATATATATCTTTTGCAACTCTGTATTTTCCGGCGCTTCACGGAACAACGCATCCCACTCGTCAATAATAATCAAAAATTTATGCCCGGTTTTACACTGATTGTAAGTAATATTTCCGGCAAAGATACGACTTCCTCTGTCACACAATCCGGAAAGGCTTCCCGTAATTCCTTTCCAATGTCACGCTGCAGATTCAAAATTGTATCCTCTATATTCTGTGCATTGGAAATAAACCACACCATATCCCAAAACAGGACGTCACAATTATTACGATATTTATTGTACCACTCTTTCTCTTTCTCTTTTGTCTCCTCCGGTGGATTTGCTACACGCAATGTGCAAACAGTTCCCTCGCATCTGCTCCCTTAGAATAAAAAGCGGAAAGCATCTGTGCAGCATAAGATTTTCCAAATCTTCGTGGTCTGCTTGAACACAGCATATTTCTGGAAGAGTTTAATACCGCATTCATATAGGTAATCAATCCGGTTTTATCCACATAATCTCCGGTTTTCATAATGGATGCAAATCCATCCGCAGATGGATTCAGATAAATTCCCATACCACGCACTCCTTCCTAATATCCGTAAATATCATAAATCTCCGGCATATATACCCCCGGCTCTTTGTATACAATGAGTGGTTTTTCCACCGTCAGGCGGGGATTTGCCGCCCCGCAGCCCCTCAATCAGCACCATATTCGGCTCCTTATCCACAAATGGATAAACGAGCCGTATGCGCTTCGGCTCAATATGATAGGCTACCATCTTACTGAAAATTTCTGCAAGACGAAACGGCCGGTGTACCATGTAAAAACGGCACCCTGTTTTAATATCTTTGCACTTTCCCTCAGGATATCATCCAGGTCACAGAGCACTTCATGCCTTGCAATGGTCTTGGCACTGGTGTCATTCTGGATTCCATGCTGCCCGATCATATACGGCGGATTCGTGGTAATCACCTCAAACGAACCTGCACCGAACCGCGCGGAGGCATCTTTGATATCCCCGGTTACAATATCGATCCTGTCCTGCAAATGATTGTAGGCGACGCTTCGCGCCGCCATATCTGCACTCTCCGGCTGAATCTCAAGCCCGGTAAGTGTTCCCCTTTGGTCTTTGCTTCCAGAAGAATCGGGATAATCCCGGTTCCGGTACCCAGATCCAGTGCCCGTTCCCCGGGCCTTACTTTTGCAAAGCCGGACAGCAGCACTGCATCCATACCAAACAGAACCGTCCCGGATCCTGAATGATCCAGTATCCGTTTCTATGAAGTTCATCCAGTCGTTCATGACTGTGGATTGTCACCCCGTTTTTGTTCTCCACGTTCGTTGTTTCCACCCTGATAATTCTTTCTGTCGTAGTTTCGATGCCGCCGGAAATTCCGCTCTCCGCGGTATTCGCGTTTTTCTCCGCCCCCGCCACTGTTTTCACGGTCTGCATTCTCGCTGCGGTCACGATTGTAGTTTCTGCCACGGTAATTGCTGCGTTCCCGGTACTCTCGTTTCTCACCGTTGTCATTCCGGTCGCGGTATTCGCGCTTTTTGCCGCGATAGTTACTGCGGTCACGATACTCGCGTTTCTCGCCGCTATCGTTTTTCTCACGATTCTCACGGCTTTCGCTTCCGACATCCGTCTCCGGTGACGCATCGTTTTGCTCTCTGCGGTATTTGCCACGGTTGTTTTCCCTGCGGTTCTCCCGCTGCGGACGTCGTTTTCTTCCTCCGTGCTTCCGTTATCCTCAAGCCCTTCCAGCTCTTTCATTTCCTCATCCGTTACACGGACATCCCTGCGGCGGCGCGGTGTAAACTTCAGGTCATCTACCGCATATTCCTGCAGTTCTTTTTCTTCTCCGTTATCCACAACAACCTTAACCAGCTGACGCAGTACATTAACACCGGACACTTCTCCATGCATTCCGGTCGGTGTGATTACCGAATCTCCCACCGACGGCAGACGGCTGTTTAAGTATTCGTATGTTTCCTGCTCGTTCTTCAGACAACACATGAGTCTGCCGCATACACCCGAAATTTTTGTCGGATTTAAGGAAAGATTCTGTTCCTTTGCCATCTTGATGGATACCGGTACAAAATCGGTCAGATAGGATCTACAGCACAGTTCCCTCCCACAGATTCCGATACCGCCAAGCATCTTTGTCTCATCGCGCACACCAATCTGCCGCAATTCGATACGGGTGCGGAACACCGAAGCCAGATCCTTGACCAGCTCACGGAAATCAATTCGTCCGTCTGCCGTAAAGTAGAACAAAGGCTTATTGTTGTCAAATGTATATTCCGCTGCAACCAGTTTCATATCCAGCCCGTGCTTTGCAATTTTTTCCTTGCAGATCACGTAGCTTCCGCTTCTTTTTCTTTATTTTTTTCTATAACTTTTTCGTCATCGTCTGTCGCAATACGGATCACCGGTTTCAAAGGCTGGACAACCTTATCGTCATCCACCTCTTTGGGTGGGATCAGCACTGTTCCCATCTCTACGCCGCGCGCCGTCTCCACGATGACGTGCATCGCCGTCTCCAGATCATAATCCAGCGGGTCAAAATAATAAATCTTTCCCGCACGCTGAAAACGGATTCCTACCACTTTTATCATATTAATTCTCCTTAATTGTCAGTAACAGCAGCTCAATCACAAGATCGAAATTTACATTTGCCGAAATCCGGACTTTCGCTGTCTCAAGTGCACGGATGATCGTCTCAATTCCCTGATACGACCGCTTTGCTGCCTGTTTTTTTATGTCATAAACCTCATCCTTAAAAATGAGTCCGTTTACATCATTGGTTGCTTTCATGTAAAGTACATCGCGGAACCAGATCATCATGAGGTCAAAATAATCATTGACCGTCAGCTTATACTCTGCAATCTGCTTTACTGCTGCTGTCATTTCATACAGATCAATATCTTCCAGACGCTTCATCAGCTGCAGCACCGATGCTTTCAGTTCCCCAAATTCTTCGGAAGATGCCAGCTGAATGGCTTTCCCTACATTTCCCTGGGAAATGCGGCACAGACATCTGCCTGGTAATCCGGAATGTGATACGTTTTCATCAGGTAAGATTTGATCACATCTTCTTTTACCACTTTGAGATTCAGTGTAATGCAGCGCGATAAAATCGTTGGCAGAAAACTGTCCGCATTTGTGGTCAGAAGCAGGATGACAGCATATGCCGGCGGTTCCTCGATTGTTTTCAGCAATGCATTCTGTGCCTGCTGGTTCATTTTTTCCGCCTCATCCACAATATACACTTTGTAGCGGCTGCTGTATGGTTTTATCACAATATCGTTATTGATCTGGGTACGGATATCGTCCACCCCGATGGTATTCGGCTTTTCGTGGGATACATAGATGATATCGGGCTGATTATGATCCACCGCCTGTTTGCAGGAGCGGCATAAAAGGCATGGTCTTGTCCCTTCTCCCTCACATTGCAGTGCCATGGCAAAAGCCTCTGCAAGCATCATTTTCCGGAAAGCTTTGGTCCGTTAAAAATATATGCATGGCTGACTTTGTCGAGGGCAATTGCATTCTTTAAATGCCCGATGATCTGTTCATGTCCAATGATGTCTGAAAATCCTGCCATAGCCATCCCCTCCTTGTATCTGTCTAGGTCAAAATATCAAGCAAAAGTCCTTTGATTTCCCCAATACGGTCCAGAATCGAAATATGATCCTTTTCGTCTGCCACCAGTTCGCCTGCCAATTCATCCAGATTCTTATCGATCAGGCGGATAATGCCATATACCGGTGGCGTCCCCTGCGGTCAAGAAAATTTTCCCTTGAAAACCGGTGGGAACGGTAAACTACTTCATTCAGAAGTCTTTGATCAGTCCACGGTACTTTTTCATATCCCGGATGTCCATGTGCTCCGCAAGACGGTTTCCCTGCGCCGTAATATCACTGAGCAGTTCATCGACCTTTGCCTGTAAATCCGCATCCGTGATCGCGCTCGCAAGTGTAAATTTAAACGAACCGTCACCTTCTACTGTTTTTGCCGCCTCCGGCACCTGATTGACTGTGGATATATCGTTTACTTTTATCGCCATATAGAAATCCTCTTACCCCTGCTTTTTTGTCCCGGACATATCCTGCCGGATATATTCCGTGATCTCCTGGATGGTTCCTTCCATATCCTTATTTATAAACCGTCGTGTGATGCCTGCCTCTGTCAGTTTCCTCGGAAAAATCGGCTGCATCCGCAAGAAATCTCCGGCACATTTCCTCATACTGCGGAGTTTTCTGCTGCCGCTCCCTGGCAATCGCCCGAAGCAGCCGCTCGCCATCCTCCACTTCTATATAAATCGGCACTACCTGTGAGCTTCCAAAGTATCTTTGTATTTTCTGATACCCTTCCAGTGTCACAATATACAGATAACTGTGCGCCGACAGGTCAATTCTTCCATCATCTACCGTAAAATATTTCCAGATCCCATAGACCGTGTGATAGGCCCGCAGCTCGATCACCTTGCCTGCGCTTTCCAGCTGCTGTACATGTGTCTCATCTGTAAATACATATTCCCTGCCATCCGTCTCTCCCTCTCGGCGAGGCCGGGTGGTATACGGTACAATGCGTAAAAGTGCAGGATTCCCCTGCTGCATAATCCGGCTGTAGATACTGTCTTTTCCGGAAGAACTCTTTCCCATGACACAATAAATTTTGCCCATTGATCTCTTTCCTCTAGTATAATATATTTGCCGTCATTTCACAACGTTTATACACGTCAAATCCGGCAGTCCCTCTACCTCCAGGCCCAGCCGGATACAATGCCGGATCGTTTCTGCGGTCTGCACGTCAATCGCTTCGCCAGGCACAAGAATCGGAATTCCGGGTGGATACAGATACACATAATCCCCGCTCACCTCTCCCGCGGCTTCCTCCAGCCGGACCGTTTTTGTTCTGCGTCCAGTGCCTGATCTATCGTCATGACGGTTTTTTGTTCCCGATAGATCTCCCGCGGTGAAATCTCGCTGGTTTCTTCCTTCTTATGAACCGTTCCGTCAATACATTCCAGTGCATCCGAAAGCCGCGCAAACCCTTCGTCCGTATCCATAATGGAAGTCATGGCAACTACATAGTTTCCGCTTGCCATCTCCATCTGCAGACCATATTCCTGCAGCAATATCTCCTGAAGAGCCTGTCCGCTCATGCTGTTTCCGGTCAGGATCAGAAGTTTTCCCGGGTCAAACGAGAACGCTTCCTGTTTTGAAAAATCGGAGGGCTGCAATACCTGCAGTGTTTTCAGATTTTTGGTCTTATCCCGAAACTCTGCAAGCCTTCTGCTGTATGCAGCAAACAGCATTTCCCGGTCTTTTTCTATGATCTGCAGACTTTTTCAATCCCCGCCATCAGAAGGTACGACGGAGAACTTGTCTCATAAATTCCCCAGAAACTGTGCGACCTTTTTCTCCGCGATCCGGTCGGAACACAGATGCAGCAATGCGGTCTGTGTAAATGCGGGAAGTGTTTTGTGTACACTCATAATCACGGCATCCGCACCAAGCCTTGTGGCATTTTCCGGAACTCCGGGGAAACCCGAAATGCGCTCCATGCGCTTCATCCACGATCAGCGGAATCCCATATGCATGCACGATGTCCGCAATGCTTTGGATATCCGATACGACCCCGTCGTATGTCGGGGAAGTAATGACAACGGCCCGGATATCCGGTGTCTGTTTTAGCTGCTTTTGCACCATCTGTGGTATTACCTGCCCCTGGATGCCGTAGGCGGTATCTTCCGGATACAGATAAACAGGAACCAGCTGCCGCAGATACATCGCGTGATATACTGCTTTGTGACAGTTTCTCGCCATAAGGATTTTTTCGCCCGTGGGACTGCTGCACTGATCGCCGCAAGAAGTCCGCAGGTACTTCCGTTTACCAGATAATACGTTTTTTTTGCACCATACAGATCTGCCGCTTTCTGCTGCGCCTCCTGCAGAATTCCGGTTGCATGGTGAAGATTATCAAATCCTTCAATTTCCGTAATATCAATGGCATAGGGATTGGCAAAAGGCAGGAATGCCCGTTTATGACCGGGCATATGAAACGGATAGATGTCCGATTGTTCCAGTTCATTTAGTTTTTGTTCCAGCATATTTCCTCCACTATCCTAAGAACCGGCCAAGTTCCGGCATCCAGTCATCAAAAAAGATCTCATTGCGGCAAAGACTCTCCCAGATCGGGGACACAAACACCAGAATCAGATGGAGTGCGTCTTCCCAGGGAATCTCTGCCAGCCCATGGTTGCGCAGATACTTTTCCCAGCGCTTGCGCATATACGTGTAGGTCCGGTACCCATCCAGCTGTTTTAATCTCTGTTCTTTGCGCATCTTCGGAGATGCAGCGGTAAGCACCGTCAGTTCCTCCAGCACATAACGCCCGCTGAGCGGCTGTGTTCTCAGCAGCCGGTATGCATCATAATAACTTCCCATGCTGCCGATCAGTTCCAGCTTGTCCATGATCGCAAACAGATCATAACTCAGTTCACTCTCCGGCGAATACACCAGATAGGAAATTGTTCTGCCTCCGCCCACTGCAATCAGTTCTTCTTCTCTTGTTCCCGGAATCTGGCTGATCGCACCAAAACTGTAGATCTCAATATTTAGCGGAACTTTCATATCAAAATACCCGGCGGTCATGCTAAGCCGGATTCCGCCGCTCAATGCCGTCACCGTACCTTCCCAATGGATTTTCTGTGCATTTTCTTTTGCAAACAGTGTTGTTTTGATATGTTCGCCCATTGCGATGGATAATCGCTGACCGGGCTGCAGTTTGTCCGGCGTGAGTTCTTCCTCACTTCCCTTATAAAAAAAGCGGATGCGCTTCTTGGCGCGCTGCCGATATGCTTCTTCTCCCAGAAGCGGCAGGCTCATCAGCCATAAAAATTCACGGTATGCAGACGTACTGACACGCAGCATCAGATCTTCCACCGCATATCCCCACAGGAGATCCGCAAATGGAATGGAGAGCATTTCGCTTCTCTTTTTCAGTTCTGTTGCCTCACATACACCGACTTTCATTACAGCCACACTCCGATCAGACTCTGTACCTTTCCTGTTACTTTTCGCGCTCTGGCATATTCCATCAGCATGGAAATGTCTTTATCATTGTCCCGGATATAGGACTGGACCGCCTCCCGGAAAATCGCCCGGTCAAGCTTTGCCTCATATTTCAGGCAGTCACAGATCATACGTTCCTTATCATAAATCAGAAACGTCAGTCCATTCTGCTCAATCGTTGTGGAACCAAGTTCCAAAGCTTCCGGCTCTGTATAGTAGGGAATTACTTTCGGATAATCCATCTTAAATCGCGACTTGGACGTATTTTTATCCACCGCTAAGTGCCATCCGTAAGGCTTTTCCCGGATATATCCATACGCATAGAGCGCACTTTCCATGCACAGACGCGCATCCGGAAACAGCCGTGCGATCAGTTCTTCCTCGGAAAAGCGGTCGATCCGGTCGGTATAATAACCGTTTTTATCCGCACCAGTGTCCCGGCTTCCACAAATTCCAGAATCTTGCGGTAATCCACATTCAAGTGCCGCAAATTCTTCCTTTTTTACGATGCCGCCTTTTTCATTAATGAAGCGCGCAGTTTTTCCAATGTTTCTTCTGATGATTTACTCTTTTTTGTATTTGTCGACATTTTCCGCTCCATAAAAATTAACGTGGTATTTCACTTCGTATTCTACCTTTTCCTGTGGAATTCGTCAAGAAAATAGTATATAGTAAAGATAATCTGAAACTGTAACAAAGGAGATCCCATTTTGAATCAGAAAAACCAGCTGCGCAAAAATCCTTCCCGCGAGACATGCGAAAGCATCATTCGCCGGATTCTCATGACCGAACTTAC
>ENA-OQER01001176-OQER01001176.1-human-gut-metagenome-genome-assembly--contig:-NODE-1176-length-13137-cov-2.219062_pt1 | contig 13137 bp, 17 predicted proteins | sample MGYA00242797_ERZ504639 | MGnify/ENA primary metagenome ERZ504639 (study PRJEB26092, sample SAMD00036306) | human gut metagenome | host: Homo sapiens | study: EMG produced TPA metagenomics assembly of...
TCCTGCAGCATCTGACGCTGCACACGAGACAGCTTGTTGATCACTTCGACCATGTGCACCGGCACGCGAATGGTACGCGCCTGGTCAGCCATGCTCGGGTGATGGCCTGACGAATCCACCACGTGGCATAGGTGGAGAACTTAAAGCCCTTCTTCCAGTCGAACTTCTCGACGGCGCGAATCAAACCGAGGTTGCCTTCCTGAATCAAATCCAAGAACAGCATGCCACGGCCGGTGTAACGCTTAGCCAACGAAACCACAAGTCGCAGATTGGCTTCCAGCAGGTGGTCCTTGGCACGCCTGCCATCGTTCGCAGCCCACTTGAGCTCACGCTTGCGCTTGAAGTCCATCTGGTCGGATTCGGTGTCCAGCAGGTGCTGGGCATACAGACCGGCTTCGATACGCTCGGACAGATCGACTTCCTGTTCCGCATTCAGCAGGCTCACACGACCGATCTGCTTCAGGTAATCCTTGACCGGATCAGCAGTCGCACCCGCCGCAATCACACGACGCTTCGGATTGCCGGATGGGGTCAGATTCTCATCATCATCGTCATCACGCACCACGAAAGCGCCCTTTTCCTTAGGCTCTTCCGGCTTTTTGCGTTCTTCCTCATCCTCGTCGTCATCATCTTCAGGTTCGGATTCCTCGTCGTCGTCGAGGTCATCCTCGTCATCCGAATCGACGTCATCGAGATCAGCGTCGAAATCGTCAAGATCGGCGTCGTCTACCTGAGCGTCCTCATCGTCAAGTGCATCATCCTCGAGCGGCTCCTCCTTCTTGGCAGGGGCGCTCTTCTTCGCGGTAGTCTTGCGAGGGGTCTTCGTTGCGGTGGTTTTCTTCGCCGCACTCTTCTTCGTGGAGGCCTTGCGCGTGGCGGCTTTCTTCGTGGAGGTGGTCTTTTCGGTCAGATCAGCCTGTTCCATGCTTGCCGTCGTTTCCTTGGTGGCCAAACTTATCCTCCTATTGATCCTGCCTCGAAGCGTATACCACATGGACCCACTTCTGGCAAGGGCAAATCGTCAACTATGTGAGTAAACCATCTTGCAAGGACGATTATTCCCGCATAATGAGGCCTTCACGCGCAAGTCACGCCACTTTACGGCGTGTTGCCTTATGTTTCCGACGTCCAGGCAGGACCAATACGTCGTTCAACCGCCGAGCATACAATCGCCGCCAGCAACATTGATCATCTATCGCGAGCGCGCTGATGGCTGATGCCATGGCTCCTTCCTGGCCCATCCACCACATGATGTAGCTGATCACGGCGAACGGCTGCGCCCGATATGTCTTCGGAATCATATCGATAATGTCGAACAGCATGTTGATCGCCTGATCGCAACGTTTCATATCGGGTCTGGCTAGGGGATCACGGAATGAATCGCTGAGCAGCTGTTCCAGACGCTGCGCATTACGAGACAGCTTGGGTCTTTCGGCGAAACTCATGAGAAAGTCTCGGTCGGCGTATCGTTCGTCAACGATGGCGGAAATGAGAAATACGTCACGAATGGACAGCATCCGATTGATGCCCACCGTAGTCCGCATGATCATATTCCGGTCAAGACCGCATTCGGCATGGAATTCGCCTTCCGAATGGGAAACGCTCTCGTCCGATGCCTGCGCAAGCGCGTCCATCCATATGAAAAGCGGTTCACGAATGAACGAACGCACTGTTTCGCCCACGCCGTCGGATCTGCAATCCCTTTCGAATCGGCTGATGGCTTCTTCCATTTCAGTCCCGGTGATGCGTCCGGTTTTGTTGGTTGTCATTATTCTGCCCTCCTTGGCATGGTCTATCGGCTTCCTCGCTCGCCGCTTATATGGCACTATGCCCGATGAGCCGATGCGATGCCGCTTTTTTCGAGGCCTGTGGTCGGAGGATGGCTTCTTCGGCGTTTCGCAAAATGATTTCGGTACCGCAACTATTGCAATCATTGAGATTTGGTCTTGTCGAATGCCTGTGGATAACTGTTGGTATGACTAGCTCCTCCGATTTGGAACAGATTGAATCACGCATTGTTTCGTTGGTGAAGGATTTCGCATTCCTTCATGCGGACGATTCGGTTGCCTCCTCTTGCAGGCCTATTGCCGACATGGTCGCCAAGCAGGCGGTCACGTCAAGTGAGGGTGGCAAGCGGCTTCGCGCCTTGCTGACGTTGGATTCGTTCCGCGCATTCGCTTCAGAGGATGTGCGAGAACGTGATTTCGACGCGCTTCTCGATTTAGCGTGCGCGGTGGAAGTGTTCCAGACCGGTGCGCTGGTGCATGATGACATCATCGATGATTCCGATCTGCGCCGTGGCAAGCCGTCTGCGCATCGCGCATTCTCCACTGGTACGCATAGCGAGGCCATTGGCCATGGCTTGGGCATCATGCTCGGCGACATGTTGGCCACGGCAAGCGTGGACATCGCGGACAAGGTAGCTTCCAAGCTCACTCATGGTTCCAATGTGGTCGCGGCATTGCTCAACATGCACCGAGAGGTCGAAGTCGGTCAAGTACTTGATTTGGCCGTAGAGCTCAATCCGTTGGACGCTCCAGACGAACTGGTGGAAGCTTCATTGAACGTATTCCGCTGGAAAACCGCCAGCTACACCACCATTGCCCCACTGGAATTCGGCATGCTTGCCGCGGGTATAGGCAAAGACGATGCGAGGAAGCAGGCATTGGCAGTCGGCTTGCCTCTTGGATTGGCCTTCCAGCTTGCAGACGATCTTCTGGATGTTGTCGGTTCGAGCAGCAATACGGGCAAGCCCGTTGGAGGAGATATCCGCGAAGGCAAGCGCACGGTGCTTCTACCGACGCCATCAACGCGGCGAACGACACGCAGCGGCGAGAGCTCATCGACATGTGGGAGGCCGATTCGCGTTCCGAAACTCAAGTAAAACGCGCCATTGAACTATTTGAGCAAACAGGAGCCATCGAACGTTCCCGCGGTAGAATCGCGGATTTGTGGAATGAATCGAAAACAGCTATCGAAACATTGAGCCTTTCCGAATACCACGAGTCACTGCTCATCGAGCCTGCTCACGTTTCGTGCCAAGTATTCACGTCCAAACACGCGCGTGACACGCGACCTGCGTGTTTTGCAACCAACATCCGGACAGGACGCGCGTTCGTTGCACAATCCGCAAACCTCTGCTTGTAGACTACAAGTGGGAACACGTTCGAACGTGAGTTGTTTTGAAGAAGGAACCGTAGCGATCAACCATGAGTGAAGCTCCACACGCCCCTGAAGGTCAGGTCATCGAGGGCCGGTATCGGGTCGTCAGCAGAATCGCCGATGGCGGCATGGCCACGGTGTACCAAGCGGTAGACGAACGTCTGGAGCGCACGGTCGCCATCAAAATCATGCATACCCAGCTGGCGCAGGGACCGCACCGGGACCAGTTCGTGGAACGATTCCATCGTGAAGCCCGTTCGGCCGCGGCCATTGCCAATCCGCATATCGTGCAGGTGTATGACACCGGCGAATTCGACGGTCTCGATTATCTCGTCATGGAGTATGTTCACGGCGTGAACCTGCGTTACGAAATGAACCAGCAGGGTACGTTCAGCGTTCGAGAGACGTTACGCATTATTGGCGAGACATTGGATGGCCTCGCTTCCGCACATCGTGCGGGCGTGGTGCATCGCGACATCAAGCCGGAAAACATCTTGCTTAACGACCGTGGCCATGTGCAGATCACCGATTTCGGCTTGGCTAAAACGGTATCGCAGGCCACACTCTCCTCCACCGGCATACTGCTGGGAACAGCAGCATATCTAGCACCGGAAATGATTGAGAAGAATCAAGCCACACCTCAGGGGGATTTGTATTCCGTGGGCATCATGGCTTGGGAGATGCTCGCCGGCAACGTGCCATTCACTTCAGATAATCCAGTAACACTGGTATTCAAGCATGTTCACGAGGATGTGCCAAGCATTGCCACCGCTTGCAAAGGCATCAATGAAGGCGTGGCCGCATTCCTTGCCCATCTCACGCTCGCGCGGTCGAGGCTCGTCCAGCAGACGCATCCGTTGCGTTAACCGAGCTGCAGCGTCTGCAATCGACGCTTGCGGTCAGCGATTGGCAGTATCCGTCTTCCCCCGGTAGACGTCAGCGCTTCCGACAGTGCCGCGCCCGCAAATAACGGTGCGCCAACCAATGTCGGCAATCCTGTTCCTCCCGCTCCCCCGGCACCGCCGACGCAGCAATTCGATGATCGCACACGCAAGCTGGACAGGGTCAGGACGAACGCAACAACCGTCATGCCGGTGCAGCAACAGAACATCGATCCAGAAGCGACGACACGTTTCTCGCTGCCGGCAGACGCATCGTCAATAGCCTTGACAATGCCGTCGACAGCGCTGCATCGCAATCCCCCATCGCGCAAAGCGACGAATCCGGCAATACTCCAAACAGCAAATCCGCGAAAAAGCGTCGCACACCGCTCATCGTCGCAGGCGTGGTGGCGCTGCTGCTTGCCTGTGGCGCCGGCGGTTGGGCATGGTGGTACTATCAGGGCCCCGGCAGCTATTGGACCATGCCCCAGCCGGATGGTATGACATGCGACGCGTCCGCAGCATGCCCCATCACCAATGTGAAGTGGAGCGACTACGAGAGTCTGCTCAAGATTTCCGATATCGAATATGAGGTGTCGAAGAGTATAGCGATTCCGTGGAGGAAGGCAATATCATCTCCACCGACCCGGCGAATGTCGGCGATCGCGGCAGCAAGCGTCGTAGCCAGAAGTCAAGGTCGTGGTCTCCAAGGGAGTCCGGCAGGCGACGGTTCCCGCCGATATTCTCGACGCGACCAGCGCATCCGGCAAGGATCCAATCAACGCACTGAAGAAGGCTGGATTCGATAATGTCGAGCAGACCGCGGCTTCTGATGACACGTATTCCATTGACGTGCCTCAAGGGGCGTTGCTGTCGTTAAGTGTGGATCCGGCGCCACATTGCCGCATAATACGACGATCACCGTCACGGTGTCGCAGGGGCCAAAGCCAGTCACTATGCCCGATATCGTCGGCAAGACGAAGGACGAGGCACAGCAGGCGCTGGATGATCTTAGACTCACCACCAATTGGACGGAATCCTTCGACGACAAGATTCCACAGGGGCAGGTGATTTCCGCTTCCGTCAACAACGGTGATACGTTGCATTGGGGAGACAGCGTCGACGTGGTGGTTTCCAAAGGACCGGAAACCATAACCCTGCCGAATTATGTGGGGCAGAAAGCCTCTGACGCCAAAGCCGCATTGGAAAAACTCGGATTCACGGTCAAGGTAAGTTCGCAGCTCACGTTGGATTCCAATCAAGACAAGAAGGTCGCTTCGCAGGATCCGGTAGGTGGCACCGAAGTGCGTCTTCGCGACGAGAACGGCATACCGACCACCATCACATTGAAAATGTATTCCTCACTGTTCTAAAAGTACATTACCTGCTTTGCCAAACATCATGGTATAGGCATAAGGAAAGCCCCGGCTCATGTAGTGTCGTGCCGGGGCTTTTCTCTTTGGTTTCTCAGCTGTTCGCCTGTTCGGCGGCTTTCTGAGCCTTAAGCTGTTCCTTGACTTTCTGAGCGTATTCGTTCACGTATTCCTGACCGCTCATCTTCTGAATTTCCATGGTCACGCGATCAGTCAGCGTGCGCAAATCGTCGTGCGTGATCTGGTCGGCGGGCTTCTTCTCCACGGCAATCGGTTCGCCGTAGATCACTGTGGTCTTGCCCTTACCAGGAATAATCTGACCGGGCTTCTGCAACTCGCGAGATCCGATAATGGCGGACGGAACGATTGGGCATCCGGTTTCAAAAGCAAGTCGCGCAGCTCCGGTATGACCTTTATAGAGGCGACCGTCAGGGCTACGCGTGCCCTCAATATGAATGCCGAACAGGTGGCCGTCTTCGAGGATTTCACGCGCGTGGTTCAATGCGCCAAGCGATTTCGACCCACCGGAACGATCCACGGGGAACACGCCAACCGAAGTGAACCACCACTTCTTGAACTTGCCTTTGATGCCCTTGCCTTCGAAATACTCGGCTTTGCCCATGAAATGAATCATGCGCGGACAAGTCAGCGGCAACAGCGCGTCATCGATGACGGCAAGATGATTGGCTGCGATAATGGCACCGCTTCGCGCGGAATGTTTTCAAGTCCCTTGGCAGTCGGTCCCATGCGGTGGATGGCGATCGGTCCCAGGCCTTTGACGAAAAACCAGTAGAGCATTTTTCACGATCCTCCTAGCGGATGGCCATCCGCTTGATTACAGTTATCAGTATGACTGACCTCAACAATAGCAATGCCGATGAAGAACGCCCAAATGCCGCGCCGAATGGTGGCGAAGGGGCTTCTTCAAATGCGGACGATTTGGATGCCGCATGGGCTGAATTCGCAAGTTCGCATGCCGACGATTTGCAGGCCGTGGAGCATTCTCGTAGCGCGAAACGTTTGAAAAGCATGCGCAGCGCCGTGAGAAGGAGGCGTTGCTTTCGATTCAGGATTTGGATCAGGGCACGTTCACTGATGACACTCCGCAAGGTCGTGGACCGCGCGATTTCACTGGTTCCAGCTGGTTGGACACCGATAGTGTAATGGATCGTTACGGTGATGATTTCACTCCTCCGAATCCCTCCATCGGTCATGTCAAGATATCGAAGTTGGTGTTTTGGGTGCTTTTGATCGCTGGTGTCGCCGGTATCATCGCATCTGCTTCATGCCTGCTTTGGCTGGGATTTTGGGATCGATTTTCGGCGTGTGCGCGTTGATTGGCGCTGCAGGATTGATCGTACAGCACAAGGGACATACACAAACCCGCCGCGATGTTTTCGATGATGGAGCTCGCGTATAGCAACATATGGAGAAGACTGCATCAGCTACGTCTTTTGTGCTCTTCTCTGTGATATTTGTCGCTGCGATACGTATAAGGCGCGTGTCTCGTCGTTGAGTGTTTTGACGAGACACGCCTTATACGTTCTTATGATCTGCTATTTCGCCGAATATCAAGCTTTCTTGGACTGGGCGGCGGTGATCCACTGGTCAAGCAGTGCCGAGGCCTTGCCTGAATCAACGGTTTCTTCGGCAATGGCATAGGCCGCTTTGAATCGTTCAGTCAGGCTGGCATCAGCTGGTACCTGATGGCCGTCCGCAACAATCGCGGATGCCGCGTTGAGCAGGGCGGTAGTGCGGAAAGGAACGTCCTTGCCTGCAAGGAAGTCACGGAACAGCTGGGCGTTGAGCTCCGGCTCTCCACCTTTAAGTCAGCCACCGTCACCTTGTCGAGACCAAGCTCCACAGTCGGATCGAATTCACTCTCAGTGACTTCGCCGTTGCTGAACTCCCAGATGGACACCGGACCAGTCGGAGCCATTTCGTCAAGCCCCTCGCTTGACGTGTACACCATGCCGGTCTGGCCATTAGCCGCATATACCGCAGCCATGATCGGGCTCATTGCGCGATTGGCGCAGCCCACCGCCATGTGCTTCGGCGAGGCCGGATTGGTCAGAGGTCCAAGAACGTTGAATACGCATGGCACGCCGAGCGCCGCACGGACAGGTCCCACGAAGCGCATTGCCGGATGGAATGTGCGTGCGAAAGCGAATGCGATGCCGCATTCGTTGCCGACCTCAGCAACCTGTTCCGGTTCCAGATCGAGCGCAGTCCCAGCGCCTCGAAGCAATCGGCAGTGCCGCACTTGGAAGAGGCTGCACGATTGCCGTGCTTCACGACTTTCGCTCCGGATGCGGCAGCCACCACCGCGCCCATGGAAGACAGATTCACCGTCGCGGCGCCGTCTCCACCGGTACCGACGATATCGGTGGTCTCACCGTCGATATCAAGTTTGATGGCATGGGAGACCATGGCCTTGGCCGCTCCACGCACCTCATCCGGAGTCAAGCCAAGCTGCTGCTGGGTTGCCAGAACCGCACCGACGCCGCCGGATTAGCGTTGCCGTTCATGAGGTCATCGACGAACCACTCGGATTCCTCGGCACTCAGATGGTCCCCTCCGACCAGCTTGGTGAGGATCGACTTCCATGTGATTTCAGCCATGATGCCCTCCTTGACGCTTCAGCATGTCACGTTGTTGATACGATATCGCCGCCATTGTAACCGTTCTACATTTCATGGTTTTTCAACGTCCATATCACGAACAGGTAATTGCAGAAAAGCGCTCATCATAAACAACACAGACATTTTCAATATCTATCTTCCGCATATCGGGCAACGAGCATGAAACAAAAAGGCGGTCTGCGAAAAATCCGCAAACCGCCTTCATTATGCGCGAATCATCAGAGCATCACACGATATGTCACTGTTCGTTCTGTCCGTGGCACATCTTGTACTTACGACCGGAACCGCACGGGCACTGGGCGTTCTTGCCCGTTCCCGGGAAGGTACGGCCATCCGCCCACGGAGAGTGCAATTCCTCGCTCTTCGGACGCTTATTGGCAGGAACCTTGCCCTCAGCATGGCTGATCGGCTGCATGCCTACGATGCCAGGCTCATTCTTCTGTTCTTCGGCCAGTTCGTCGATGACGGTCTTTTCGGACTCATCGTCGGTTTCCGGCTCGGCAGGAGCGGTTTCGCCGGTCGGCTGCGCTTCGCTATCCAGGCCCATCACCGCTTCGGCTGCGTTCACGGCCTCTTCCTCATCGGATTCGGTGTCGGCGTCTTCGGTGGTGGCGACACGATCGATGTCAACGTGGAACAGCAGCTGGATGGTCTCCTCCTTGATTGCTTCAATCATGGAGTTGAACATCTGATAGCCTTCGCGCTGGTATTCGACCAGCGGATCGCGCTGACCCATACCACGCAGACCGATGCCGTCCTTGAGATAATCCATCTCATACAGGTGTTCGCGCCACTTGCGGTCAAGAACCGCGAGCACGACACGACGTTCCAGCTGACGCAGACCCTCTTCACCAAGCTTGGCTTCGAAGTCGGCATACTGGTCCTTTGCGTCGGAAACGATAAGCTCCTGCAGGGCTACGATGGCCTTGTCTCCCTTGAGCTTGGAGACAGCGTCCTTGGCGGCTTCCGGATCAACGGCAATCGGGTACACGGCGTTCAGAGCCTTGAACAGGCCTTCCCAATCCCAATCCTTCGGCTTGTCGGAGCCCTTGTTGGCGCCCTTGATGTAGCTCAATACCGTATCGTCGATGAACTTGAGGATATCCTCGTGGATGTCTTCGCCCTTGAGCACAGCCTGACGCTCGGCGTAGATGACGGTGCGCTGCTTGTTCATCACGTCATCGTACTTGAGCACGTTCTTACGGATTTCGAAGTTGCGGGATTCCACGGCCTTCTGTGCGGTGCGCACGCCCTTGGAAACGCTCTTCGCTTCGATCGGCTCGCCTTCCGGCATGCCTTGGCCATAACGCGGGCCACGAGCTGGGTGTTGAACAGACGCATCAGATCGTCTTCGAGCGACAGGTAGAAACGGGACTCGCCCGGATCGCCTTGACGCCCGGAACGGCCGCGCAGCTGGTTGTCGATACGACGGGACTCGTGACGCTCGGTACCAAGCACGTACAGGCCGCCGAGTTCAACGACCTCTTCATGCTCGTCCTTGACCTGCTCCTTGATTTCGGCCAAGGTGCCCGGCCAACGCTTCTCGTACTCGTCCGGAGTGTCATCCGGAGAATAGCCTTCGGACTTGAGCTTCGCATCGGCAAGGAACTCGACGTTGCCGCCGAGCATGATATCGGTACCACGGCCTGCCATGTTGGTAGCCACGGTGACGGCGCCCTTACGGCCCGCGACGGCCACGACGGCGGCTTCCTTATCATGCTGCTTCGCGTTCAGCACCTGGTGGGGAATGTTGGCAACGTCAAGCAGGGACGACACGATTTCGGAGGATTCCACGGAAGCGGTACCCAGCAGCACCGGCTGGCCCTTCTTGTGGCGCTTGGCAACATCGCGCACGATGGCGGCAAGCTTCTCCTTCTTGGTACGGAAGATCAAATCGTCCTTGTCTTCGCGAATCATCGGCTTGTTGGTCGGAATCGGGAGCACGCCCAGCTTATAGGTGCCCATGAACTCCGCGGCCTCGGTTTCTGCGGTACCGGTCATGCCCGACAGCTTGTCGTACATGCGGAAGTAGTTCTGCAGGGTGATGGTGGCGAAGGTCTGGTTCTCAGCCTTGACTTCCACGTTTTCCTTGGCTTCGATTGCCTGGTGCAGACCTTCGTTGTAACGGCGTCCCGGCAGGATACGGCCGGTGTGTTCGTCGACGATGAGCACTTCACCGCCAGTCACCACGTAGTCGCGGTCGCGCAGGAACAGTTCCTTGGCCTTGATGGCGTTGTTCAGGTAGCCGATCAGTGCGGTGTTGTTCGGCTCGTACAGGTTGTCGATGCGAGATAATCCTCGATCTTGTTGATGCCTGGATCGAGAATGCCGACGACCTTCTTTTTCTCGTCGACCTCATAGTCCTCGTCACGGGTGAGCTTGAGCACCAGACGTGCGAACTGACGGTACCAACGGGTCACGTCGCCTTCGGCCGGACCGGAGATGATCAACGGGGTACGGGCCTCGTCGATGAGGATGGAGTCGACTCATCGACGATGGCGAAGTGGTGGCCGCGCTGCACCAGATCGGACTTTTCCCACGCCATGTTGTCACGCAGGTAGTCGAAGCCGAACTCGTTGTTGGTGCCGTAGGTGATGTCGGCGTTGTACTGCTTGCGGCGCTCCGGCGGTTTCTGGTTGGTGATGATGCAGCCGGTGCTCATGCCGAGGAAGCGGTAGACACGACCCATCAGTCGGCCTGGTAGCTTGCCAGGTAGTCGTTGACGGTGACGACGTGCACGCCCTGGCCGTCGAGTGCGTTCAAGTATGCCGGCAGGGTCGCCACAAGGGTCTTGCCTTCACCGGTCTTCATTTCGGCGATGTTGCCCCAGTGCAGCGCCGCGCCACCCATGAGCTGCACGTCGAAGTGGCGCAGGCCCAAGGTGCGCTTGGATGCCTCGCGCACGGTGGCGAAGGCTTCCGGCATGAGCTTGTCGAGGGATTCGCCATTGTCGAGACGCTGCTTGAACTTGGCGGTCTGGCCCTTGAGCTCTTCGTCGTTGAGCGCTGCAATCTCATCTTCCAGCGCGTTGGTCGCCTGTGCTACGTGCTCAAGCTTCTTGATCTGTCGGCCTTCGCCCATTCGCAGGGCTTTGTCAACGATATCTACCACAATCACTCCCTTTGTGTATGCGAGTTATCTCATCTGAGATTAGTCGCTGTTTAACGATTTCCGAAAAACACCGTCCATTTTACGTAACTTTCAGCTTGTTGCGGCCTTCTTCCATTCGACACACCACCTTCAGACATGAAAAAGAGGCCCGCACATACACTGCGCGAGCCCCCGTTCGGTCAGATTATCTCCCTATCCAACCTGTTGCATGTCTTACTTCGCCACATTCTCCGGGGTGTCGATCTCGAAGACGCCATAGCTCCAGCCGTGACGATGGTAGACGACGGACGGACGACCGGTCTCCTTGTTCACGAACAGGAAGAAGTCATGTCCAATCAGCTCCATCTCATACAACGCCTCATCGATGGTCATCGGCTCCGCGATATGCAGCTTGCGACGGATGACAATCGGGGTGTCGCCTACTTGGACTTCGACGGACTCTCCCGGACCCAGCTCAGCGGCGACGGCTTCGGCCGGGCTGTTATTCGGCACTTCGACCGGCTCCTCAACTTCTGGATCGGCTCGACGACACCAAGATCGACCGGGACCGGATCGCTGTAGCCACGACGATGATCCTTGCGACGATCACGGGTGCGACGCAGACGGAGGGTCAGCTTGTCGAGCGCCATGTCCAGAGCGCTGAACTCGTCGGCGCTGGAAGCCTCAGCGCGCACCACGGTACGACCTGCGATGACGGTGATTTCAACGCGCTTGGCGGTGTCGGCCTGACGCGGATTGCCCTCGTGCGACAACACAATCTGAACACGCTGCGCATCCGGGGCGATAGCGGTCACACGATTCATCTTGCTTTCGACAACGTCACGGAACCTTTGCTTAATCTGCGTATGACGTCCGGTAACGACGATTTCCATGTGGACCTCCCTAGACTCAAGCGGTGTTACCCGCTATATACGGACCAAACAGCTGCTTCGCTGTTCGGTAGTCAACATTGTAGCCGCAACATTGTGATTTCACTGAAAAGTTGACGCAGGAAAAATAAAGTTTTTTTGATTTTCCTTTCGTCCGTTTTCTTGCTATCATAGTGCATTTGAGACCTCTTGATGGCCGCGACCGATCCGTCGGTTGAGGAACTTCCGGGCTCCATAGAGCACGATGGCGGATAACGTCCGCCCAGGGCGACCTGAGAGATAGCGCAGCAGAGAACAGACCGCTTATCGGTTTCGACCGGTAGGTAAGGGTGAAACGGCGGTGTAAGAGACCACCGGGCCACTGGTAACAGTCGGCCGCATGGCAAGCCTCATCGGGAGCAAGGCCAAGCAGAAGGCGTTTGAGGGCTGCTCGCCCGAAGCCTTCGGGTAGGCTGCTAGAGCCTGGCGGCAACGTCAGGTCGAGATGGATGGCCATCCGTGCCTGAGGCACGACAGAACCCGGGGTATAAGAGGTCTCACTCCCTTATCACACCGACCGATTCCCGTGGCGAAACAGTGTTTGAAAACCGCATAACCACTATGCGAATCAGTCGTTTCAGACGAACAATTCCTGTGCGATTTTCCGCAGAACTTCAGGATTATGGCCTTTCCGCCACCAGCACTCCAGAACCGTCTTTTACGCACCTCGACATCCAATCCAGCAGTTTTTCTTGCTGTCCGACGTCCCAGCTCCCATGCAGCCTCGGCGAACACGCCTTGGGATTCGGCCTCATCGCACACACGTTGCGCGAGCTGGCGGTCCACACCTTTGCGTTTGAGCTCCATGACCGCTCCCCTATACCCCATCAGTCGTGATGTGCAGTACCGCACCGCGGACTGGGCGTACGCCTCGTCGTCGATGAGACGGACCCGAATCAGTCTGACGATCACATCGTCCACCACCTCGGAGGCATACCCCTTGCCGATGAGTCGCTCCCGCATCGCGCCTGACGGACGCGGCGCCGCATCAAGTAGCCGAAGGGCCGCCTCCCTGCATGCATCCAAATCATTCGGATCGTCAGGAATCCGCGACACGCCG
>ENA-OQER01001177-OQER01001177.1-human-gut-metagenome-genome-assembly--contig:-NODE-1177-length-13120-cov-1.735165_pt1 | contig 13120 bp, 17 predicted proteins | sample MGYA00242797_ERZ504639 | MGnify/ENA primary metagenome ERZ504639 (study PRJEB26092, sample SAMD00036306) | human gut metagenome | host: Homo sapiens | study: EMG produced TPA metagenomics assembly of...
AAGGAATTTTAATGGGAGAACAGGAAATGGGAAAGTTATTGGTGTACTGAAAGATTATAAAAAAGAAAGCGTGTTAGGACCGCTTTTTAAATTGCTCGAAGCATCTTTTGAGCTGATCGTGCCTCTTGTTATGGCGGCGATCATCGATCATGGAGTAGCAGACGGAGATAAACCATACATTATGAAAATGTGTCTGGTACTTGTGCTGCTTGCAGTGATCGGATTGACGTGTTCTATCACGGCCCAGTATTTTGCAGCAAAGGCAGCGGTCGGTTTTTCCACAGGACTGCGCCACGCACTTTTTGAGCATATTCAGAAACTATCATTTTCGGAGATGGATACTGTGGGAACATCCACACTGATCACAAGAATGACAAGTGATATCAACCAGACGCAGAATGGTGTAAACCTTGTATTACGTTTGTTTCTGCGCTCGCCGTTTATCGTGTTCGGTGCAATGATCATGGCATTCACGATCGATGTGAAAGCTGCACTTGTCTTTGTTGTAACGATTCCGCTGTTATCGGTTGTGGTATTCGGAATTATGCTTGTGAGTATTCCATTGTATAAAAAAAAGTACAGTCTGCACTGGACAAGGTGCTTGGAATCACAAGAGAGAACCTGACCGGAAGCAGGGTGATCCGTGCTTTTAATAAAGAGGATGATGAGATCGCAGACTTTAATAATAGTAATGATGCACTGACAAAGATCCAGCTTTATGTAGGAAAAATTTCAGCGCTCATGAATCCTCTTACTTATGTGATCATAAATGGTGCGGTTGTTGTTTTAGTATGGACAGGAGCAATCCGTGTTAACAGTGGATATATCACACAGGGTGAAGTGGTAGCGCTGGTAAATTATATGTCCCAGATTTTAGTGGAACTTATAAAGCTTGCTAACCTTATTATTAATATTAATAAATCTATTGCGTGTGGAAACCGCATTCAGGCGATTTTTGAATTACAGCCATCCATCACAGATCATGCGATGACTCCAGTGGCAGAGAAAAAAGCAGAGCACAGTGGTGAAGTGCCGGAAGTGGTATTCTCCCATGTGGGGTTAACTTATGCCGGAGCTGGTGAGGAATCCCTGACAGACATTGATTTTACCGTGAAAAAGGGAGAGACGATCGGTATCATCGGTGGTACTGGTTCCGGAAAATCGTCGGTAGTCAATCTGATCCCGCGTTTTTATGATGCGACAAAGGGAAGCGTGCAGATTGAGGGAAAAGATGTGCGTGAGTATTCGCTGGAAGAACTTCGTGGAAAAATCGGTATGGTACTCCAGAAAGCGGTTTTATTCAAGGGAACGATCCGCGAAAATATGTTATGGGGAAATGAGAACGCAACGGATGAGGACATCATGCAGGCGTTAGAGGTTGCCCAGGCAAAAGAGTTTGTAGATAAAAAAGAAGGCGGACTTGATTTTGAGATCGAGCAGGGCGGTAAGAATCTTTCCGGAGGACAGCGGCAGCGAATGACGATTGCCCGTGCGGTTGTGAAGAAGCCGGATATCCTGATCTTAGATGACAGTGCTTCTGCACTGGATTTTGCGACAGATGCAAAACTTCGTATGGCAATCCGTGATATGGAGAACAAAGCAACCGTATTTATCGTATCGCAGAGAGCAGCATCCATTATGTATGCAGACAAGATCATTGTGTTAGATGATGGCCAGATCGTTGGAATGGGAACCCATGAGGAACTCTTAAAACAGTGTGAAGTATATCAGGAAATTTATTATTCCCAGTTTAAAAAGACCGAAGATGAGAAGGAGGGAAGATAAATGAAAAAGAGGATCAATAACCATCAGAGATCAACGATCAAAAAGTGATGAATTATATCAGAAGATACTGGGGGTATCTTGGAATGTCCATTGTCCTTGCGGCAGTGACAGTTGTATTGACTTTATATCTGCCGGTATTGACCGGACGCGCAGTCGATCTGATCCTTGAAAAAGGAGTGGTGGATTTTGCAGGGATCCTTGCAATCCTGAAAAAGATGGCAGTTATCATTCTTCTGACTGCAACTGCACAGTGGATCATGAATGCATGCAACAATAAGATCACTTATCATATTATCCGGGATATCCGGAAGGAAGCATTCGAAAAAATTGAAAGACTCCCATTAAAATATATTGACGGACATTCCTACGGCGAGATCGTCAGCCGTGTCATTGCGGATGTGGATCAGTTTGCGGATGGTCTGTTGATGGGATTTACCCAGTTTTTCACCGGTATTGTAACGATTTTAGGTACGTTGATCTTCATGCTCACGATCAGCGTGAAAATTACGGTGCAGTCGTTGTGATTACACCGGTTTCGCTGCTTGTGGCAAGTTTTATCGCAAAGAAAACTTTTTCCATGTTTAAATTACAGTCTGAGACGAGAGGGGAACAGACTGCATTTATCGAGGAAATGATCGGTAACCAGAAGGTTGTTCAGGCGTTTTCCCATGAGGATGAAGCACTGGAAAAGTTTGATGAGATCAATGGCAGATTACAGAAATGTTCTTTGAGAGCCATTTTCTTTTCCAGTATCACAAATCCTGCAACCCGGTTTGTCAACAGTCTGGTGTATGCAGTCGTTGGCGTGGTAGGAGCGTTTACTGCAATTGCAGGAGGTATTTCAGTCGGACAGCTTTCTGCGTTACTCAGTTACGCAAACCAGTATACAAAACCATTTAATGAGATTTCCGGTGTTGTGACAGAGTTACAGAATGCGCTGGCATGTGCAGCGAGGGTGTTTGAATTGATGGAGGAGCCTTCGGAAGTTCCGGATGCGCCGGATGCAGTGGATTTGGAGGAGGCAGACGGTCATGTGGCGTTAGAGCATGTATCTTTCTCTTATGTGCCGGAACAGAAACTGATCGAAGACTTAACCTCTCCGTAAAACCGGGACAGAGGGTAGCAATCGTCGGTCCGACCGGATGCGGAAAAACGACACTGATCAATCTTTTGATGCGTTTTTATGATACAAACAGCGGAACGATCCGTGTGAGCGGAGTGCCAGTCAATGATATGACAAGAAAGAGTCTTCGAAATAATTATGGTATGGTATTGCAGGAAACATGGCTGCGCAGTGGAACAATCCGTGATAATATCGTGATGGGAAAACCGGATGCAACTGATGAGGAAGTGATCGCAGCGGCAAAAGCTTCCCATGCACACAGTTTCATCAAGCGTCTGCCACATGGTTATGACACCGTAATGGCAGAGGATGGCGGTAATCTTTCCCAGGGACAGAAACAGCTGTTATGCATTACCCGCGTCATGCTCTGCCTGCCGCCAATGCTGATCCTGGATGAGGCAACTTCTTCCATTGATACGCGGACCGAGATCAAGATCCAGAAAGCGTTTGCAAAAATGATGAAAGGACGTACCAGTTTTATTGTGGCTCATCGTTTGTCGACCATTCAGGAAGCGGATATTATCCTTGTGATGAAAGATGGCCATATTATTGAGCAGGGACGTCATGAAGAATTGCTCGCCCAAAAGGGATTTTATGCAAATCTTTATGAGAGCCAGTTTGTAAATACATCCTCGCAGGCATAAGGATTTTGGAAAAATAAAAGTTATACTAATCCACATAATAAATGGTGCGTGAGCGTCAATGCTCTCCATTGTGGAGGTTGTGATGAAATCTTTTGACTGCCTCTTTATCTCTTGCGAGAAGACAGTCAAAGATTTTTTGCACTGTAATATAATTCTTTGGTGCCATATTTTTGTCCGTAGCGGATCCAGAGACTGCATACAAGATCGCGGAACGAGATAAAAAAGAGAGGGAGCAGAGTGTTGCCACTGATGTAGGCAATCTCGTGGCTGAACTCAAAAATGAGAGAAGCCGTCTTTTCCGGGTCAGTACAGTTTTCCATCTGGTAGACATATTCCTGAAGCCCTAACAGTTCTTTATCTGATGCACGGTCAATCGCAAACTGGGAGGCTTCCACCATAAACATGATTCTTGCTTCCAGTACGGATTTTACTTCACGGTTTTTTAAAACGCCGCCATTGTAATTCATGATGGCAACGAGTGTGTCTAAAGAACCGTCTCTGTGATAGTCTGCTACAAAGGTTCCGATTCTTGGACGGACCACGAGGAAACCTTTCTTTTCCAGTTCCGCGATACCGGAGTTGATGACCGCACGGGACACTTTCATGGATTCCGCCAGTTCGCGTTCCGGTGGCAGTTTGGAGCCAATCTCAAGTTTGCCGGATAATATCATATTTTGCAGTTCATTTACAAAAAGTTCCCTCAGAAGGTGCATTCAGTTTTTTAAATTCCATAAAATCTCCTGTTCCTTCATGAATAAGTGCGTGCGCAACTTCCTTAAGGCTGTGCTGAATTATGAAGATTAACAAAATTTTCGAAAACACGCTTTCGCTATGTGTCACTGGTAACGGTACTAAGAAGCCAGTCACGACTTACGTCGCACCTGCCTTCTAAGGACCGACCGTTCCCCAATGTTTTCTCAAGCTTTTGTCAATTTTCATAATTCAATTTACGCTTTTAAGAGTTTCGCAATTGTCTATTATGAATAAGTGTTTGTAAAACTCTCTTAGTAATATTGATTTTTTGTCAAGTATTCTATGTTTTAGGGAATTTCACAATTATTATTGAAGTTTGATATCTGAAATATTAAGTTTGTCTCTGGATAGACCAGATACCACAAAACTATTTTATAAAAGATACAAATAAAAATCAATGATTCGACTTATTAAATTTTTGTGAAATTGACGATTCATTATCTGGCAGAGACAGAACCGGAAACTTGTATTTTAAGACAGATTCAGATATAATCAAAGGAAGCATGAAAAGAGTGGAGTGAATCATGAAGAAAAAGACCGTGACTTCTGAGACAGAAGAAATTACAATAGACAATAAAAAAACAGAAAAGAAAGAGAGAAAAGAAAGCCTACCGGGAGATCCGTTGGGACAGGCTGGATAACACGGCACATCTTTTTCCTGTGATCGCAGGAGAGAATATGAGCAATGTCTACCGTATCAGTGTGACATTGACGGAGCTGGTGCAGCCCGATGTTTTACAGCAGGCGTTAAATATTGTCCTTCCGAAGATGGATGGATTTAATTTAAGACTTCGCATGGGGGTATTCTGGTATTATTTTGAGGAGAATGGAAAGCCTGCACCGAAAGTACGTGAAGAGAGCAATTTTCCGTGCCGTTATATTCAGCAGAATCAAAACCACAGTTATATGTTCCGCGTGACTTATTATAAATACAGAATTAATCTGGAAGTGTTCCACGTGCTGACCGATGGAATGGGCGGCATTAACTTTTTTGAAAGAGTTAACTTACCAGTATCTGCGTCTTGCGCACCCGGAACTGAAGGAGAAGGTGGGGGATTCCTTAAACAGTGGTACATCTTTAAACAGAGAGGACAGTTTCTTAAAAAATTATAAGAAGAGTTCTGCAAAAGGCTATCAGACAAAAAGGCATATCTGTTAAAGGGAGAGCATCTGGGACCGGGAGAATTTGGAGTTATGCATGGATATATGCAGGTTCCGCAGTTGAAAGAGGTATGTCACAGATATGGCTGCAGTATCAATGAATATCTTGTTTCCGTTTATATCTGGAGTGTGTATACGGAGTGTATGAAGGGAATGCCGTCCGCAAGTCCGATCCGCGTGGCGGTTCCGGTAAATCTGCGCCCATACTTAATTCGATCACAACAAAGAATTTCTTTGTCATGGTGTCGGCAGAATTTCATCCGACAAAGGAAGTCTACACGTTTGCGGAAGTGCTGGTGATCGTGCGTGATAATCTGAGAAGACAGATCAACAGGGAGCATCTGGAGAAATTGTTTTCCTATAATGTATCCAATGAGAAACTGCTTGCTGCGCGCGCAGTACCACTTTTCCTAAAAAATATTGCAATGAAGCTTGTGTATACAAAGTCTGCACTTGCCAATACAACGACGATCACAAATATCGGAAATATCGGTGTGGATGAGGAATACCGCCATATGTGGAGATGTTCCATGCATTTCTTGCAATGTCGAAGGGACAGCATTTGAAGGGAACGATCTGTTCTTATGGAAGTACGCTGGTGTTCTCATTCAGCTTTGATCTGAAAGATGTTTCCGTGCAGCGGGGATTTTTCCGCAAAATCGCAGCAGACGGAATTGAGGTAGAGTTAGATACAAATGGTGTAACTGCCGATTAAGAAGAATGGATCAGGATAGAAAAAACAGGAAAGTAATGGTGTGAGATGAGCAGATGTAAACAATGTAATATAGAAGTGTTGGATGAGACGGAGCGCTGCCCGCTCTGTCACTCCGTATTAGAGCCTACGATAGAGGTGGAAAATATGTATCCCGATGTCAAGATCAAAACAAGACGGATGATGCTTTTGTCGCGGATTTATCTTTTTGTGGCGATCGTGGCAGAGGCGGTTTTAGTTGTAGTGAATCATTACGGTGATTTTGAGACGGCGTGGAGTCTTGTTACCGGTCTGATCTTTTTTTTTACGGATATCTGGTTGTACGGTTTGCTATCCTTGGGAAAACCGGCTATATTGCCAAACAATTGTTTTGACTTTAATTGCCATATTGATATTGATCGCAATCGATTTTGTGAGTGGTTACCGGGGATGGTCGGTACGGTATGTGTTCCCGGCGGCGATCATTTTAGTCGATGCAGGAATTTTGATCTTGATGTGTGTGAACCGGAGGAACTGGCAGAGTTATATTATGTGGCAGATTTTTATGATTCTCTGTAGTTTTGTTCCGATTATTCTGTATTTGACTGGAATTATTTATGTGCCGTATCTGGCGCTCGCGGCACTTGGAACGTCTGTATTTTTGTTCCTTGGAACGCTGATCATCGGTGACAGAAGAGCCAGGTGGAACTGAAGAGAAGATTCCATATCAGATAAGGAAACGACAGAAGTTTGAATAAGAGGGTTTATGATCAGAAAATTGACTTTGAAAAAAGAAAGAGAACATGAGACAAACGAAGCGAGCATCGCAGGAAATGTCATGCGTGACCTGATCGCGCATGTGACAAACGATAACCTGATCGGCAGGAAAATCAAAAGCGGTGAACTGCGGAAAAAAATGGTCGAACCGCCGTGGAAATGCCCGGATATGTTCACCATGACCACTATCGAGATGGAGCACTTCACAATGGAGTGGCTTGAATTAAAGGAAAATCCAAATAAGCAGAAGGTAATCTTACAGCTTCATGGCGGTGGGTATATCGGAGCGATGCGGAACGCATACCGCATGTTTGCAGGACTTTACAATGAAGTCAGCAAAGGGATGAGTGTGCTCACCATCGATTACCGTGTGGCACCGGAAAATCCATATCCGGCGGCATTGGAAGATGCAGTGAGTGCATATCAGTGGCTGCTCGACCAGGGCTGGTTTGCAGAGGATATCATTGTAGCAGGAGATTCCGCAGGCGGAGGGCTTGCGATGGCGTTGTGCCATTATCTGAAAGATTATGGGATACAGCTTCCATGTGGAATCGTTGCAATGTCTCCATGGACAGATCTTATGGCAAGCGGTGAATCTTATGATACCAATTATGAGAGGGATCCGTTGTTCGGAAATACGAGGGACAGCCTGATCTATAACAAAGACTATGTGGGTGACCATGATCCGATGGATGCTTATATTTCACCTTTGTATGGGGATTTCAGAGGATTTCGCCAATGCTCATCCAGGTAGGTTCTTATGAGATGCTGTTAAGTGATTCGGTGAGCGTTGCCTCGAAAGCGAGACATCAGGGAGTAAAAGTAAGACTTAGTATTTATGATGGAATGTTCCACATTTTCCAGATGGCAGCAAAAATGCTGCCAGAATCTAGAAAAGCGTGGGCTGAGATTGGAAAATTTATTGATGTTTTGTCAAATGACTGACATCCATATAAACAGGAAGACCATTTTCATAGGTGACATTGGATTCACCCTGGATCAATGGAGTGAGGTAATCAATTAATTCCTGTGTAACATCATTGCCAGCGGCGTTGATCCATTCAGCAGGAACGGATTTGGCTTCGTTGGCAATATTTTTTATCTCGGCATATCCATATTCGATCGTATATGGATCGTTGGATAAACGGTTCATGGTGACCATAGAAGCTGTTACGCCTTCCTCGGAGAGCGCAACGGCTTTTTTTCCTAATTCAACAGATTCCATAAGATCTGTTTTGGATGCTAAATGGGCTGCACATCGCTGTAATACATTCACTTCGATGGAACGGACCTTTACACCTAATTTTTCTTTCACAAGGAATTCCAATGTTTTTCCGGCGCCACTCAGCTGGCTGTGGCCAAATGTATCGACAGACTTCTCAGAAGCGCTGATGTAATTGCCGGATGCATCTCGGATACCCTCTGATACGGCAATGATAACGTTATTGCGTTCAAACAGCATACGTTTTACATCTAACAGGAAGTCGTCCGTATCAAACGGAACTTCCGGAAGATAAATCAAATGTGGAGCGGAATTATATCCGTTTCTTGCAAGAGCAGCGGCAGCGGTCAGCCATCCTGCGTCACGTCCCATGATCTCAATGATTGTGACACTCTTGACTGCGTAAATAAAAGTGTCATGGGCAATCTCTAAAACTGAGGAAGCAATGTATTTTGCAGCGGAACCAAAACCAGGAGTGTGGTCTGTCTCACACAGATCGTTGTCGATTGTTTTTGGAATACCGATGATGCGGACATTGCTGCCGATTTTTTGCCGTATTCGGATAATTTTAAAACGGTGTCCATAGAGTCGTTTCCGCCAATGTAGAAGAAGGCGCCGACATTGTATAATTCAAACTGTTTGAAGATGAAACATATGAGGAATCATCATCCAGATAATCCGGCAGTTTATGACGGCAGGAACCTAAATACATTGCAGGTGTTGTTTCCAGACGATCCAGATATGCCGGATTTTCATTCATAATCTCTGTCAGATTTAATAAATGATTGTTTAAGATACCAAGGATTCCATTTACAGATCCATAGACAGTCTCATACTGCTCAGATGCCATGACTCCACGGATCACACCTGCAAGGCTGGCGTTAATTGCAACTGTCGGTCCACCGGACTGTGCGACCATTACATTTTTTAAACTCATAGTTTACTCCTTAATAATTCATTAACTTTTGTTAAAAATAGTATCCATTTCTTTTTCTTTTGTTATAATGAAAAAGATAGATTTTTTTTGTGAAAATCTTTTTTGACTGCTATATAATAGCGGAAAATAACGTGTTTAGCAAGAGGTAGCAGGTGTGAAATGTGATTTATGTCCAAGAAAATGCCTTGTAGACCGGAAAAAGGGTGAAAAAGGAATCTGTGGGCAGACAGAAAATTTAAAAGTAGCGAGGGCGGCACTTCATTTCTGGGAGGAACCTTGCATTTCGGGAGATGCGGGATCTGGAGCGGTATTTTTTTTCGGGGTGTCCGCTGCATTGTGTATTCTGTCAGAATGAGAATATCGCAAACGGAACGGTTGGAAAAGAAATCTCTCTGGAGCGGCTCGTGGATATTTTTTCTTGAATTGCAGGAAAAAAGAGCCAATAATATCAATCTTGTGACACCGGGACATTTTGTGCCGCAGATTGTGAAGGCTCTGGATCAGGCACGAAGGGAAGGGCTTACGCTTCCGGTTGTATACAATACAAGCAGTTATGAGACGGTTGACACGATCAAAATGCTAGAGGGTTACGTCGATATTTATCTGCCGGATTTTAAATATATGAGCCCGGTTTTGAGTAAAAAGTATTCCCATGCTCCGGATTATGCAGAGGTTGCAAAGGCAGCGATCGCAGAGATGGTGCGGCAGACAGGAAAGGCTGTGTTTGTAAATGGAGAGGAAGATAACCTTATTTTAAGTGGAACGATCGTAAGACATCTGACACTGCCCGGTTGTATGGCGGATTCCATGCAGATTGTAAAATATCTGCATGATACATACGGAGATAAGATTTATATCAGTATCATGAACCAGTTCACCCCACTTTCCAATCTGGAAAAGTATCCGGAATTAAATCGCAGGATTACCGATGAGGAATATGAGACACTGGTGGATTATGCGATCGATATCGGAATAGAAAATGGTTTTATCCAGGAGGGGACACAGCGGAAGAGAGTTTTATCCCGGCATTTGACTGTGAGGGCGTGTAACCTTGAAAATGAGAACCATATTTTCTGGTGGAAAAAATTTCCAAAAAAAATAAGGAAAATTATAATTTACATAATATGGGAAAATGCTATAATTAGCTTCGTATGATTACAAAGAAGGAATAGCAGCGAAATTACTGCAGACAGATTCTTATCATAATAGAGTGACTACGAAAATTTACTATAAGTAATTGGAAATGCAGACAAGGAGGAGACGAGAATGAATTTTCTAAATTTAGTTCAGGCGCAGCCGGAAAGGTAAAAGGGGTTGCGACTTTGCTTAGCGGGCTGACAAAGACACAGGCGATCATAGCAGGTGTAGCCACTGTGACAGCAGTTGGCGGTGTCGGGACAGGAGGATATTTTTTATATGACCATTTTCATCAGCGGAACCAATTGTGGCGGATGTTGTGATAAGTACAGAGGTGGCAGAAGAACCGACGGAAGAAGTTGTGGCAGTCGAAGAGGTTGTCACGGAAGAAACAGAGGCGGCAGAACCGGAAACTGTTACATTGGTCGGAAGTTCTATTGAGAAGGATCTGAAGATCAAGATTCAGGACGAGTCCTCGAAAAATGTAAAGGGACAGCCTTTTGAGATCACGATCAAGGCAGACAAGAAGAAGGCAAAATCAACTACATATTCAGATGATGATAAAGATGGTATTATTTACATTAAAAGTATTGATGCCGGAAAATATGATGTCTCTTTGAATGAGATTGATGGATATATCTCAAAAGAGAATTCTTACAAAGTAACAGTTAAGGACAAGATTGAATACACCAAGGTAGATGTCAAAGACGAGATCAAATCCGCAGCAGAAGTAGCACCGGCAGAGGATGCAGAGGTAGACAATGTTGAGGTGGAGGCTGTTATTCAGGATACAGTGGAAACGGTTGACAGTACCTGTACACCATCCAAAGTTGGGGCAGGAGATGTGGATACTTCCAACTTCCCTACTGCTTCCGTTGGTGGATCGACAAAAGTGGACATTGCACAGGCAGCAGTGACGGCTTCCGCAAAACGTGTGGGATACCATGCTACAGGAACGGAATCATCTGGTGTGACTACATCATCCGAGACATCATCGGAAACAGCAACACCAAAATCATCAGAAACAACAGCACCAAAATCATCAGAAACAACAACACCATCGGAAACGACAACACCGGGTGAAGGCGGTCAGGGAACTGGCGGTGATCAGAATGGAACACCTGGAGACAAAACAGATGGTACAGAGACAAAGCCGGATGATACGAAACCAGATAAATATGAAATTACCATTGTCCATATGTTTTATAAAAACGATGGAAAAACAAAAGCAGACAAAGCAGATGAAAAAGAGACAGTAACGGTTGCAAAGGATGCGAAAACGGTGTCATCTGCAAAAACATATGACGGATATAAAGCTTCCAATGGTACAACCTTTACGATTCAGGATGGCGCGAAAGAGTATACCATCAAATGGGTTGCAACAGCAGCAGATAAAGTTACTTATAAGGTAACACATAATTTCTTTCAGGCTGATGGAAAGACCAAAGCAGAAGAATCCAAAAGTGAAGATATCACAGTAGATGCTACTGTTACTGAGATACAAGCATCTTCTTATGAAGCACAGGGATATAAACTGGTAGAAGGTTCCACGAAGATCAAAGTGGCAGCAGGCACAACAGCATACACATTAAACTGGGTAAAAGCTGCAACCGCAGCTAGTGCATCCGTCACAGTACCACAGACGGCAGCTTTATATAACAGCACTATTAATAATGCAAATGCAATTGGTCTTACAGCAACATTGACAGACGCAGGCAATATTATCACAAATATTACATGGGCTAGCAGCAACGAAAAAAGTTGTAAAGGTATCCAATGGAGCGAAAACAGGATGTACACTGACAGCAGTTGGAAAAGGAAGTGCAACTGTAACAGGTACGATCACATACTTATCCAAACCGGGCGATACCAAGACAACCGCAAGTGACAAGAAAATCACATGTACAGTTACAGTCAATGATTTTACTGGAAATACAACAACCCAGTTAAAAGATAAATCCGGTAGATTACTTTACAAAGATTCCGAGTGTAAAAAACCAGCAACCGTGGCAGATTACAATGCAAACGGAACTTACTACACCGAGCCGGTTTACACCGGATGGCAGACCATTGATGGAAAAGTATATTACTATACCAGCAACCATCAGCGTGTAACAGGAAGTCAGGTGATCAGCGGTATCTCTTACAACTTCGGAAGTGATGGAGCATTACAGCAGGGTTCCGGAAAGAACGGTATTGATGTATCCAGCCATCAGGGAAATATCGACTGGGCATCTGTAAAGGCAGCAGGTATCAATTTTGCAATTATCCGTGTCGGTTACCGCGGATCACAGACAGGAGCATTGGTAGAGGATTCCTGCTTCAAGAAAAATATTCAGGGTGCAACTGCAAACGGCATTAACGTTGGTGTTTACTTCTTCACACAGGCTACAACTGAGGCAGAGGCTGTTGAGGAGGCAAGTATGGCATTGACCTTATGCTCCGGATACAATCTTTCTTACCCGATTTTTGTTGATACAGAGAACGGAAGCGGAGCAGCCCGTGCCAACGGATTAGATAAAGGCACCAGAACAGCATGTGTGGCTGCGTTCTGTAAGACCATTGCAAATGGTGGAAGAAAAGCAGGTGTTTACGCAAGCAAGAGCTGGTACAACAATAAAATTGATGCATCCGCATTCAGTAACTACTTTATCTGGGTTGCACAGTACAACACAACCTGCAATTACAAAGGAAAATATAACATGTGGCAGTACTCTTCCAAGGGAAGTGTTCCTGGAATCAAGGGAAATGTCGATGTAAATATTGCATATTAATTTATGGGTTTTAAAGGGATGACCGGTATCTGTTCAGATACCGGTTGTTTTGCGCATAACAATCAATAAGGAGAACAGGTTTGCCATATTATAATAAGAAAGAGTATCCAAAACAG
>ENA-OQER01001178-OQER01001178.1-human-gut-metagenome-genome-assembly--contig:-NODE-1178-length-13117-cov-1.707005_pt1 | contig 13117 bp, 15 predicted proteins | sample MGYA00242797_ERZ504639 | MGnify/ENA primary metagenome ERZ504639 (study PRJEB26092, sample SAMD00036306) | human gut metagenome | host: Homo sapiens | study: EMG produced TPA metagenomics assembly of...
CGCTGAACTCGGAGTAAGTGATGAATAATCTTTGCCAAATATCTTCAAACTTCCCTGATCCAGAGAATATACACCACTCAAGATTTTCATCAGCGTTGATTTACCTGCACCATTTTCACCTAACAGTGCCATAACCTCACCGGCACGAAGATTAAATTTAACATCATCAAGTGCTTTAACACCCGGAAACTCTTTCGTAATGTGTTCCATGGAAACAATTACATCTCCCATATCTTCACCCTGCTTTCCGAAACATTGTTCTCTCTTGTTTATGTACTTATTATACACAGAGGTGTTTGTGCAAAAAAGGGGGGCAAAATATGGTTTTGAGATGGTAAATTATTTATTTTGTATAAATTACCGTAATTCTATCACCCGTTATTTGTTATTTTATATAATGCTATTCTGATTTTCTTGTCTGTAATGTGTTAAAAAGTACAGCAATCAGTACAAGGGCACCTTCAACGATATACTGGATATAATTATCTACACCCATAAGAGTCATTGCATTCTGAATGACTCCAAGGAAAGCAAGACCAAGAAGAGTTCCGGTAATTTTACCTTTACCACCACTTAAGCTGGCTCCACCGATGATAACTGCGGAAATAACAGTCATTTCCCAGCCTGAACCGAAGCTAAAAGATCCTGACATTACCTGTGAAGAAACAAGTACTCCTGCGATTACTGCACATACCTGTACGATTACCATAATCAAAACTCTTGTTGCCTTAACATTAATACCGGAAAGTCTGGCGCCTCGGCATTCCGCCAACAGCATAAACATTACGTCCAAATCCAGTATATTTCAGAAGGACAAAAGAAATAATGAATACTGCTGCCAGAAAGATTGCTGGTATCGGAATGATGCCTGCATTACCTGCACCTAGTTCTGTATACCAGGATCCCAGCGTCGTTACAGGAAAACCTTTTGCCAGTACTGCTGCAATTCCATAGATCAGCTTCATCATACCAAGTGTAATAATAAAAGATGGCATGTTAAATTTTGTAAGAAGGAATCCATCAAACAGACCAATGAGAATTCCAACAATAATTGCAACCAGAATACCTACCCATGTAGCTGCTTCCAGACTCATAGCTCCTTCAGAAGAAAGATTGCCAGCAACTACACCAACAATGACACCGCTAAGACCAATCGTTGAACCAATAGACAGATCAATCTCTCCAGCGATGATAACAAAGGTCATACCAAATGCCACAATACCTTTCATGGACATGGTACGAAGAATATTTAAAATATTATTTGCTGTCAAAAAACTTCTATTTGCAAAGGAAATGCAGATGATCAGTACTACCAAAATGATACTGAGCATATATTTTGAAATAAATTCATGTACTTTCTGTTTTGTAGTCATTATTTTTCCCCTCCCATACAAAGAGCATATAAATCATCGATTTTTACATCTTCTGGATAAACCTCCTGCTGTATCACACCGTCCCGCATGATGAGTATTCGCTGACATACTTCCAGAAGTTCTTCCAGTTCACTGGAAACCATAATACTTGCAATTCCAAGTCTGGACTGCTCCCACATAATCTGGAAAATTTGCTGTTTTGCCTTCACATCAATTCCACGGGATGGTTCGTCAAACATAATAATCTTTGGCTGTGTATTCAGCCAGTTTCCAACGACTACTTTCTGCTGATTTCCTCCTGAAAGAGAATTTACCGGTTGCTGCACAGATGCAACTTTGATCTGTAATCTCTCTACCTGCTGTTTTACCATCTCGGCAGCTTTCTTTTCCTGTACAAATCCATGCTTTTTAATATTATCCAGATTTGCATAACACAGATTGTTATAGATTGTCTGTTCCAGAATCAATCCTTCTGTCTTACGGTCTTCCGGAGTCAATGCGAGTCCGTGTCGCATCATCTCTTTGAGGGTATGCTTCTGGATCTTCTGCCCTTCAATAAAGATTTCTCCACCGTCAAGTGGGTCTGCCCCGAAAATAGATTTCAGAAGTTCTGTTCTGCCGCTTCCAAGCATGCCGGCAATTCCAAGCACCTCTCCTTTTTTTAACTGAAAAGAAATATCCTTGAACTTATTTTTTCTGGAAAGATGTTTCACTTCCATGATCACTTCATCTGATTTCATCAGATCATCCGGTCTCTGCTGTACTTCTACATCCCCAAACATCATCTGTATCAGTTCTTTTTTACTTGTATCCCGCATCATAACTTTGCCAATATATTTTCCATCACGGATAACCGTACAGGTATCAGCAATTTCCCATAATTCCTGAAGTTTATGAGAGACATATGTTATAATAACACCTTTTTCTTTCAATCTCCGTATCATCTGAAAAAGCATTTCAACTTCATGCGATGCAAGGGAAGAAGTTGGCTCATCAAATTGAAGCACCTTCGGATTAAAACTCATTGCTTTGGCAATTTCCACCATCTGTCGCTGCCACATGCTGAGTTCCTCTACATTTTTATCCGGATCAATATCAATTTCAAGTTCTTTCAGCAGCTCTTTCACCTGCTTTTTGGCCGACTTCCAGTCAATTAGTTTGCCTTTCTTTGGCATTCTTCCCATCAGAATATTTTCTGTTACTGACATAGTCGGAACAAGACTGAGTTCCTGATAGACCGTTGCAATTCCCTGTGCCGCAGCACTCATAGGATCTTTAAATTTCATGGTCTGTCCATCATAGATAATCTCGCCCTCGTCAGCTGTATATGCACCGGAAATAATTTTCATCAAAGTAGATTTTCCTGAACCATTCTTGCCAACCAGTGCATGTACCTTTCCGGATTCAAAACTGGCAGATACATTATCCAACGCAAGTGTGCCCGGAATCTTTTTGTTATATTATGGACTTCTAATACACTCATTCCGTTTCCTTTCCACGGAGTTTTCTCCGCTGATAAAGAGAAAGTCTCCGAAAGTTCTCTCCGTCTTGAGACAGCAGAACCTTCGGAGACTCTTTATTATTTATTATTTGGATAATTCGCTCAGTCTTCCAGATAGTCATTTATACCATCTTCGTCACTTCTCTCGAGCAGCATACCATCAACGTATTCAGTAGTTCCCTCTTCAATGCTTGTCTCTTCGCCCTTAATACTGCTGATCAGGTCTTTCATGGAGTTATATCCCATTGTATAACTATCCTGTCCGGTTGTTGCCTGTAAGATATTGTCATCAGAAAGTAACATGTTTGCAAGCTGTTCATTTGCATCGATACCAAAGGTATATACAGATCCGGCTTTTCCTACGTTTTTCACTGCCATGGTTGCACCAACTGTGCCACCTTCATTAGCTGCATAAATAAGATTTACATCCGGATTAGCAGTAAGAATATCGCTTACAACTGAAACTGCATCGTCCTGTACCCATGCATCCTGGTCCGCAACTACTTCAACACCATCCAGTTTTCCACTACATCGAGGAAACCATTTACACGCTGAGAACTCTTCTCCGGAAGTAGTGATTTAAACTGAACAACTGCAATCTTAGCTTCTCCACCCAATTCATCCTCTATGAATTTCTTTGCTGCTTCACCTGTACTCTGACCCAACTGATACTGATCAGAAGTATATCCAACTGTAATGAAATCAGAATCTTCCAGAGTTCCATCAGTCAGTGCTATTTTCACGCCCTTTTCACTGGCAGCTTTCAAAGAAGCAACAGAAGATTTCTCACTTAATGGAGCAATTGCAATACCATTGATATTCTGAGCTACATAAGAGTTGATAAGTTCCGTCTCTTTCGCCTGATCATTACTGCAGTTTCCATAAACATAATCAACTCCTGCCTCATCTGCTGCTGCTTCATATCCGGCAAGCATCAGTTTCATGAACTGATCTTCCAGATAAACAACACCTGCCACACGAATATCTTCTTTGTCGTCAGCCATAACAGGCATTGCAGTTCCGGCAATTGTTCCGACCATTACCGCACTCAGTAATACGCTCAGCAATCTCTTTTTCATGTTTATTCCTCCTTTGGAATTGTTTTTGATGGTTATATTCTAACAATCTGAAACCCCTTCTGCCATTTGTAATATTTTGTTTTATTGTATTTTCTTCGCTTTATACCCGTTCCATATTCGCCGGCATAACAATCTGCACCTTGGTCCATTCCTCATATTTACTTGTAATCGTCACTCCGTATCCTGATCCATATTTTAGTTTAATCAGACTATTTATATTACTGACAGCAAAATATTCACTGCTGGTGTTTTCCTCGAGCACTTTCTGTATATCTTTCAGTTTCTCTTCTGGAATTCCCTTTCCATTATCTTCTACCAGTAAATAAAGAATTCCATTTTTTTCTTTTCCTTCTATATACAATGTACCTTTTCCTGCCGACCGTTCCAGACCATGACTGATGGAGTTCTCAACAAACGGCTGCAGAAGAAATTGGGTACCATATATGTCATAAGTTCTTCCGGAATATTGATCTGATAGTCAAATTTACCTGGAAAACGAATCTCCTGGATTGAAAGATAATTCTCAAATAATTCAGAAGCTTCACGTAATGTAACGATATTCTTACCATCACTCAGACTGATCCTGAAAAATTTTGAGAGTGAAAAAACCATTTTCGCAATGGCTTCTTCCCCTTTAATTTTCGCCATGCTGAAAATCGTATCGAGTGTATTATAAAGAAAATGTGGATTTATCTGCTCCTGCAAAATGTGAATCTTTGCTTCTTTATTTAGAAGTTTTTCAGTTTCCAGGTTATTCATTGTATTATTTAATTCGTCAAGCATACGATTAAAGCCGGAATAAACCTCCTCGAATTCATCCTTCTTTTTTTCTTCGATTCGGACGCTGAAATCTCCTTTGCGAACTTTCGCATATAACTTGATCAGACTTTGAGCGGACGATACATATATCCAGAAAGGAATCTTGACAACAGCAGTGCTCCAACTGCACTGAGCAATACAATTTTATACAGAAGAAGTTTTATCGCTTTTACACTTTGCAAAAAGTTCTTTCCTGCTGGCAAAAGATACAAACGTCCAGCCCGTATACGCCGAAGTTCTTGTCACTACCAGTTTCACATCATCCATGACTATTTCTTCTGAGTCCAGATGTGTTGCCGATCCATCTGCATATTTTTCCTGATAATATCTGAGATCATTGGTATCACCGGAATATACCATTCCATCCTTATCACAAACAATAATCTCTCTCCCATTGCTGTTCTGGATTCCATTGTAATAAGTCTCCAGAAATTCAGGTTTTAAATTCAGTGCAAAGACAGCAATAATCCGTCCGGTATCATTTCGTACCACATCACAATAAGTCAACAACTTTGAATACTTATCCATGTTTCCGGATGATGGATTGTCTCATAACTGACCGGCACCGTAGGAATCCATCGATTCAGCATTTCTTCCCCATAAGTATTATACTGATTCAAAAAATCCACATCCCACAGGGTAAAATCTTCAAAATATGTCAAATTTGATGCAAAAAGCATTCTCTGCCCCGGCAGATATACATAAGCAGAATGAACTTCATTTGTTACTTTTACTGCTGCGATACGATCCTGATAATATTTCAACTGCTGAAATACCTTACGGCAGTAATTCTGGCGGATTTCGTTACTCATAATCCTTGTCTGATTCGCAAATTCATAGATAAGAGCATCATTTTTCATATCCTGCTGCATGTCCTCTACCGATTTCAGGACATTTTCCATGTTCTGGATCTGTGCCTCCATGCTGAGCGCAATATCTTCTTTTGCCTGTGTTATTGTATTTTTTTCTGCATAAAAACGACAAAAGTTGTGTCGCTGCTGCCAAAGGCAGCAACGTACACAACATCAGTATCACGGATATCTTAAATTTAAAACTGTGAATATTCATATAAGCCTCATTTTATTCGTTCACCATAATCGCTTTGACCGCTTTATCTTTCTCAGCAAGATACTGGGCCATTGCTGTTGGAAGATCCTCCAGTTTGAATCGATGCGAGATCAGAGATTTTACATCGACCATACCTGCCTCCAGAAGATCAATACATCTCGGGAAATACAATGCCGGAATCGCATTGGATCCGATAATGGAAATTTTTCTGAGATGTACGATATTTGAATCAAACGTTGCCTTTGCCCTGTCACCATATCCGATTCCAAGAAATGCAACTTTACCACCCGGATTGGTAACTCTTGTTGCAAGGTCAATCGTACTCGGCGGTGAAGTTACCAGAACTTTATCTACGCCACCTCGTGGGAATGGATATTTTTCAAGATCTTCTTTATCTGTAAATATTACATCATCAGCACCAAATTTGCAGGCCAGATCTACACGTGCTTTACTTCCGGAATGCTGTGCTACATATATATGACGTGCACCACTCTTCTTGGCCATCTGCATTGCCATAAGTCCAATCGGGCCTGCCCCCAGAAGAAGAACATCATCATTCAGATGAATATCTGCTGTCAGGATAAGATCTGCTGCAACTCCCATTGGTTCCAGAATACACGCTTCCTCAAAAGAAAGATCTCGGATATTTACAACCAGGTTTGCAGGTACAATCGTTCTCTCTGCAAATCCCATGGTATCTCCTTCTTTACGTTTCATATAATCCGTACAGTCTGTACAGAGATCCGGTCTTCCATTCAGAGCAGCATCTGAATATGGATTGAATGTTGAAGTTTCGATTGCCACACGATCACCTACCGCAACATTCTGTACATCTGCTCCTATTTTGGTTACAATTCCCGCAAATTCATGGCCAAACGGCTCCCACTCAGTTGCTGCATAATTTGCCAGAATATTATCATGCCCACAGAAACCACAAGCTTTGACAGCGACTTCCACCTCGTTTCTGTCAGGTTCTCTTAACTCTACATCTCTGACTTCAAACTGATATTTCGCCTTTAAATATGCTGCTTTCATCAACCGTTCCTCCTTATATTAATTTTAAATATCTTCTCATATCAGATTTCACTATACTTTAAAGTGTAAATATTTTTTATTTCAAAACAAGCAGACAACTTCGCTTCTTTGTAATATTTACGCTTTTCCGTTATCTTTTTTAACAAGCTTCGTTCTATACTCCTTAGGACTGATGCCATGAACTTCTTATACAGTTTGTAAAATACTGCATATCATTGTACCCGACCATTTCCGCTACTTCATAAATTTTCAGAGAAAAATCTTCAAGATATTCAGCCGCTTTTTTCATACGGTAACGAATCAGATAGTTTACAAAAGATTCTCCCATTTCCTCTTTAAAAATCTTGCAGAAATAGGAAGTATTCAGGTACACCAGCCCCGACACTTCTTTCAGCGTTATCTTATCTCCGTAGTTTTCCTTGATATAACTGATTGCCGTTTCAATTGCCTGTTTCCTGGAATCCTGTCTCGGCATCAGCACTTCACCACAAAGGAAGTGAATTGTACTGACCATCGCCTCTTCCATGGTTTCCAGATCCCGGATTGAATGAAGCAGAACAAAATAATCAGAATTATACAAAATCCTGCTTGCATTATCCGAATTAAAGCAGCTTTCCGCTACTGTAAAAACAAATTTCTGAAAAATAATCTTCAGATTGATCGGCTGAATATCTGAATTAGAAAATTTCAACCTCTGAATATAATAGTGACATCCACTGGTTGCTTTTTCTTCGTCTCCAACTTTAATAAAATTAACGATATGTGTGAAATCTTCATATTTCAATTTGTCTTTTGTCGGCAAAATTGTTTTTGCTTCATAATCAATCACAGAATTACCGCCAATAAAGAATCGATTCATCAATGCCTTTTTGGCACTCTCCGCAGAATCATTCAGCTTATAAATTGAATCACACACTTTCCCCACGCCTACACTGATACTGACTCCCAAAACACGATTCACCAGTTTTCGCAGAGATTCCGCGATTTCACCAATTTTTGTTCTGGTATTTTCAGTTTCTTTCGTACCAATCACACACATCAGAAGTTCAGAATCTATTTTTACGCAATAACTGGTTCCGAAATTCGCAGAGATCGATTAGTATATTCTCAACCACAAACTGACTCAGCGAAACATCTTCATCCTCTACAAAATTGTCAAACACAATGCCAAGACATACATAATTACCAAGCGAATCATCAATTCCACTTCTGGCAATGTCTTCAGAAGATACCTCATCAAATCCCGTTGCCGTCCCACAGATAAGTTTACGGAGATTTTCTTCTCTTAGCAATACACGACTCTTCCTGTCAAAAGACTGGTTTTCTCTCGCTTTTGTCACAAGACTGCGTTCCTTATCAAGTTCTCTACAGCATTGTTTTACTTTTTCCAGAAGTTCACTGTCCCCTACAGGTTTCAAGATATAGTCTGAAACCCCCTCCTGAATAGCCTTTCTTGCATAACTGAAATCACTGTATCCACTGATTATGATACATTTTATGGAACGTTGCTGTTTTCGAACTTCTTCTATAAGTTCCAGTCCGTCAATCTCTGGCATACGGATATCCGTGATCAGAACATCTATCTCCTGTCCGGATATTTTCTCATATGCTTCTCTGCCATTCATGGACCTGCCAACCACTTCCGCGCCAATACTTTGCCAGTCAATGGTCGTTACCAGCCTTTCCAGAATCCAGCTCTCGTCATCTGCTATAAAAACCCTGTACACTTTATCCCTTCTCCCTTTCCTTCACTTAAACTTACTTTAGATTATAGCAGACTTTTCTATTTAAACAAAGAAAAACCCGCCCTGATATCAGAGCAGGCAGCATTGCTTCTCACAACAATTTATCCCAAGATTTCTCTTACCTTTTTTTCCATCAATTCAGCCATGGCTGCATGTCCCTTTGCTGAATAATGAATTCCGTCAAGTTCATTTGTCTCTATTGCACTTCCCGGATTAAGATACTCTATCTGATACCGATTTGCAACTTCTTCATAATAATGTGCCAGTGCCTGACTTCTCTCTTCCACATCAAAGAACATATGATCCAGATCATCCCGTCCCACACTATGAATTGGAACAGGTGTCACCAGCAGAACCTTTGGTGGCTGGTAGTCTATTCCTGCATCAGATTTTAAAAGCACTTTAACCAGATTTTCAACAGACGCTCCAATATCAAAAGGAGTTAATGAAAATCTTGTTTTGAGATCATTTGTACCCAGCATAAGTATCACCAGGTCAACCGGCTTATGGCTGTCAAGACAAGGCAGCAGATATTTTTTGCCATTTTTATGTTCCTCAATCGGATCATCCCACAGCGTTGTTCTTCCTGAAAGTCCTTCTTCTATTACATAATAATCCTCACCCAGCTTTTTCTGCAAAATTCCTGTCCATCTTACATCTCTTGGATAACGGTCCGGACTGTCCGGCATGAGTCCATATGTATTCGAATCCCCATAACATAAAATTGATTTCATCCTCAGTTCCTCCACTTTTAGAAATACCATTTTTCATATTATAACAAATTCATATTTCACGGAACAGGGGGATAAAATATGGTTTATGTATTGTTTTTATACGTTCGTTGCATCTTTTTATTTTACCGAATATTTCTTATAAAGTTCTTTTACTTCTTTCACACTTCGAAGTCCGCTCACGGAATCTTCCGCTGAAAAGAAAAATTTACACAAAAAACTGTAATTCCCCCTTGAAAATACTGTTTACTACCAAAGCTGCCGCACCAACCAGCTGTGCCTGCTTGCCGAAATAAGCCTTCTTAACCGGAATATTCCATCCATCCTGTGTGATCTTACGGTCATTGATCAGTACCTCCAGTTTCTTTACGTAATCCTCTGGCCAATCTATTCCATCATATCCAAGTACGATCATCTCCGGCTGGAGCATATTGATAATGCTTACCAGTCCTGCACTGATATCCTGAATCATTTCTTCCAGAATATCCTCACTTCCGGTCTGTCATGAATCTTAAAGTAATCCGCATAAGGCAGATTCAGCCCGGTTATTTTTTTCAGTTTTTCTCTGACCACATAACTGCTCGCATACATTTCCAGACAACCTCTGTTTCCGCAGGAACCACTGCAGTCCTTTACAGTTAATGCTGACATGACCAAGCTCTGTTTCAAATCCTCTGTGACTGTGAAAAACCTCTCCTCCACATACAAAGCCGGAACCAATACCATTGGATACAGCAAGAAGAAGGAAATCCTGTTCCGCCTTGCCGATTCCAAACAGTTTTTCTGCCAGTGCTGCACAGTTGTTATCATGATCAAAATAAACCGGAAGATTATATTTCTTCTGGATTGCTTCTTTGATCGGGACATGCTTAACTCCATAAAATCGCGGTGGATTCAGAATAATTCCGTTGCGGATATCTACCGGCCCGATAGAAGCAATGCCAATTCCCAGAATATTTTTCTCCTCTTCCATCATCCGGTCAATCAGTTCAAAAGCATTCTGAATCAGAATATCCCCTGTCAGCTCGCCAAATTCTATGGTCTCTGTGCGGAATATCTGCATGTCCAGGCTGCAGAGTACAGCCTGGATATTTGTTCGGAAAACAAGAATTCCTATGATCTTCGGGGCCTGATCAGCAACTTTGAGAATGATCGGATTCCTGCCGCAGACTTCTGTAAGCTCTTCCTCACATTCCTTTACAATTCCCTTCTCCATGAACTCTGCCACAATATTGGTCACTGTGGTTTTGGCAAGGCCAGTCCTCCTCGAAAGTTCAATTCTCGTATTACAGGTTCCCGTAGCGATCAACTGAAAGATCAGTCCTCTGTTGAACTGTTTGGATGTTATGCTGTTCTTGCCATTTCCTTTTTTCATGTTTACCTGCATGATCATTTTCCCCTTCAAATCATGATATGATGCCAGGGCAAGATCCCCGGCCATTAAATACAGGGAGTATTATTTTTCTTTGATCGTAATACTCCATGTATTGGTATATTCCTGTCCACTTTCAAGCGAAAGCAGATCTGCCTGTTTTTCCAGATCCTCGACTACATTTTTGCGTGAAGGAAGCGAACTCCACGGCTCAATACAGACATAATCTACTTCTACATGTGGCCAGTGCCAGATTCCAAGATAATCCATATCCGGAAATGCGACTGTGATCTTTTTGCTGCCTTTTGCACTTTCAAGTGTTACTTCCCTCGGCATTTCTTTCAACACGATTGCATCATCATCGAACAGATTATGCTCCAGATTCAGATAACGGCCTTCTTCCAATGCAAAAGCCTCATCCTCCTCCAGTACGAAACAGTCCTCCGAAAAAAGAATCCTGCGTGGTTTGGGATCTTCGCCAAAATCAATCCTGTAATCCTCAAATTTCAGATTCTTCTCAATCGGAATCTGGAATCCCGGATGTCCGCCGATACCGAAATACATCTTCTTATCATCGGTATTCTTTACCTGATATGTAATTGTGATTTTTTCTCCTTCAAGTTTCCATGTGATATCAAGTGTAAACTCAAAAGGATACTGTTTTCTTGTTTCCGGTGAGCTTACAAGGCGCAGCGTCAGGGAATCTGCTTTCTGCTCAACAAGCTCCATCTCATCATACGGAAGAAATCCGTGAATATCCATATGATAAACGGTATCCTGGTATTTATAGCTTTTTTTCTGTCATTCGACCGATATAGGGAAATAGATTCGGCCCTCTGTCTGTCCATGTTGCAGCATCTCCCTGCCACAAGTATTCCTGTCCTTCTGCATCTTTGACAGACTGAAATTCTCCCCCTTGGAAGAAACCACCAGTGTAAGTTTCTCATTGCTATCGTATAGTTCATGTCTTCACCCTCCTCGTGTTTTCTCATTATAGCACGTCAAACTTTCAGTTTCTATCTTTTTATAACAATCACCCTTTTATAGTCTGTCTTTTTACCACATTTTATCTTTTTATTGCAATTCCATTCTCATTCTTTTATAATAAGAATTAGATTGTTTTACAGACAAATTGAAAAGAAACGAGGAATCCATATGAGCGAAAAAACTGTCGTTGTTGCTCTTGGTCACAAAGCCCTGGGCGCAACTCTTCCAGAACAGAAACAGGCTACCAAGGCCGCTGCAAAAGCCATTGCAGATCTTGTAGAGGATGGTGCACACGTTGTCATCTCCCACAGCAACGGACCTCAGGTCGGCATGATACATACAGCTATGAACGAATTCGGTAAGGCACATCCTGATTATACCTTTGCGCCAATGTCTGTATGTTCTGCCATGAGTCAGGGATATATCGGATATGATCTTCAGAATGCAATCCGTGCAGAACTGATCTCCAGAGGAATCTACAAACCGGTCGCAACGATTCTCACCCAGGTTGTGATTGATCCTTATGATGAAGCTTTCGGGGAACCAGAGAAAATCATTGGACGTATTCTTACTTCTGAAGAGGCAGAAGCAGAGGAGGACAAGGGAAACTTTGTTACAGAAGTTGGAAATGGCGAATATCGCAGAATCCTTGCAGCCCCGAAGCCACAGAAAATCGTGGAGCTTGAAACGATCCGTACTCTTGCAGATGCAGGACAGGTCGTGATTGCAGCCGGCGGCGGCGGAATCCCGGTCATGGAACAGGGAATCGATCTCCATGGTGCAAGTGCTATCATTGAAAAAGACTTTGCAAGTGAGCTTCTCGCAGAGGAATTAAATGCAGATACGCTTCTGATCCTCACCAGCGTTGAGAAAGTCAGCCTGAATAAAGATACCGACAAAGAAACTCTTCTGGACACTGTTTCTGTTGCAGATGCCCGCAAATACATTGATGAGAATCAGTTACAGCAGGCTCCATGCTTCCGAAGATCGAAGCTGCGGTCGCATTTGCAGAAAAAGGCAATGGACATCGCACCGTCATCACAGATATTGCTCATGCAAAAGATGGCTACAAAGAAAAGGCCGGTACTATCATTAAATAATTGGAGCATTCTTAAATGGAAATAAAAAACAGAACTTTATCGAATTTTGCAGAACTGGTACGAACCGGAGAATGCAAGAAATTCAGAGGCCGTCTGAAGGTCGGTGTGGATCTCGGTACTGCCAATACGGTCCTTGCGGTTGTTGACAGCACAAACAGACCGATTGCAGGTGTCTCCGCACCTTCTCATGCAATTCGTGACGGTGTGATCGTAAACTATTATGAATCCGTTCAGCTTGTCACAAAGCTGAAAGCAGAGCTCGAGGAAAACTTGGCACCGAGCTCCCCTATGCTGCTGCTGCCATCTC
>ENA-OQER01001179-OQER01001179.1-human-gut-metagenome-genome-assembly--contig:-NODE-1179-length-13110-cov-2.900331_pt1 | contig 13110 bp, 14 predicted proteins | sample MGYA00242797_ERZ504639 | MGnify/ENA primary metagenome ERZ504639 (study PRJEB26092, sample SAMD00036306) | human gut metagenome | host: Homo sapiens | study: EMG produced TPA metagenomics assembly of...
GCCGGTTTCAGGCACGCCAGTCGTACCACCCGCTCCCCCATCAGGCACTCCGAACGTATCGGACAGCATGTCAGAGGGGAGCCAAGCATGAATAAGTCACTCCGCCAACTCTTCACCATCGTGGTGGCGCTGTTCGTCATCCTGGGCATGTCCACCACCATCATCACGCGATCGCGCGAACCAACTCAACAACGACCCGCGCAACACCCGCGCCCTCTACCACGAGTATGGCGCTCCGCGCGGTGCGATCCTCGCTTCGGACGCTCCGTCATCGCCAAATCCGACCCTTCGAACGACGCGTTCTCCTACCAGCGTTCCTATACCGCCGGCGAACTGTACGCGCCGGTCACCGGCTTCTTCTCGATCAGCCAACGCGGCTGGAACGGTATCGAAGCGTCGCGCAGCTCGCTGCTGTCGGGCCAATCCGACCAGCTGGTATGGCAGCGGTTCAAATCGCTGTTCACCGGCCAGGAAAACAAGGCGCGACCATCGAAACGTCCATTGATCCGAAAATCCAGCAGGCCGCCTACAACGGTCTTGCCAACAATGACGGCGCGGCCGTGGCCATCGAAGTGAAAACCGGTCGTATTCTCGCCATGGCAAGCACGCCAAGCTACGACCCGAACCAACTGGCGAGCACGACACGTCCGAAGCGAACGGCAATTATTCCACGCTTTCGCAAGACGAGTCGAATCCGATGCTCAACCGTGCCACCTCGCAGCTGTATCCTCCGGGATCCACGTTCAAAACGGTGGTGGCGGCGGCCGCGCTGGAAACTGGCGAATACCAGACCGACACCGAGATTCCGGCCGGATCGAGCTACACGCTTCCGGGCACGGTCACACAGTTGACGAACGCGGTGTCGCAGGCCGACGGTTCGGACGGCAAGATCACGTTGGAAGACGCGATGGCGTATTCGTCGAACACCGCGTTCGCCCAGCTGGGCGTGGCTTTGGGCGATGACAAGGTGTCGTCCATGGCCAAGAAGCTTGGTTTCGACAGTCCGATCACGGTTGACGGATCCGATTCCACGGGCACGCCGTGGATGAGCGTGGCGTCAAAGTTCCCGACCGACACGACCGACGACAAGCTCGCTTTGGCGTCCATCGGCCAAGGAGACACCGTGGTGACTCCGCTGCAGAACGCGCTGGTGGCGGCCGCCGTGGTGAACGGGGGCAAGGTCATGCAGCCGACGCTGGTGGATCGCGTGCGTTCCTCCGACCTGTCTGTTATTTCGCAGACCAAGCCGCAGGTGATGAGCCGCGCGTTCAGTTCGGGCACCGCCAACAAGCTCACGCAGATGATGGAGGCGGTGGTCACCAAGGAGAACCCGAATCTGGCCATCGACGGCGTGCAGGTGGCTGCGAAAACCGGCACCGCGCAGATCGGTGACGGCAATACGTCCATCGACGGCTGGGTGGTCGGCTTCGCCCCGGCGGACGATCCGAAGATCGCTGTTGCCGTGGTGGTGCACAATGTGGATTTGTATGGCTCGTTCGCGGCGGGTCCGATTATGAAGGCGATGATGCAGGAGGCGCTGGCAGAGTGAAACTGATTGAAGGACAGCTCATCCACCGACGCTACAGGTTGGATGCCCGTCTGGCCCAGGGTGGCATGGGCGAAGTATGGAAAGGCTATGATATCCAGTTGGGTCGTCCCGTGGCCATTAAGGCGTTGCGCGGCGACTTGGGCGTCACGCAGGAGGCCAAGCTGCTTCGCCTGCGTGCGGAAGCGCATAATTCCGCCAATCTTGCACACCCGAATATCGCTGCGTTGTTCGAATATTACGAACATGACGGCATCGGCTTCCTCGTTATGGAGTACGTGCCCAGCAAGTCGCTGGCCGACCTGTTCCACGAGCAGAACGGCCCGATGGAGCCGACCCGTCTGCTGCCGATTCTCATCCAGACCGCGCGTGGCCTGTTCGTCGCGCATTCGCATGGCGTGATCCACCGCGACGTGAAGCCTGCGAACATCATGGTGTCCGATTCCGGCGAGGTGAAAATCACCGATTTCGGCGTCTCCTACTCCACCAATCAGGAGCAGATCACGCAGGACGGCATGGTGGTGGCACCGCACAGTACATTTCCCCGGAGCAGGCGCAGGGCCAGCATGCCACGCCTCAATCCGATATCTATTCGCTTGGCATCGTCGCTACGAGGGCCTGTGCGGGCATCGTCCGTTCACGGGTGCCACGCCGGTCGACATCGCCGCAGCACATGTCAACAATCCGGTTCCGCCGCTGCCAGACTCCGTCGACGTGCAGCTGCGTGAATTCGTCATGTCGATGCTGTCCAAAGACCCGCTTGACCGTCCGAAGGACGCGTTGACGGTGTCGCGCACGTTGTCCCGCATCGAACGCCTCTGCTCGACCAGCAGACACAATTGGCTGACACGATGGTGGTGCCTACAGGCGGAAGACTTCCGCGACGCGTGGTCAGCAGACCTCATATCTCCTTGAGCACTGATGGGAAGGAACAGGGATGAACATCAACATGCCTACCTCTTTGGCTGGTGGACGTTACCAGCTCGGCCAACTGGTCGGCCGTGGCGGCATGGCCGAAGTGCACGTGGCGCTCGATACGCGCCTTGGGCGTACCGTCGCAGTCAAGATCATGCGCGCCGACTTCGCCAACGACAAGATCTTCCTTGAGCGTTTCCGTCGCGAAGCCCATTCCGTGGCGCAGATGAACAATCCGAATATCGTGAACATCTACGATTCGGGCGAAGAGGTCGTCGCCACGGAAACCGGCCAGACCGAACATCTGCCGTATCTGGTGATGGAATATGTCAAGGGCCAGACCTTGCGCGACATTCTCAAAGTGAATGGCGCTCTGAGCCAGCGCGACGCCGAACAGGTGATGATGGGCGTGCTCAACGCGCTTGAGTATTCGCATCGCATGGGCATCATCCACCGCGACATCAAGCCCGGCAACATCATGATTTCCGAGCAGGGCGTGGTCAAGGTCATGGACTTCGGCATCGCCCGCGCGCTCGACGATTCCGCCGCCACGATGACGCAGTCGCAGGGTGTGGTCGGAACCGCGCAATACCTGTCTCCCGAGCAGGCACGCGGCGAAAGCGTCGACATGCGTTCCGACCTGTATTCCGCAGGTTGCGTGCTGTATGAAATGCTTACCGGAAGGCCGCCGTTTACCGGCGATTCCGCGGTTGCGATCGCCTACCAGCATGTTTCGGAGGTCGCCACTCCCCCAAGTTCGGTCGTTCCCGGCTTGCCGAAGATGTGGGATTCGATTTGCGCGAAGGCGATGGCGAAGGATCGTCAGAACCGTTACGCCACGGCTTCCGAATTCAAGAACGATTTGCTGACGTTCATGAACGGCGGCGTGCCGATGGCGGCCGCGTTCAATCCGTTGACCGATCTGACCAATATGAAGGCACGCAAGCAGGCCGAAATGGACGCGAACACCGTGGCCATGACTCCTGCCGGTGAAACCGCCGCGACGCAGGCGTTCAATCCCGTTACGGCCAGTTCGAGGCCGTACCGAACCCACAGAACGGCGTATCCACAAAAACCCGCGCGGAACAGCGTGCCGAGGCCGCTAAGGCGCGTAAGAAGAAGCAGATCATCATCGGCTCCGTGGTGGGCGGTCTGGTGGCGCTGCTGGTCATTCTGGGTGTGTTCTTCATGCTGAACAAGAGCGGCTCCACCGCCGACATGGTGGAAGTTCCTGATTTCACCGCCACGGCGAATATTTCCGAGGCGCGCGTCGAAGAGCAGCTCGCGGCCAAGGGTCTGAAGCTCGATGCCCGAGAGGATTCCGATTCAAGCGAGCCGAAGGGCACCATCACCAAGCAGAATCCGACGGGCGGCAAGAAGGTCGCCAAGGGCTCCACGGTTTCCGTGTGGTTCTCCACCGGCCCTCAGTCGGTCGCCGTTCCGGATGTGTCGAACAAGAGCCAGGATGACGCGAAATCCATTCTTGAGGCCGCCGGCTTCAAGGTGGGTAACGTGCGCACGGTCGACAATGCCTCCATCGAAAAAGACAAGGTGGTAAGCACGGATCCTGCCGCCAATTCGAAGCAGACCAAGGGCACGATCATCACGCTGTACATTTCGTCCGGCATGACCAAGATTCCCGACAATCTGATCGGACAGCCGAAAGACACGGTTATCGAGCAGCTGAAGCAGGCCGGTCTGACGCAGATCACCATCGAAAGCGAATATTCCGATTCCATCGCTTCCGGCGCCGTCACCCGCGTCGAGCCGGGTGTTGGAAGCACGGTCGAGGCCGGTACCGCGGTCACGATTTGGGTGTCTACCGGCAAGCAGCAGATCAGCGTGCCCAGCGTGGTCGGCATGGGCTATGCGGGCGCCAAGAGCCTGTTGGAAAGCTACGGTTTCCAGGTCACGGTTTCCGGCCCGGAGGATGGCACGGTCACAGACATGTCACCGACCGCCGGCACCCAGTCCGACAGCGGAGCCACGATCACGTTGACCACGAAGTCGTCCAGCACCAATAATGGCGGCAACAACGGCAACAACGGCAACAACGGCGGCAACGGCGGCAACACCGACGGAGGCAACAACACTCCCGAAGGCAACTGATCGGTCGAGATAACCGCCATCATTCACAAGGAAGGCCCAGCTGAAATGCCAGCTGGGCCTTCCTCATTACGGTCTTATGTTCTTTTGCGATTCGTGTTTTCTTACGATTTTGTATTTTCTTACGATTGAGATTGCGCGACTTACGTTTCCACGCTTGTACCATGCGTTTTCGCACTTCCCACGTCTTCTTGCTGCGACCTTAGGCCGCGACCTTCGGTTGCAATCCGACGGAACGCTCCACCGCGTTCTCCTGCCCGCACACCTTCAGCCAGTTCGCAAGCAGACGGTAGCCGTCCTGCGTCATCACGGATTCGGGGTGGAACTGCACCGCATACATCGGCTTGCTGCAATGTTGATGCCCTGCACGATGTGGTCGACCTGCGTCCACGCGGTCACCACCAGCCCTTCCGGCACGGATCGGGCTCCACGGCCAGCGAATGGTAGCGAGTGGCGGTCATCGGATTGGCGACGCTTCGAAGATCTCATCGTCGATATGCTCCACCAAGCTGGTTTTGCCGTGCATGATGGTCGGCGCGTGGCTTACGGTCGCGCCGAACACTTCGGCCAGCGCCTGCATGCCGAGGCACACGCCGAACATGGGCTTGGACTGCTCCGCGCACAGGCGAATCATGCCTTCGCTGGCACCGGAATCGGCCGGAGCGCCCGGGCCGGGAGAAATAAGCACGCCGTCGTATTCGTCGATCACATCGGCTTCGCCCGGATCGATCGCATCGTTGCGCACCACCGTCACCGCGGCACCCAACGTCTTCAAATAGCCGACAATCGTGTAAACGAACGAATCGTAGTTGTCCACGACCAAAATGCGTGCGGAATCGGTCATCATGCTCCTATCACGTCGGAATGTCGCGTTCGAATGCTTCGATACTTACGTTGCGCGAATATTTGCGTTTGCATAGCAGTGTACGTGCGCAACATGTCGTGACGCGGCGCGCGTCTCACGCAGCAATCGCAGCAATCGTGATAATCACAGATCGCAGCAATCGCAGCAATCGCTTTCACGTCTGCCAGCAAAACTGCCAGCAAGCCTTCCGGCAGACCGCCGGAAGGCACCTGAATACAGCTTTATATGGCCGTGTAATTCGACATTTCCTGCAATGCCGGAATATTCGTCGCAGCCACGGGAACAGCCATTCAAAGCACGATGCGGCCGCCGCGAAAATCAGCAACGCCATGAGCACAAGTCGAATCGGAAGCACACCCGGCTGCAATCGCATCAATCCGCCGTACAAGCTGAATTCCGGCTTTTCGCGGCGTCCTGCGCGCACGTCGCGAGATACGGCCAACGCCATGCCACCAGCGCGGAAAGGAAGATGATCGCATATGCGGCGAGCGCGCCGAGAACCCACGGTTGGAGTGAGCTGACGGATGCGACGATCGACGATTTTTCGTTGTTGACGAATTTGACTTTGCCGTTGGAGTCGGTGGAGGCGAGCTCCTGGGGGATGCCGTCGGACACCTTCGCCCAGTATGAGAATTCCGCGTAGCTGATCCAGCGGTGTGTCGGCGTGGAGTATTTCGGTTCGCATGTGGTCATGGTCAGCATGCGTTTGGTTGGCGTCGCGCCGGGGTTTTCGGGGTTGGCGGCGACCACTTCGATGTCGGTCGGCAGCACGATTTTGTAGCTGGTGTAGTGGTAGACGTACCAGTAATCCTGCGTGCGCACGATGATCGGGTCGCCTTCCTGCAGTTTGTCGACGTCGCCGAGTGGCTGTCCGTAGCCGTTGCGGTGCCCTGCGAAGGCGAAATTGCCGACTTGGCCAGGCATTTGCGAATCCTTGTAGTGGCCGAGTCCGTGCTTGTTGAGTTCGGTGAGAGAGGTGCCTTCAACGAGGTTGCGCTGCCATTGGCTGCCGAATCGCGGAATGTAGACCTGGGCGATGAGCTCGCCTTCCTGTGCGCTTTGCGGTTGCGTTGGCGGGTCGCCTTCCTGCGCTTGCGCAATGGTGACGCTGTCGGATTGGCCGGGGTCGGACCATGATACGGATTGGCGTGTTTCGATTTGGTTGTGTTCGGCCTGCACGCCCGTCCACCACATTTGCCATGCGATGTAGAGCGCGCAGACGGCCGCCGCGGTCAGCATGAGTTCGGCGAGGATGCCAAGTATCGTCCAGACCACGCTTTTGCGACGCTGTTTTGGTGCCACGTGCTTCATCGGTTACTTCCCCTCTTGCGATTCCTGCGTTTCGTCCGTTTGCTGCGATCCGTCTGTTTCGTTGTTCATCGCCTGCGCGTATTGCAGCGGCTGTTGCAATGCGTCGGTCGCGTCGAAATGGAGTTTTTCTTTTTCGTCGACCTGCCATCCAAGCCGAACGCGCTGACGTACTGCCGGTATATGGTCACTTCCTGCGAATTGTCGAGCGCCTTTTTCATTGCCTCGACCGGGCCGATCGCGGAAATGGTGAATGGCGGCGAATACTTTGCCCTGCAAAAGCAGCACGTTGCCGGAACAGCGCACTGCGGAATTGAACAGCACACGCTGGTCCATGATCATCATGGATTCCGCGCCGCCCGCCCAAAGCGCGTTCACCACGGCTTCGACGTCTTGCTGGTGCACCACGTAATCGTTGATGTTGGAGGTGGAGCCGCTGGAATCGACCATGTTTTCCCAGAGTGGCGAATCGTCGAGCGTCACCACGAGTCCGGGCCTTCCACCGCTGGCAGCATGGTGCCGTTGCCGGCGCTTTCGCTGTCTTGCTGGTCGGCGTCGTCCTGGCTGTTCAGGGTTTTGCTCAGATCGTTCACGCGGGAGCTGAGCGCGTCGACTTCCGTCTGCAGGGAGTTGACTTTTTTCACGCGTTGTTCCGACGAGTTCGGCGGTGTCGTTGGTCACCACGACGGAACGGTTCACGCGCAGGTTCGTGGCGAGCAGGAATCCGGAGAACATGAGCACAAGGAATGCCGCCACTCCGGCCGCTTTCGACTGTTTCGCGGTGTGCTTGCCGGTGTGCTTCGCCATGCGGACCTTCCTGATTCCCATTAAGCATTTGCTCTGATTATGAACAGTTTTGCGCTGTGAGTTCGCCGCTTTCGAGTCTACCCACTATTATGACTTTTAGCCTATTAAAGGAGACTATGCTGATGGCTGACGAAGAGCTGCACGAAACCACCGCGGACGATCAGAACGATCTGCAGTCCACGGACGACACCGCTGCCGTTGAAGAGAGCAACGAAACCGTTCAGGATGCCGCTGAGGAAACCACCGTCGATTCCACTTCTGACGAATCCGCTGATTCCGACGACGATGACGATCACGACATTCCGATGGATCGCGTCGAAGCGGTGCTGAACGCTACCGCCGATAAGGACTCCCTGAGCCCGCAGATGCAGCGCATGATGAACCGTCAGGCGGAGAACACCCGCCGCGTGGAGGAAACCATCAAGCACCAAGTCCAATCCACGCTGGTTCGTGCCGCTGTTCTGCGCGCTGATGATCATCGGTCTGATCTGGGCGGTCGTCTACTACCTGACTTCCGACTACCCGATTCCGAACATCGCGCGTGGAATCTGGCCATCGCATTCGCGATCATCATGGTCGGGTTCATCATGACCATGTGGTGGCGCTAAAGCGTAGTTTCGCCTTTCCTGCGATTTGAGGGCGTCTGTACAACGTGCGGTCAGACGCCTTTTCGCATGCCCTTTTACGATTATCTCGCAATCTTTTCGTAGGTTTTCTTCGTAGGTTTCACGCTCTTTCGCAAACGTACGCGGTCTTTCGCGACTGCCTTGCCAATCCCGGTTCGCCTGTTTCTTTTTTCGATTCCGGTTTGTTTTTCAGATTTTCGACGTGCGCAGCAGCACATGATCGCAGCCCTGCATGGTAGTGCCGAACAGATAGACCGGACCACCGTCGGCAAGCTTCAATTTCTTGCGTAGCTGCGGTGCGGTAAGCGGGAAGTTACGTACCGCGATATTGGCCTGTTTCGTGCCATTCAGCAGTCGTTTTATATCCTTTTTATTCATGCCGCCGATCGCTTCAATCGCGAATCCTCTGCCGGGAAAATCGGCAACCGGCGTTGCCGACACGAAAAGGTGGCTGCTTGGACCGACCTGCGTCACACTGAATCGTTCCTCCACCAGATCGAAGCAACCGGCCTTCATAATCGACGCATTCGGCTCATACAAGTAGTTTTTCGCCTCCGGCAGCGGTTTGCCGCCAATGCGCAGGCCCTGCGTATATGCGGCGGAATCATAGTCGATCCGCTGATTGTCGTTCACGCAGAACACGCGCGGCGCGGATGGTTCCTCATGCACCTGCTGACCCAATACCAGCAACAGTTCCTTGCACTCGTTGCCGGTGGCCACGATATGCACTTCGCGTACGGTCCCGTCGAAATCGGCGACCGCCTTGCGCCAATCCAACATCGGCGAAAGCTTGACCAGCGTGTACTGCGATTTGGCGAGCAACAGGTCACGCAATTCGAGTACGTTCGGCGTGCAATCCTCGATCGCGTAAGTGCGCGATCCATGCTCGTCGCGGCGGGCCGGATCAAGGTAGATGAAGTCCACCGGACCCATCTGCCTGAGGTATTCCACGCCGTCGCCGCACACGATGCGCGCCTGGTCGAGTCCCAGTGCGGCCATATTGTGTTCGGCCAGATCGCACAGATGCCGCTGCGTTCCACATAAGTGGCTTGGCTGAATCCGCGCGCCAGATACGAGAAGTCCACGCCGAACCCGCCCGTCAGATCCACCATCGCCCTTTTCGCCACCAATGTGTCCGATTCTGGCGAATCGGACATCCACGCGCCCATTTTCATCTCTTGCGTGTCCGATTCTGGAGAATCGGACAACTGGAACGCACTTTTTGCCGTTTGCATGACCGATTCGGCAGAATCGGACAACTGTGGCTCACTTTTCGTGGTTTGGTTGTCCGATTCTCCAGAATCGGACACTCTGGCGCGCACGGTTGCGGCCGGCGCGAGCAGGGTTTGTGCGATTTCTGACTTGTATTGGGCTGTGAACTGCGATGAGCACTGTTCCATGGAAATGTGCGGAGGGTATACGATTCCCTCGCAGGAGGCCCATTGTGGCAGTTTTTTGCGTGCGATCTGCCATCCGGCAATCTGGTCGAGCGCCAACGGCAGGTCGAGCCCTTCCACACGTTTGGCCTTCAACGCCAGTTCGCGCACGTCCTCGTTGCGATGCATCGCCACGAATTCGCGCGTCTCGTCATTCATGATTGTCATTGGTGACGTACCTGATTTCGTTGTGTTGATTCGTCGTCATTCTGGGGATTTTCTGGTTTCACACGATGTGGATAAGTCGTGGATTATTGTGGACGAATGTGGATAGCGTCTATATCTTGTGGACAGTCTTACGGCCATCCACAAGATATAGAACGGCATTTTTCCCCATTTTTTCGCTATGCACAGACGGTTTATCCACATTTTCTACCGTTGAAAAGCCGGGGAATTCGCCGTTTTGTGAATATCCTTGTGGATAATGCACCGAGTTATCCCCGACTTACCCACAGCTCAACCCTCACTTATCCACACACTTATCCACATTTGTGGATAAGTGTGTGTCTGCGATTCCCCAAATCTGTTTTTCTCCTGCCTGCCAACTAGAAGAACATGCCAAGAAGGGGGTTTGCGCGAAGTGGATTGCTCATATTGCATGCGACGACAATCGCAATAATCACGGCCAACATGATTACGCCGTACATCAGCGTGCGCTGCTGCAGACTTTGCCGCGCAACGCATGCAGACCGGAAACCAACAGCCAGGCGAACACTCCTCCGATGATGAATCCGCCGACATGCGCCTGCCATGCGATGTTCGGCGTGATGATTGGCATCAGGAAGTTGATGAGCATCCAGATCAGCATGGATCGAATGTCGATGCCAATGCGCTGGTATACCACCAGAATTGCCGCGAACAGGCCGAATAGCGCGCCGGAAGCGCCGTATGCGGATGTCAGCCAACCGTCTTGCGAGAACAGTGCCCAGACCATCATGCCGGCGCTTCCGCCGAGTCCTGACAGCACGTATAACGCGAGATATGGCAGATGCCCCATCATGCGTTCCAATACAGGCCCGACGCACCACAAGGTCAGCATGTTGAAAAGAATGTGCCATAGGGAGGCCGGCTGGTGCAGGAACATTGACGTAATGAAGGTCCATGGGCGGTGAGTCGCCAGCGCGGGCATGAATACGCCTGAGCCGACGAATGCGTTGCAGCCGGTCGGCCAGACGATTTTCAATAGTGTTTCGACAATCCAGACCGCGACGCATATCGCCATGATCGTAACGGTGATCACAGGATCGCCGTTACGCCAACGGTATCGCATGGAACGTGCAGAGAAGAAGTCTTTGAACGACGGGGAATCGGGAAACAGACTGAAACGTTGATAAGCCATGTTTCAACCCTACTGGAACGTGCGAATCCGCGAATCTGCGAAATCATTGCAAATGATTGCATTCTTGTGAATCCCCGGCGCGTAAATCCACCCAATCAACACATTCAAGGAATTAATATAGTGAACAGAGTTGGCTTGAACGAGCAGGTCAGCCAATGTTCGCCGATATTTGGGAAAGGATCCGTCATGGAGAACAAGTCTTCTAACGGTTGGAAGTTCTTCGCACTGCTCTTCGGAGCTTTGCTTGCCGGTGTCGTCGGTCTGTATGTGTACAAGCAGCAGAATCCGGATTACGATCCGTGGGAGGAGCCATGGGAGAACAGCTCGTCTCCTGTCGATCTTGGCCTGACCAAGGATGTCGAGGATGGCGAAGCCGAAGTCGCTCCCACCACCCCAGAAGCTGCCTGATTTCTCTTTCTTTCAAGCCCTGCGCCCCACGCGCAGGGCTTTTTGTTTTGCCCTGGAAAACGAAAAGGGACGATTCCAAAACGGAATCGTCCCTTCGTCATCACGCCCTATCTAACGCTACGAGTCATACATCACGCGATAATTCACGTCACATATGGCCCGTGCGAAGCGAAAGTAATGACGAGCGCAGTATCACAAGGCGTGGAAGGCGAAAGCGTACGAAGATACGTCAAGCCTTCCACAACGCAGATAACGCTCCGTCATTACTTGAGCGGACCGGTCATCCAGATACGCTCGAGGTAATCCTCCATCGAGCGGTCGGAGCTGAAGTAGCCCGAGTTCGCCACGTTGATGAGGGCCTTGCGGTTCCATTCGAGCGGCTGGGCGTAGAGGGCCTCGATTTCCGACTGGATGGCGGTGTAGGCGCGAAGTCGGCGAGGGTCATGAACCAGTCCTTGGTGAGCCAATCGTGGACAAGGTCTTCGTACACGGTCTTGTCGCCGTTGGAGAAGGTGCCGTCCGCGACCATGTCGATGGCGGCTTTGAGACGAGGATCGGCCTCGTAGTACTTCTTCGGATCGTAGCCTTCGGCATAGAGGCGTCCACCTCGTCGACGGTCATGCCGAAGAGGAAGAAGTTCTCAGCGCCGACGCGCTCACGGATTTCGACGTTGGCACCGTCGAGGGTGCCGACGGTCATGGCGCCGTTGAGAGCGAACTTCATGTTGCCGGTACCGGAGCTTCCTTGCCGGCCTGGGAGATCTGCTCGTCGAGGTCGGTTGCCGGGATGAGGTGCTGTGCGAGACGCACGTTGTAGTTCCACGGGAAGTAGACGTTCAGCTTGCCCTTGACATCCGGGTCGTTGTTGATGACGCGGGCGACGTTGTTGATCAGCTGGATGGTCTGCTTGGCGAGGTAGTAGCGGAGCGCTTGGCGCCGAACACGATGGTGCGCGGCATGACATCGTCGGCGGCGATCCTGCCGGACTTGATGTCGGCGTAGCGTGCGATCACGGCGAGGATCTTCAGTGCCTGACGCTTGTATTCGTGCAGACGCTTGACCATGGTGTTGATCATGGTGTTCGGGTCGATGTCGAAGCCGTATTCGCGCTTGGCGTAGTTGGAGAAGTCAACCTTGTTGGCCTGCTTGACGGCGGCGAACTTCTTGACGAATTCGTCATCGGCTGCGAGCGGTTCGAGGCCCTTGAGCAGTTCGAGGTCGCTCACCCACTTGTCGGTGCCGAGGCCTTCGGTGATGAGGTCGGACAGACGCGGGTTGGCGAGCTTGACGAAGCGGCGAGGGGTCACGCCGTTGGTCACGTTGGTGAACTTGTCCGGATACACGTCGGAGAAGTTCTTCAGGGTGACGTCCTTGAGCAGCTGGGAGTGCAGCTCGGCAACGCCGTTGACGTGGGAGCCGCCGTAGGTGGCAGGTAGGCCATGCGCACGGAGTCGCCGGTGTAGATGGCCATGTCCTTGATGCTGGCTTCGTCGACGCCCTTGGCCTTGAGCTCGGCTGCGAACTGGTCCTGGATCTTCTCGATGATTTCGAGGTGACGCGGCAGGAGTTCGCCGATGAGCTTGGACGGCCACACTTCCAGGCTTCCGGAAGCAGGGTGTGGCAGGTGTAGTTGAAGGTCTTGTTGGTGACGGTCCAGGCGGTGTCCCAATCGTAGCCGTACTCGTCCATGAGGACGCGCATGAGCTCCGGAATGCCAATGACGGGTGGGTGTCGTTGAGCTGGAAGGTGATCTTG
>ENA-OQER01001180-OQER01001180.1-human-gut-metagenome-genome-assembly--contig:-NODE-1180-length-13090-cov-1.994600_pt1 | contig 13090 bp, 15 predicted proteins | sample MGYA00242797_ERZ504639 | MGnify/ENA primary metagenome ERZ504639 (study PRJEB26092, sample SAMD00036306) | human gut metagenome | host: Homo sapiens | study: EMG produced TPA metagenomics assembly of...
CGCCGGAAGTGAAAACCATATCGCCCTGAGTGAGCGGGAGTTTTTACCCGCGCGGGGCAAAACCTGCTGGCCTTAAGCTGGCACGCTAACGGTCTGTATTATGGCGTCGGCATCGAGATTGACCTCTGGCTGCACGCTGGATTCGACGTAGTGTCAACGGTTCACGCGCGCATTTGCCGCAGGCACGGGCGCGCTATCAATCGGCGCTGCTGCCCGTCTGTTTACAGGTTTCGCCGGAGATCCTGCGCCAGCGCCTGGAAAACCGTGGCCGTGAAAACGCCAGTGAAATTAACGCCCGCCTGGCGCGCGCCGCCCGCTATACTCCACAGGATTGCCATACGCTCAACAATGACGGCAGCCTGCGCCAGTCGGTCGACACGCTGCTGACGCTGATCCATCAGAAGGAGAAACACCATGCCTGCTTGTGAGCTTCGCCCGGCCACGCAGTACGATACCGACGCGGTTTACGCGCTGATTTGTGAGCTAAAACAGGCGGAGTTTGACCACCATGCGTTTCGCGTGGGCTTTAACGCCAACCTGCGCGACCCAAACATGCGCTACCATCTGGCGCTGCTGGATGGCGAAGTTGTCGGCATGATCGGCCTGCATTTGCAGTTTCATCTGCATCATGTCAACTGGATCGGCGAAATTCAGGAACTGGTGGTGATGCCGCAGGCGCGCGGTCTGAACGTCGGCAGTAAATTACTGGCATGGGCAGAAGAAGAAGCCCGCCAGGCCGGGGCCGAAATGACCGAGCTTTCCACCAACGTGAAGCGCCACGACGCACACCGTTTTTACCTGCGTGAAGGCTACGAGCAGAGCCACTTCCGCTTCACCAAGGCGCTGTAACATGAGCCTGACCCTCACGCTCACCGGCACTGGCGGCGCACAGGCGTTCCGGCATGGGGCTGCGAGTGCGCGGCCTGCGCCAGAGCGCGGCGCTCGCCGCAGTATCGCCGCCAGCCATGCAGCGGCGTAGTGAAGTTTAACGACGCGATCACCCTGATCGACGCCGGGCGGCACGATCTCACCGATCGCTGGTCGCCTGGATCGTTCCAGCAGTTTTTGCTGACGCACTACCATATGGATCACGTCCAAGGGCTATTTCCGCTACGCTGGGGCGTGGGCGATGTGATCCCGGTCTACGGCCCGCCGGATGAACAGGGCTGCGACGATCTGTTTAAACATCCGGGCCTGCTTGATTTCAGCCACACAGTGGAACCGTTTGTGGTGTTTGATTTGCAGGGGTTGCAGGTCACGCCGCTGCCGCTTAACCACTCAAAACTGACCTTCGGTTATCTGCTGGAAACGGCACATAGCCGGGTGGCGTGGCTGTCTGACACCGCTGGCCTGCCGGAAAAAACGCTGAAATTTTTACTCAATAATCATCCGCAGGTGATGGTGATTGATTGCAGTCACCCGCCGCGCGCGGATGCACCGCGTAATCACTGTGATTTAAATACCGTGCTTGCGCTGAATCAGGTTATCCGCTCGCCACAGGTGATTCTGACCCATATCAGCCACCAGTTTGATGCGTGGCTGATGGAAAACGCACTACCGTCAGGGTTTGAGGTGGGGTTTGATGGGATGGAGATTGGGGTGGCGTGATGAGAGGGAATGTGCGCGCTGGCCCCCTCACCCTAACCCTCTCCCTAGAGGGGCGAGGGGACCGATTGTGCTCAATATTGAATATTGCGCTCGTTTTCTCCCTCTCCCCATTGGGTGAGGGGCGATGCCTGCTCCATACCCAACCTCATCGCCCATACTCATCTTCCATTCTCCGCTCTTCATCCTCCAGTTGCCGACGCTCCAGATCAAGCTGGCGCTGGCGATCGTCCAGCTGCCTGCGGCGATCTTCAAACTGGCGGCGGCGGTCGTCATATTGTCTGCGCCGATCGTCGCTCACTTCACGCTGCCAGCCGTCGTCGCGCGAATCTTCATAGTCTCGCCCACGGTCAGGGTTATAAGCGTCATTAATCGCCTGCTGAATATTACCAATAGTATCGTCGATAATATCAGCCTGGGCCGGAACGGTGGACAGCGTGAGCAGGGTGAATAAAAGAAATAGCGGAAAGCGTTTCATTAGCCAACCTCAAAAAGAAACTCTATCCACATTAGTCATTACTCATCCATGCAAGTAGTGGATGAATCTCAATTTCTCCGCTGCTCTATTGCCGTAATCGCCTCCACGCGTTGTTGATGACGACCGCCTTCGTACTGTGCGCCCAGCCACGCATCCACAATCATTTTTGCCAGTTCGAGGCCAACCACTCGTGAACCAAAAGCCAGTGCAACTTCACTGGCATAATGCGGATATCAGTGCGCTCTGACGACCTGGTGTCTTTATCAATCACCTCACTCATTGACCATGAATAAAGGCTGGCACAGCAACGCAGAATCTGCGGTGCCAGCGACATGACCGCCCATGCTCGGTACGTTTTAAAAAGAAACACCGGTTGCATTGATAAATTGTGCTCAGTATTTGCCGAAGTACAATATATATAATAAATATATAAAACACCTCATATTATTTACAGAGATAATAAATTCGCGTAATTTCCCCCCTTCAGCACAAATGCCTAATAAAATGGATCGTTCCGCTCACACTTCCACTTATTAAAGTCGAAAATTCCCAATTATGATAACCCCAGCTTTAAATGACGTATTTTGCATGGATTACATATTTACGACATAAATGATAAATGGAGATTTATATGAATAACTCTCGGTTATTCCGTTTGAGCAGGATTGTTATTGCGTTAACTGCTGCCAGCGGCATGATGGTAAATACCGCTTACGCAACAGATGAAGCGAAAGCCGCCACTCAATATACCCAACAGGTTAATCAGAATTACGCCAAATCATTACCGTTTAGCGATCGTCAGGATTTTGACGACGCTCAGCGTGGATTTATCGCTCCGCTGCTGGATGAAGGTATTCTGCGCGATGCTAATGGCAAACCATATTATCGCGGGGAAGATTATAAATTTGATATCAATGCGCCCGCGCCCGAAACCGTTAACCCTAGCCTGTGGCGTCAGTCGCAGTTAAACGGTATTTCCGGCCTGTTTAAAGTCACCGACAGAATGTACCAGGTTCGCGGTCAGGATATCTCCAACATCACCTTTATCGAAGGTGATACCGGGATTATTGTCATCGACCCGCTGGTGACGCCACCGAGCGCAAAAGCCGCCCTTGACCTTTACTTCCAAAATCGCCCGCAAAAACCGATTGTTGCGGTTATTTATACCCACAGCCATACCGACCACTATGGCGGCGTGAAAGGCATTATCTCTGAAGCCGATGTGAAATCCGGTAAAGTGCAGGTTATCGCCCCTGCTGGCTTTATGGACGAAGCCATCAGCGAAAACGTACTGGCGGGTAATATTATGAGCCGCCGTGCACTTTACTCCTACGGCCTGCTGCTGGCGCATAACCCTCAGGGTAACATCGGCAATGGTCTTGGCGTAACGCTGGCATCAGGCTACCCGAGCATCATCGCACCGAACAAAACCATCACCAAAACCGGTGAGAAGATGATTATCGACGGCCTGGAGTTTGACTTCCTGATGACCCCAGGTAGCGAAGCACCAGCCGAAATGCACTTCTATATTCCGGCCCTGAAAGCGCTGTGTACCGCCGAGAACGCCACGCATACCCTGCACAACTTCTACACTCTGCGCGGCGCGAAACCCGCGACACCAGCAAGTGGACCGAGTATCTGAACGAAACGCTGGATATGTGGGGTAACGACGCGGAAGTCCTGTTTATGCCGCACACCTGGCCGGTCTGGGGCAATAAGCATATCAATGATTATATTGGTAAATATCGCGATACTATCAAGTACATTCACGACCAGACCCTGCACCTGGCGAACCAGGCTACACCATGAATGAAATCGGCGACATGATTAAACTGCCGCCTGCACTTGCCAATAACTGGGCCAGCCGTGGCTATTACGGTTCTGTCAGCCACAACGCCCGCGCGGTGTATAACTTCTATCTTGGCTATTACGACGGTAACCCGGCTAACCTGCATCCGTATGGTCAGGTGGAGATGGGTAAACGTTACGTGCAGGCGCTGGGCGGTTCCGCACGCGTTATTAACCTGGCGCAAGAAGCGAACAAGCAAGGTGATTACCGCTGGTCGGCAGAACTGCTGAAACAGGTGATTGCCGCCAACCCGGGTGACCAGGTCGCGAAGAATCTGCAAGCGAATAACTTTGAACAGCTGGCTATCAGCCGAGTCCGCCACCTGGCGCGGTTTCTACCTGACCGGCGCGAAAGAGCTGCGCGAAGGGGTGCATAAGTTCAGCCACGGCACCACCGGTTCCCCGGACACCATTCGCGGGATGTCGGTCGAAATGCTGTTCGACTTTATGTCCGTTCGCCTCGATAGCGCGAAAGCCGCGGGTAAAAATATCAGCCTGAACTTCAATATGAGCAATGGCGATAACCTCAACCTGACGCTGAACGATAGCGTGCTTAACTACCGTAAATCGCTGCAACCGCAAGCTGACGCCTCTTTCTACATCAGCCGTGAAGATCTGCACGCCGTGCTGACCGGACAAGCCAAAATGGCGGATCTGGTAAAAGCGAAGAAAGCCAAAATTATTGGCAATGGCGCGAAACTGGAAGAAATTATCGCCTGTCTGGATAATTTGATTTGTGGGTGAATATCGTAACCCCAAATTAATGTCACTCGCTTTTGGGGGCGCTGAAGCCCCCAAAAGCATTTATTTTAAAAATATATACAGCCAATTAATAAATAAAATATATAAGTTATGAATGCGGTGGCTGAATAAAGCTATTTTTATTCATCAAGAAAATAGCCATACTGACGCCTTCAATGGATGTTGATATTCACTACAGATATTGTTCGCAGCAGACAGGATGTATTTAATATGCCAACAGTTCTCTCTCGCATGGCGATGCAACTCAAAAAAACAGCCTGGATAATTCCCGTCTTCATGGTTTCGGGATGCTCATTATCTCCGGCAATCCCGGTGATCGGCGCTTATTATCCCAGCTGGTTTTTCTGCGCCATTGCCAGCCTTATTTTGACGCTCATCACGAGGCGAGTTATTCAGCGGGCAAATATCAATCTGGCATTTGTCGGAATTATTTATACCGCCCTTTTTGCTCTCTACGCCATGCTGTTCTGGCTGGCATTTTTCTAATCTATTTGAGACGCGCTCATGGAAAGTACGCCGAAAAAAGCTCCTCGCAGTAAATTCCCTGCTCTGTTAGTGGTTGCGTTGGCGCTGGTTGCCCTTGTTTTCGTTATCTGGCGCGTAGACAGTGCGCCATCAACTAATGACGCTTACGCGTCAGCAGATACCATTGATGTGGTGCCGGAAGTCAGCGGTCGCATTGTAGAACTGGCGGTCACCGACAACCAGGCAGTCAAACAGGGCGATTTGCTGTTCCGCATTGACCCGCGCCCGTACGAAGCCAATCTGGCGAAAGCTGAAGCCTCCCTCGCGGCGCTGGATAAGCAAATTATGCTCACCCAGCGTAGCGTTGACGCGCAACAGTTTGGTGCCGACTCGGTTAACGCCACGGTAGAAAAAGCCCGTGCCGCCGCGAAACAGGCCACAGATACATTACGCCGCACCGAGCCATTACTGAAAGAAGGTTTTGTCTCAGCGGAAGACGTTGACCGTGCGAGGACCGCGCAGCGCGCTGCAGAAGCCGATCTTAATGCTGTATTGTTGCAGGCGCAGTCAGCCGCCAGCGCCGTCAGCGGCGTGGATGCATTAGTTGCCCAGCGTGCGGCGGTCGAAGCGGATATTGCCCTGACCAAACTGCATCTGGAAATGGCGACCGTTCGCGCGCCGTTTGATGGCCGGGTCATTTCCCTCAAAACCTCCGTCGGGCAGTTTGCATCTACGATGCGCCCTATTTTTACCCTAATCGACACTCGTCACTGGTACGTGATCGCCAACTTCCGCGAAACCGATCTGAAAAATATTCGCTCAGGTACACCCGCAACGATTCGCCTGATGAGTGACAGCGGCAAAACCTTCGAGGGTAAAGTGGATTCGATTGGCTACGGCGTGCTACCGGATGACGGCGGCCTGGTGCTGGGCGGCCTGCCGAAAGTTTCTCGCTCTATTAACTGGGTCCGCGTTGCCCAGCGTTTTCCGGTCAAAATCATGGTCGATAAACCTGACCCGGAAATGTTCCGCATCGGCGCTTCGGCAGTCGCTAATCTTGAGCCGCAATAATGAGCGCGCTCAACTCCCTGCCATTACCGGTGGTCAGGCTGCTGGCGTTCTTTCATGAAGAGTTAAGCGAGCGGCGACCAGGCCGCGTGCCGCAGACCGTGCAACTCTGGGTAGGCTGCCTGCTGGTGATTCTGATCTCGATGACCTTTGAGATCCCTTTCGTGGCGTTATCGCTGGCAGTGCTGTTTTACGGTATTCAGTCGAACGCGTTTTACACCAAATTTGTCGCGATCTTATTTGTGGTCGCCACGATGCTGGAGATCGGCAGCCTGTTTTTGATCTACAAATGGTCATACGGCGAACCGTTGATCCGATTGATCATCGCCGGGCCGATCCTGATGGGCTGTATGTTTTTGATGCGCACCCATCGGCTGGGACTGGTCTTTTTCGCAGTCGCCATTGTCGCCATTTACGGGCAAACCTTCCCCGCCATGCTCGACTATCCGGAAGTGGTCGTGCGCTTAACGCTGTGGTGTATCGTTGTTGGCCTCTATCCAACCTTGCTGATGACGTTAATCGGCGTGCTGTGGTTTCCCAGTCGTGCCATTTCGCAAATGCATCAGGCGCTTAATGATCGGCTTGATGATGCCATTAGCCACCTGACGGACAGCCTCGCACCGCTACCCGAAACGCGGATTGAAAGAGAGGCGCTGGCGCTGCAAAAACTGAATGTCTTTTGTCTCGCGGACGATGCCAACTGGCGAACTCAAAGCGCATGGTGGCAAAGCTGCGTGGCAACGGTAACCTACATTTACTCGACGCTGAATCGCTACGATCCCACCTCTTTTGCTGATTCTCAGGCAATTATTGAATTCCGACAAAAATTAGCTTCAGAAATCAACAAGCTGCAGCATGCCGTTGCTGAAGGTCAGTGCTGGCAAAGCGACTGGCGGATCAGTGAAAGTGAAGCGATGGCGGCACGGGAATGTAACCTGGAGAATATCTGCCAGACGTTGTTACAACTGGGTCAGATGGACCCGAATACGCCGCCAACGCCCGCAGCCAAACCGCCATCAATGGCGCCGATGCTTTTACCAATCCAGACTATATGCGCTACGCGGTAAAAACGCTGCTCGCCTGTTTGATCTGTTACACCTTTTACAGCGGCGTGGACTGGGAAGGCATTCACACCTGTATGCTGACATGCGTGATCGTCGCTAACCCAAATGTCGGTTCGTCGTACCAGAAGATGGTGCTGCGTTTGGCGGGGCCTTTTGCGGCGCGATTCTGGCGCTGTTATTCACGCTACTGGTCATGCCCTGGCTGGACAATATTGTCGAATTGCTGTTTGTGCTGGCCCCGATTTTCCTGTTGGGCGCATGGATTGCCACCAGCTCTGAACGCTCTTCTTATATCGGCACACAGATGGTGGTCACCTTCGCGCTCGCCACGCTCGAAACGTTTTTGGCCCAGTGTACGACCTGGTGGAAATTCGCGATCGCGCCCTGGGTATCATCATTGGTACCGTGGTGTCCGCGGTGATTTACACCTTTGTCTGGCCTGAAAGTGAAGCGCGCACGCTGCCGCAAAAACTGGCTGGCGCGCTGGGTATGTTAAGTAAAGTAATGCGGATCCCACGGCAGCAGGAAGTCACGGCTCTGCGCACTTATCTGCAAATTCGTATCGGTCTGCATGCGGCGTTTAATGCCTGTGAAGAGATGTGCCAACGCGTGGCGCTGGAGCGTCAACTGGACAGCGAAGAACGCGCCTTACTGATTGAACGTTCGCAAACGGTTATTCGTCAGGGCCGCGATATTCTTCACGCCTGGGATGCCACCTGGAACTCGGCGCAGGCGCTGGATAACGCACTACAGCCGGACAGAGCAGCTCAGTTTGCCGACGCCTGGAGAAATACGCTGCCGGTCTGGCAACCGCACTCAGCCGTTCTCCTCAAATAACGCTTGAAGAGACACCCGCCTCGCAGGCCATCCTGCCCACCTTATTAAAACAGGAGCAACACGTCTGCCAGCTTTTCGCCCGCTTGCCAGACTGGACAGCCCCGGCATTACGCCCGCCACGGAACAGGCACAAGGAGCCACGCAATGATCAATCGTCAACTTTCACGTCTGCTGTTGTGCAGCATTCTCGGCAGCACGACGCTGATTTCCGGCTGTGCCTGGTACGTAAGATTCTGCACCTCATCAACAGCTCAAACCGGAACAAATCAAACTGGCCGACGATATTCATCTTGCCAGCTCCGGCTGGCCGCAGGCGCAGTGGTGGAAACAACTCAATGACCCGCAGCTGGATGCGCTGATCCAACGGACGCTAAGTGGTTCACACACCCTCGCCGAAGCGAAACTGCGGGAAGAAAAAGCGCAGTCCCAGGCCGATTTGTTAGATGCCGGTTCACAATTACAGGTCGCAGCGTTAGGGATGCTCAACCGCCAACGCGTCTCGGCGAACGGCTTTTTAAGCCTTATGCGATGGATGCGCCCGCACTGGGTATGGACGGGCCGTACTATACGGAAGCCACAGTAGGTTTGTTTGCCGGACTGGATCTTGATTTGTGGGGTGTGCATCGCTCAGCGGTTGCCGCCGCCATTGGCGCGCATAATGCCGCGCTGGCAGAAACCGCAGCAGTAGAGCTATCGCTGACCACGGGCGTAGCGCAGCTTTATTACAGTATGCAGGCCAGCTATCAGATGCTCGATCTGTTAGAACAAACTCGCGATGTGATTGATTACGCGGTGAAAGCGCACCAGAGTAAAGTGGCGCACGGTCTGGAAGCACAAGTGCCTTTCCACGGCGCGCGGGCACAGATTCTGGCGGTCGATAAACAAATTGCTGCCGTCAAAGGGCAAATCACCGAAACGCGAGAATCTCTGCGTGCATTGATTGGCGCGGGGGCCAGCGATATGCCGGAGATCAAACCGGTGGCATTACCACGAGTCCAGACCGGCATTCCGGCGACACTCTCTTATGAGTTGCTCGCCAGACGCCCGGATCTGCAAGCCATGCGCTGGTATGTTCAGGGCGTCATTAGATCAGGTGGATTCCGCGCGGGCGCTGTTCTACCCGAGCTTTGATATCAAAGCGTTTTTCGGCCTTGATGCCATCCACCTGGATACCTTATTCAAAAAAACCAGTCGCCAGTTCAACTTCATCCCGGGTCTGAAATTGCCGCTGTTTGACGGTGGACGGTTGAATGCCAATCTCGAAGGCACGCGCGCCGCCAGCAACATGATGATTGAACGTTACAACCAGTCAGTACTGAACGCGGTGCGTGACGTTGCCGTCAACGGCACGCGTCTGCAAACGCTCAACGACGAGCGAGAAATGCAGGCTGAACGCGTGGAAGCAACGCGCTTCACCCAGCGCGCTGCCGAGGCCGCTATCAGCGCGGCTTAACCAGCCGCTTACAGGCCACTGAAGCCCGGTTGCCAGTACTTGCCGAAGAGATGTCATTACTGATGCTGGACAGCCGCCGGGTGATCCAAAGCATTCAGTTGATGAAATCGCTGGGCGGCGGGTATCAGGCGGCTCCCGTCGTCGAGAAAAAATAAAATGTCTGCCGCGTGATGGCTGTCACGCGGTATTTCGTTTCGTCACGTCAAAACTGACGACAGCCTGTTTTTCGTCAGAGTTTTGAATAAATAGTGCCCGTAATATCAGGGAATGACCCCAAATAAAATGTGGCATAAAAGATGCATACTGTAGTCGAGAGCGCGTATGCGTGATTTGATTAACTGGAGCGAGACCGATGAAAAAAGTCGTCACGGTTTGCCCCTATTGCGCATCAGGTTGCAAAATCAACCTGGTCGTCGATAACGGCAAAATCGTCCGGGCGGAGGCAGCGCAGGGGAAAACCAACCAGGGTACCCTGTGTCTGAAGGGTTATTATGGCTGGGATTTCATTAACGATACCCAGATCCTGACCCCGCGCCTGAAAACCCCCATGATCCGTCGCCAGCGTGGCGGCAAACTCGAACCTGTTTCCTGGGATGAGGCACTGAATTACGTTGCCGAGCGCCTGAGCGCCATCAAAGAGAAGTACGGTCCGGATGCCATCCAGACGACCGGCTCCTCGCGTGGTACGGGTAACGAAACCAACTATGTAATGCAAAAATTTGCGCGCGCCTTATTGGTACCAATAACGTTGACTGCTGCGCTCGTGTCTGACACGGCCCATCGGTTGCAGGTCTGCACCAATCGGTCGGTAATGGCGCAATGAGCAATGCTATTAACGAAATTGATAATACCGATTTAGTGTTCGTTTTCGGGTACAACCCGGCGGATTCCCACCCAATCGTGGCGAATCACGTAATTAACGCTAAACGTAACGGGGCGAAAATTATCTCTGCGATCCGCGCAAAATTGAAACCGCGCGCATTGCTGACATGCACATTGCACTGAAAAACGGCTCGAACATCGCGCTGTTGAATGCGATGGGCCATGTCATTATTGAAGAAAATCTGTACGACAAAGCGTTCGTCGCTTCCCGTACAGAAGGCTTTGAAGAGTATCGTAAAATCGTTGAAGGCTACACGCCGGAGTCGGTTGAAGATATCACCGGCGTCAGCGCCAGTGAGATTCGTCAGGCGGCACGGATGTATGCCCAGGCGAAAAGCGCCGCCATCCTGTGGGGCATGGGTGTAACCCAGTTCTACCAGGGCGTGGAAACCGTGCGTTCTCTGACCAGCCTCGCGATGCTGACCGGTAACCTCGGTAAGCCGCATGCGGGTGTAAACCCGGTTCGTGGTCAGAACAACGTGCAGGGTGCCTGCGATATGGGCGCGCTGCCGGATACGTATCCGGGATACCAGTACGTGAAAGATCCGGCTAACCGCGAGAAATTCGCCAAAGCCTGGGGCGTGGAAAGCCTGCCTGCTCATACCGGTTATCGCATCAGCGAGCTGCCGCACCGCGCAGCGCATGGCGAAGTGCGTGCCGCGTACATTATGGGCGAAGATCCGCTGCAAACTGACGCGGAGCTGTCGGCAGTACGTAAAGCCTTTGAAGATCTGGAACTGGTTATCGTTCAGGACATCTTTATGACCAAAACCGCGTCGGCGGCGGATGTCATTTTGCCGTCAACGTCGTGGGGCGAGCATGAAGGCGTGTTTACTGCGGCTGACCGTGGCTTCCAGCGTTTCTTCAAAGCAGTTGAACCGAAATGGGATCTGAAAACGGACTGGCAAATCATCAGTGAAATCGCCACCCGTATGGGTTATCCGATGCACTACAACAACACCCAGGAGATCTGGGATGAGTTGCGTCATCTGTGCCCGGATTTCTACGGTGCGACTTACGAGAAAATGGGCGAACTGGGCTTCATTCAGTGGCCTTGCCGCGATACTTCAGATGCCGATCAGGGGACTTCTTATCTGTTTAAAGAGAAGTTTGATACCCCGAACGGTCTGGCACAGTTCTTCACCTGCGACTGGGTAGCGCCAATCGACAAACTCACCGACGAGTACCCGATGGTACTGTCAACGGTGCGTGAAGTTGGTCACTACTCTTGCCGTTCGATGACCGGTAACTGTGCGGCACTGGCGGCGCTGGCTGATGAACCTGGCTACGCACAAATCAATACCGAAGACGCCAACGTCTGGGTATTGAAGATGAGGCATTGGTTTGGGTGCACTCGCGTAAAGGCAAAATTATCACCCGTGCGCAGGTCAGCGATCGTCCGAACAAAGGGGCGATTTACATGACCTACCAGTGGTGGATTGGTGCCTGTAACGAGCTGGTTACCGAAAACTTAAGCCCGATTACGAAAACGCCGGAATACAAATACTGCGCCGTGCGCGTCGAGCCGATCGCCGATCAGCGCGCCGCCGAGCAGTACGTGATTGACGAGTACAACAAGTTGAAAACTCGCCTGCGCGAAGCGGCACTGGCGTAATACAGTCCTTTCTACAGCCTCCTTTCGGAGGCTGTTTTTTTATCCATTCGAACTCTTTATACTGGTTACTCCCTACCCAATCGTATTATCAAAATGAAAAAAATTATCGCATTGATGTTGTTTTTGACATTCTTTGCCCACGCGAACGACTCCGAGCCTGGCAGCCAGTATTTAAAGGCAGCAGAGGCCGGGGACCGACGCGCACAATATTTTCTTGCCGACAGCTGGTTTAGCTCCGGCGATTTGAGCAAAGCCGAATATTGGGCACAGAAAGCCGCCGACAGCGGTGATGCTGATGCCTGCGCGCTGCTGGCGCAGATCAAAATCACCAATCCGGTCAGTCTGGACTATCCACAAGCAAAAGTTCTTGCAGAGAAAGCGGCGCAAGCGGGCAGTAAAGAAGGTGAAGTAACGCTGGCGCATATTCTGGTAAATACTCAAGCGGGTAAACCGGATTATCCAAAGGCGATTTCGCTGTTAGAAAACGCCTCGGAAGATCTGGAGAATGACTCCGCCGTCGATGCCCAAATGCTGCTTGGTTTGATTTACGCCAACGGCGTGGGCATTAAGGCCGACGATGACAAGGCAACCTGGTATTTCAAACGCAGCTCTGCAATTTCCCGAACCGGTTATTCCGAGTACTGGGCGGGAATGATGTTCTTAAACGGTGAGAAGGTTTTATCGAGAAGAACAAACAAAAGGCGCTGCACTGGTTGAACCTGAGCTGTATGGAAGGGTTTGATACCGGGTGTGAAGAGTTTGAAAAATTAACCAACGGTTAAGGTAGATACTGTTATGGCCTGCAAGTTTTTTCCTGGTCCGGTTTCCCGGATTGCAGGCATGCCAGACACAGCGCCGTCAGGCGCTGTTTTTTCATCCCTTCCGCGATTTTACGCCGCTACCGGATTATGCCGTGACGCATCGAACGGCACGCCTGACTTCAGCACTCCATACGCACCTGTGCCAGCTTGCGCATCATCGCGCCGAGAATCACCTTTCCTTTCTTGCCATTA
>ENA-OQER01001182-OQER01001182.1-human-gut-metagenome-genome-assembly--contig:-NODE-1182-length-13082-cov-19.554689_pt1 | contig 13082 bp, 11 predicted proteins | sample MGYA00242797_ERZ504639 | MGnify/ENA primary metagenome ERZ504639 (study PRJEB26092, sample SAMD00036306) | human gut metagenome | host: Homo sapiens | study: EMG produced TPA metagenomics assembly of...
CTGGATATGGAGTATTCTTCTTTTTTATTGTACTTATCTATTTTCCTGCAAAGTTAACAATAATTTGCAGATATAAAGATTTTCATCTCTTTATTTTTCCAAGTGCAAATATAATAGTAAGGGCAAAGCTTTATTAATTGTCTGGAGTTTTAAAGCTTTTGCCTTACAGGGCGATAGACTATCATCCATAATAACCCAGGCGATGCCCTGGGCTAAGAGCTTCTGCCCCTTCAGGGCGTGTGGGGCAAAACTTGCGAAACTTCTACTTCTAATATAAAAGCCCGTCTTCTAATATAAAAGCCTGACTGCAGGAAAAAGCCGACAGCAACCTGCCATGGGCCTGTTTCATTAAAGACTGCGGTGGTACATCTTCCTGATTTCTTCGTTTATGAAATCTTGAAAACCAGGACTGTCGATAATCTCAATATGGCTGTACAGTCCCAAGACAAAACGGGCAATACCCAAGTAGCTTGCCACATCCATAGACAACAGCCAGTACTTGGGAGCTTTTCCTTCATTATTATCGGTTTCATCGGGCAATTCAACGATGAATTCGGCTGATTTGGGATATTCCTCAATCATCAGACTATATGCCAGACGGTCGAGTTTCAACCTGACAGGCAACCGCTCATCACCACTAAACATAAAGAGATCGGTAAACATCTGACGATGCTTGGCCTCGTTGCCCCACTCCAGATCGAGCAGGACAACATTGCCCATACGCGACACCTTGAACGTCTTGTTCATCTTGGAACTAAGTTCATAGCAGCGCACATCATTATTGTTGTTCATCATAAGGAAAGGCTCCACCACCCGGTCGCTACAACTCTTGCTGTGAGGCGAGGAATAACCTTCTATCTTGACAAGCCGATGACGCTTGATGGCATCGTAGAGCACGCCGACATGATGGGCAGCCTGCTCGCGCAACTGAGGATTGGCAAGGATGTTGAGGTCATAGAAACGATCCAACTTGCGGCGCAGTCGCTCCACGATGGCATTATTGTCTTCCACCTTATTTAATATAGAGAGCATGGTGAGGGCTTCCTCCTCAGTGAAGTTGATGGTTTCGAAGAGATGCTTGAAGAATGGCGACTCCCTGTCAAGACTGTATATCCTGCAATTCTTCTCCACCTTGAAGCCCCAGTCGCGGAAACTCTCCAAATAATAATACAGCATACGCCGCGAAATGCCCGCACGCTCGCAAAGAGTATCCACGTCATAACGATGGTTCTCGGTAAGGAGAAGCATCAGGTTCATTTCTTTTTCCAGTTTGTCGTGTCGCATAAAGCCTGAATGTGATAAGTTGATGAGTCGGCAAGAGGCTGAAGACTGCTTTTTATGTTAATAGAGCTTAACAGCCACTCACTTTTAACATAAGAACTCAGAAAGTGAACATATATTGCACAAAAGCCTCCTAATTTTGCCCTCAGAAACAAAGAAAGACCTGTAAAAGGGCTTTCATACAGTAAGAAAACTATAAAACTATAAAGAATTATGGAAAAGAATATCACATTGGGCACTTCAGCGACATCAACTTCGTAGTAAACAGCATCAGCAACGGCAGCAAGAGCGTTGTGGACGGCAGTAAGAACCTGATAAGCAGTATCAAGAGTTTGCTGCAAAGCGGCAAGCAACCCATAGAATGGCTGCAAAGCTACTATTCCATCATCATGGAAAAGGAAGTGAGCATGAAGCAGACCCTCCTCCTCATCGCCACCCAGTTTACATTCGTACTGGGCATCCTGCCTGCCGACATCAATCTGGCATTAAGAGCCGCTTTCTTGGGCAGTTTTGCCTTCTGCCTGCATCTGTGCAAGAAGAGTTTTCAAGAGGAAATATAAATTGATTTCATTAACCGTCACTTAATCCTTGAACTCAAGTGAAAGTTCGCCCGAGCCCAAGAGATTGTAGCTCATGCGGTGATAAGGCGTAACCCCATACTCCCTGATGGCTACCCGGTGCTTCTTGGTGGGATAACCCTTGTTGCTCTTCCAGTCGTACTGAGGATATTCCTCGGCAAGGGCATCCATATAGTCGTCACGATAGGTCTTGGCCAGAATGCTCGCAGCAGCTATCGCCATATACTTGCCATCGCCTTTCACTATCGTGGTATGAGGCAGATCATGGTATGGCTTGAAACGATTGCCATCCACAATAATAGCCTCTGGACGAACCTTGAGCTGATCGAGTGCCCTGTGCATCGCCAAGATACTGGCATTGAGGATATTGATCTTATCTATCTCCTCGGGAGTAACGATTCCTACAGCCCATGCTACGGCATCACGCTCTATCTGCACGCGAAGAGCCTTGCGCCTCTTGTCTGTAAGCTGCTTGCTGTCGTTGAGTGCTTCATTCTGATAACCAGGAGGCAGAATGACAGCAGCCGCATAGACACTACCCGCCAGACAACCACGACCAGCCTCATCGCAGCCGGCCTCTATAAGTTCCTTATAATAATGACTTTCCAACATCTTCTAAATGGTGTTTTACTGAATAATAAAAACTATTTAATGCAAAAGTAGCACAAATAACTGACTCCAACAAATCCTGATGGATTATTTTTTAGGATTACGTATGAAACTATAGGAAAGAAGGACGATGAAACCAGTAATTTTGCAAACAAAACTAATCAAAACCCATTATGAAACAAAAAATCTGCATCCTTTTATCAGCTATCGCTATCTCGCTCGGTTGCTCAGCCAAGAAGCAGACGAGCACTTTCCCCGACGGCACACCTATCTCTTCATGGTTTGCCGACACCACTGGTGTGGAACTGAAAGATATGGGCAAGCCATATATCATTACCGATTATGGAGTGGTAAATGACTCAACCATCATTCAGACCCAGAAGATTCAGGAAGTCATAGACCGCTGTCATGCCAATGGTGGCGGAGTCATCGTGGTACCTGCAGGCACTTATCTTACAGGCTCACTATTCTTCAAACCAGGCTGCAACCTGTATTTGGAAGAGAACGCCACACTGAAAGGAAGCGATGCCATCACCCATTATCAAATAGTGAAGACTCGACTGGAAGGTCAGACCTTAGACTATTTTGCAGCACTCATCAATGCCGATCATCACGATGGTTTCACCATTGCAGGCAAGGGAACCCTCAACGGCAACGGACATAAATTCTACGATGAATCTGCTGCGCCGAAAAGTCATCAAGAAGTGTACCAACCTGGAGGCTCTCCGCCCAAGACTGGTCTACATCTCCAACTCCAACGACGTGAAGGTAAGCGGCATCAGAATGGTGAACTCTGGTTTCTGGACCAACCATCTGTACAAGTGCAAGCGCGTGAAATACCTCAACCTGTATATCTACGCACCGACAAGCGGCTATCCTAAAGGTCCCAGCACCGACGCCATAGACATCGATGGATGCGAGGATATGCTGATAAGAGGCTGTTGGGTAAACGTGAACGATGACGGTGTGTGTCTGAAAGGCGGCAAGGGAACATTCGTAGACAAGGACAGCACCAATGCTCCCTGCCGCAACGTCATCGTAGAGAACTGCTATTTCAAGAAAGCCGGTGGAGGTGTCACCTTCGGAAGCGAGTGCTATGATGCCAAGAATGTGATTATAAGAGACTGCCAGTTCAACGGAACCAGCAACATTCTGCTCTTCAAGATGCGCCCAGACACACCACAGAGATACGAGGATGTACTGGCAGAAAACTGCACAGGAGTAGTTACCTTCGGCATCAGAACCCGTATTTGGACCCAGTTCTACGACAAGAAAGACAGAGACGACATGCCCCGTTCTGTCATCAACAACGTGAAGATGAAGAATATCAAGGTGAAGAGCACCAAACAGTTCTACACAATGATACCTTCAGAAAACTACGACTTGGGTAGTTTCTCATTCGAAAACATCGATGTCACCGACCCTGTAGGAATTATGGACACATCGGTATTGGGCAGTTGCAAGCTCAACAAAGTGAAACTAAATGGTAAAGCCATCAAGTAGTTTTTTTAGAAGAAGTTAAAGGAGTTAAGGAGTTAAAGGAGTTAAGACAACAGTCTATTTGGATAAGACGCAGGACATTAGTCCCTTACCTACAGAAATAGACGTTACCCACTAAGCATTTGTCTTAACTCCTTTAACTTCTTAACTCCTTTAACTCCTGAAAAAATCTCTTAAAGAAGCCCCCTAACTTCTATACTGCGATGGCGGCATACCAAACTGCTCCTTGAAGCACTTGCTGAAGTAGTACGGATTGTCGAAACCTACAGCATAAGCCACCTCCGACACATTCTTCTCGCCCTCCTTCAACAGTTCGGCGGCTTTTCTCAGTCGGATGACACGGATATACTCATTAGGTGTATAACCCGTAGTTCCCCTTACCTTTTTATAGAAGATGGTGCGTCCCAAGTGCAACAGTCCTGCCACCTTGTCGACAGAAAGATCTTGTTCGCCAAGGCGAGAATAGACGATACTGTCAAGACGCTTGACAAACAAGCTGTCCTGCTCGTTGCTGAGCATGGCAGAACGAATCTCCTGTGGCTCCTTGCCAAACTTCTGACGAAGTATCTCACGCTGGTTGAGCAACTGCAGAATGCGAGCCATGAGCAACTGCGGGCTGAACGGCTTGGTAATGTAAGCATCGGCTCCCGACTCTGTTCCTTCGAGCACATTCTCGTCAGTACTGAGGCAGTGAGGAGAATGATGGGGATATGACTCGTCTCAAAACTGTTCTTTAGACGTTTAGTAAGCTCGAAGCCATTCATTCCAGGCATCATCACGTCGCTTACTATCAAGTCGACATCCAACTCCTTTGCCATGGCTATACCCGCCTTGCCATCCGAAGCCACCTTCAGGTCGAAACAGCTCTCCAGTTCAGAGAGCAGGAACTCACGTACATCGTTGTCGTCTTCTATCAGAAGAATGGTACGACGGTTGAGCGGAGCAGATGGTGCAGAAGGCACAGCATCAGTTGTTTTTTCTTCCTGCCCGTCCCGTTGCTTTGCCAAATCGGCCTTCAGGATAGGGCTGTCCTTTACCAAGAAGTCGGAAGCCTCGTAGCAGTCTTTCTGCAGAGGTATCGTGACCACAAAGACCGAACCTCCGCCCTCGTTCTCCTGATAAGTTATCTCGCCATGATGCGTCCTCACAAGTTCATGGGTAAGATGGAGTCCGATGCCAAAGCTCTCGCCCGTATAACTGCTCTGCATGAATCGGCTGAAGAGCTGTTCTCGCTTCTCCTGCGGAATGCCCACTCCCGTGTCAGCCACACGGATGGTCATCACATCCGTGAAAGAGAGGGTTACAGAGATGGTTCCTTGGCAGGGGTGTACTTGAAGGCGTTGGACAAAAGATTGAACACCACCTTGTCTATCATCTGCTGGTCGAGGAACATCGCATGTGCCGGCTCCGACGACTCGAAACTGTAAGCTATCTCCTTCGACTCGGCTGCATCGTCGAACATACGGCAGATACCCTTGACAAACATCACGGCATCCGTCTCCTGCAAGGACAACTTCAGCTTGCCTGCCTGCATCTTACGGAACTCCAAGAGTTGGTCGATGAGTCGCAACATGCGCTGCACGCTCTTGTCCATCACCCGTATAGTCTTCTCCAACTCTGTCTGCCAGCGGTTGGCTTTCATGATACGCTTCTCCTTCTCGAGCGAGCCTTGCATCAGGGTGAGAGGAGTACGGAACTCGTGAGCTATATTGGTGAAGAAAACCAACTTGTAGCGAGTGAGTTCCTGCTCAAGACGGATTCGGTTGCGAAGCACATTCTTGTCGTGCACAAACTTCACCACCAAGATGATGACACCCAGGACAAGCAACACATAAATCATTATCGCCCATGACGTAAGATAGAAAGGAGGCTTGATGCGAATAACCAATGTACTCTCCTTACCCCAGGTGCCATCCGATGTACATGCCTTGACATGCAGAAGATACTTGCCAGCTGGCAGTTTCTGATAAGCCGCCCAGGGCGTGGACGAAGGTTTGCTCCATGACTGGTCGAAGCCTTCCAGACGGTAGGTGTACTTCACATTGCGCACATCGGAATAGTCGAGTGTAGAGAAATGTATGTTGGGCGAACGCTGCTCATAGGTCAGCGTTATCTCATCTGAATAAGGATAAGAGGTGAAGACCACATCGGTGAGCCCGCTGACATGACTCAAACGTGACGGCTGAATGATAGTAAGACCATAGTTGCCACCCAGCACCACTCTGCCGTCATCAAGACATACTGCCGAGTTCTCATTATATACATTGCCCATAGGGTTGCGTGAGAACATATAGTTTTCAAACGACTTCTTGCGGGCATTCCAGGCTGTCACTCCCTGCTGGGTAGAAATCCAAAGATTGCCATCAGGTGTGTCCACCACCGACTGAACCAAATTGTTGACCAGTCCATTAGAGGTATTGAAGACGTGGAACTTAGGCTCTGTCTCACCATCACCCTGCTCTACCTGTACCAGACCATCGCCTGATGCTGAGAGCCACAGTCGTCCCTGTCTGTCGACAAGTAGATCGCGTATTTCATAATCACGCACGTAAGTCTTATATCGGCTGGCATCCTTCACAAACTCATCGACAGGAATACGGATAAGACCTCCCGATGTTCCGCACCAAAGCACGCCATGCTTGTCTATCACCATGCATCTCACCTCGTTGAGCCCCACGCTGTCGGCAAAGAATGTCTTCACACCATAGCCATCCTTACGTGGATAGACAAGGCTCAATCCCTTGCCAAAGGTTCCTATCCACATGCGATGCTTGGCATCGGAAGCCATACAGAACACGTTCCTGTCCTTAAAGTCGAGTCCTTTTGCTCCATAGATTCCCTTGCCACGGGTGCCTATCCAGGTTTCACCATTAGGCATCTGGACTATACCATAAACATTCGAATCGAAGTGGCTCTTGCCCAACACCTGGCTCATGTCGGCACTATAGTGGTAAAGATTCCCGCACGGTGCCCACCATGACTGTGCCGTCATTCATTTTCTTCACCATTCGAACGACATTCGAAAAGTCCATATTGCCCTCGCCATTAGGATAAATGCGTTCCACACCCTTGTCCATCACCTGGATGTGCGACACGCCTCCGTATTCTGAGCTTACCCACACTCCATCGTGACGGTCGGCAATAATGCGAGAAGATAGTTGGAGGCTATAGGCGACTCTCCCAACTTGTCTGCCACGAAATGCTGGCTTTGGGTCAGGTCCTGATTGAACACAAAAAGTCCCTTGCCATAGGTGGAAATCCAGATGAGTCCATGATTGTCCTCCACGATATGAAATCGCTCATGGTCGATATAATTGGTGGTTTGCTGAGGAAAGAGAACCAGGGGTACGAGCTTGTCCTGTCTTACCAAGCGCAGCACGCCCGTCTTGTTGTATATCCACTTTCTGCCTTTGTTGTCAGTCAACACCCTGCCATTGGGGATAAGCCATTCACCCTCACATTCCGCAACCTCTCCCGTACGCACATCGATAGAGAAAGAGCGACGTTGGTAAAAAGTATCCATCTGTTGCCCATGAGCAAATCGCCGGTAGCTACCTCACCGTCAACATAGGCTACATGGGAAAATCGCTGCAGCTTGCCTTGTCGAAGAACATAGACATCGCCCTTCTCCGAAACCATCAGCATCTTATGATGGAAGGGGCGCGTACGCGACATTCTCATGCCCTTGGCCATGCAGGACAGGCGACCTCGGAATAAAGGAAAACCTTGTCTGTAGTACAAAGCACCACATTGTCTTTGTCCAGACTGTCTATCAGAGGGACTTGGGAAGAACCTATTTCTGCCTGGGCAAACCTACGTGTCAAGAAAGAACCGCTGCGATAGTCTACCAACATGGCTCCATCTTTGGCTCCCCAAAGCCAGAACATTCCGTCACAGACCAGCTTCCACTTAGTGAAATGAAGCTTCTCTACGTCCTGACAGTACTTCTCCTCCTTGCCGTCCACCATATTCAGGCAAGTTAATCTCTCAGAAGAAGAATACACCCACAACTTCTTATAGGTAACATCCTCCAAAGCATTCTTCGTACGACCGATTAAAGCAGAGACGCCAGTACTGTCGTTGTCCAAATAGGTTGTTACCACGTTACCGTCGTAGCGGGCAAGTCCATTATGCGTGGAAAACCACAGAAAGCCCTTCTGGTCCTGTTGCATATCGCTAACGACATTAGAGGGCAATCCTTCCTGAATGGTTACCCTCTTCGCCTTCACCTCTATGGGAAGGGAAGAATCTCGGCATGCTTCTCCACCGCTATCTGTGCCATAGGCTCCGTGCCAACGCCACGCTGTCCGCCATCATGGAGGAACTGGCGAGCAAGGCAAAAGCCGCCGCCATAAAAAAATTACTATATCTCATTATTCTGATTAGTTCTTAACACGGTGCAAAGATACGCCAAATACTTGGAAAAACCACATCTCCCTACCACAAAAATCACTTCACCCTATCACAAAACCATGGAAAGCCTATCACAAAGTTCATGGAAGACTGCTCCCAAGCATGAGACACTTCCTATATTTAGTCAAATATAAGCTATATTTCATTGTATGTGACTTATATTTAACTAAATAAAGGTTAGGCGAAGCAGTTGGAAGCAGACTTCTCGGAAGTTTGTCTCTATAAGAAAAGATGAAGAACCTGCTCAACAAGGGCAAAGGTCTTTTCAACCTGCTGAAATAACCCCATTCATACCATACGAAAAGGGACGAGCTCATCGCGAGTTCGTCCCTTTTTTACTCATAATAATTCTTATTTACCGAAATGTATGTACTGTACTAAAAACAATCCTTACTTGTAAGCTGGATGCTGCTGACCCTCAAGACCTGCGTTTACATCAAGAATCTTAGAGGTGTTGAACGGCATCAGCTCTGTCATGTTCTTTTGCAAGCCATAGAATACACCAGAATTACCAGTAATCCAGGCATTGTTGCTTGACACTCCAGTTACGTCCTCTACACACAGGTTGCCTTTCTGCTTGATAGAAACGATACTGAACATATTGAGGATGGTGTAGGTATGCTTCACTGCACCCTCTGGCTTATTGACCTCGCTGTACAGTTTGCCATCCTTCTCATAAAGGTCGGCAGTAACAGAGCCCTTGCCGGCGGAAGAACTATTCAAAACCTTAAGACCACTGATCTGGTCGGCAGAAAGACCCAAAGCCTCAACATCAGCCTGTGAAAGGTCGATATAGCTCAATGCGATGGTAGGATCCTCAAACTTAGGGGTGGTAGAGAGATAGTAAGCACGATAAACTGGTACGTTGGCAAATTCACCATCACGCTTTGCCAAGTTTACCAAGCGCTGCTTCTCTGCCATCAGCATCTCATACTGCTTACCCCAGCGAGTAAGGTCGGTACGACGCAGACCCTCGTTGGAAAGCTCGAGCTTACGCTCCTTCTGAATGAAGGTGAGGAAGTCGTCATGATTGGTAGGAATACCTGCAGCAGCTTTAGTCTCATTACCACGGAAAGCACGCTTTCTAACCTCCTTTACGGCATTGATAGCCTCCGGAGTAGGACCATTGTTCACCTCGTTCAGAGCTTCAGCATACATCAACAATACGTCGGCATAGCGAAGCAATGGGAAATTGATGTTACGCTTACTGTTGGTTGCGCCATCTCTTTCTTCCAGTTTGATGCGGTACTTGCCCACACCCATACCATTGTAAGTATTCATCTGATACTTATTGCCCTTGGCACTAAGCACGATGCCGTAGTTGCAGACAGACACATCACGACGCTGGTCATCCTTGTCATAGTCGAAGAAGAGAGTAGGATAAGCCATCATCTGTGAGCCACCCTTACCCATACCGCCTTCAGAGTTGTCGTTTCCTGAAGTTGGGATACCATTGACATAACCTGTTCTTACATCGGTAGCATTCTCGCCATACCAACCATACTCCAACATGGTTTCCTTGTTGTAAGTCTGGTTGCCCAAATCTCTGAACAACTGGTCATAGTTGTCGAGCAAGCCATTCTGACGCTTTTCGATAACAGCCTTGCAGGCATCAGCTGCAATCTGATAAAGTTCCTTCACACGTGCAGCATCGTCACGGCGTGCGATGTGCAAGGTAGAAGCATCGTAGGTGTTGAGGTCCCAACGCAGAGAGTAGCCAGCAGCATAGAGAGCCACACGGGCCAAGATGCCATAAGCAGAGTTCTTGCAGAAACGCTCAGGTGTAGAAGGAGCATTGGCCTCACCCTGCCATGGCAGGAGCTCTACAGCCTTCTGCAAATCGGCAATGCACTGATCGTAGATCACATCACGGTCGGTACGTGAAGAAGTGAAGGTTGTCAACTCAGATGTTGGAACTGTTGTGAAAGGAACGTCGCCATAGAAGCGAATCAAATTCCAGTAAGCATAGGCACGGATGGCCAACGCTTCGCCAAGGAGCGCATTCACCTTACCCTTCTCGCTCTCAGAAACGCTCATACCGGGCAACTTCTGAATACAAACGTTGGCATACTCGATGGCTGCATACATAGAAGTATATGTATTGCTGAGCATACCTGTGACGTTGGTGAAGTTATAGTTGGAAACGTCATACTTAGAGTTGCTCTCTGTTGAGGCACACTCGTCTGTACCCTCAAGCAGCTGATAGCCCAGCTCCTGAGTATGGAGGCTGGCATAAGCACCCACTGTGGCAAGTTCTGCACGGGATACTGTCTCAAAGACAGAACCGCTGTCGGCAGATGACTCAGATGGCATATCCAACCAGTCCTGGCAAGATGTCATGGTCAAAGCTATGGCCGTAACACCTAATATATTTAATATCTTATTCATATATTACTCTTGTTAGAATGAATTGATTAGAATGTTAAGTTTACACCTACTACCCAGCTCTTAGCACGTGGGTAAGAAGAATTGTCCACACCTGGAGTCAGGGCACTTCCTGAAGCAGAAACCTCTGGGTCATAGCCTGAGTAACCTGTAATAGTGCAGATATTGTTCATCGTCGCATATACACGAGCCTTCTGCAAGTAGATCTTCTTCAACCATGTCTTAGGGAATGTATAACCCAAAGTGATGGTGTTCAGACGGAGGAATGAACCATTCTCGATGTAATAGCTACTATGGTCAGAGATGGCGTACTTGTTGTTGGAAGAAATGTTCCACATACGGCTGCCATTGTCCTCACCTGGGTTCAACTCTGCCAAACGAGATAGATTGGTAGACTCCTTACCTGTGAGTGGATCGATGAGGGTATAGCGATTAGCCATATCTGAGATGGTGTTCTGGTTGGCCAAGTAAGGACCAACAAAACGCTGAGTACTCATGTTGAACACATCGTTGCCTACCGAGAAGTTCATGAAGACGGTCAGGTCGAAGCCCTTATAGGTAAAGGTATTGTTCCAACCTCCTGTAAAGTCAGGAGCTGCATTACCAATAACGGTACGGTCGTTAACACTCCATACAGGGTTGCCATTCTTATCTGTTTCACCTGCAAATGTCTTATACTTCACATCACCTGGTTTCACTGCCTTGCGATCGAAACCTTTCAGACTGGGAATACCATCCTTCAACTTGTAAGTGCCATCCTCGTTCTGGATAAAGTCGGCTGTGGTGTAAAGACCATCATATACCAAACCATAGAACTGTCCGAGAGGTTTGCCCTTCTCGATCTTGAAGCCCATACGAGACTCGTAATCCTGGATAAAGTAGTCTGACTCACTGCTGCCACCATAGATATCGAGCACCTTAGAGCGGTTGAAAGCTACATTGAAATCTGTTGACCATGTGAAGTCCTTGGTACGAACAGGTGTTGCATTGATAACAATTTCCACACCACGGTTGCGGATAGAACCTACATTCTGATACTGTGTTGTATAACCTGTAGAAGAAGGAATCTGGTTCTTGATAAGCAGGTTCTTAGAGGTATTGTTGTACCAGTCGATACCTACATTGAGGCGGCTGCCAAATACCGAAACGTCAAGACCTACGTTGACAGTTTCTGTCTTCTCCCACTTGAGGTCCTTATTTCCAAGAGTCTTACCTGGAACATAAGTGATATAGTCCTTACCGCCAATGCCATAATGCCAGAGCCATAAGAAGTAGCATACATATTGTCGTCGATGTTATCGTTACCGGCCGTACCATAACCTACACGGAGCTTCAAGTTGTCGAAGATATCCTTCAAACCTTCCATAAATGGTTCCTCTGAAATACGCCATGCAGCAGATGCAGATGGGAAATAACCCCACTGGTTGCCCTTGGCAAACTTAGAAGAGCCGTCACCACGAAGTGTAGCGTTGACAAGATAACGGTCCAGATAGTTGTAAGATACTCGGGTGAACCAAGATACACGACCACGACGAGTCTTGCCTGATTTCCATACAGCAGGAATACCCATGCTGACATCATTCAAGCCGAAGTTTCCATCAGAGAACTCACGATACTCGTTTTCGAGCTTCATGGTCTCCCAGTAAGTAGTCTCCTGACCCAGCAATGCAGAGAAATGGTGATCCTTGTTGAGGTCGAACGAGTAGTTCAGCGTATTGGTAATCTGCCACTGGTAAGCCTCTGCATTGTTGCGCTTGCCATAACCATAAGGGCTCTTGTTGGCAGCAGCTGTCTTGGTAGAGCCATCGTCCCAATAGTCGGTACGAGTCTGCTTCCACTGATAGCTACCTGCTGTACGCCATGTCAGATTCTTGATAATATCAAACTCAATACCTGCATTCACTGTAGCAAGACGAGTAAACTTCTCGTTTGTAATAGCGTTATTGGTAAGAATTGGGTTGTTAGAGTCGTAGTTGTTACTACCAGGGATGGCATCGAAAGCATCTGTGAGGTCTTCGCCAAGCATCTGCTCGTTGGTAAAGCGAACACCACCTGTTACAGGCTGAAGAATCGTCTGCTTCAATGTACCACCAAGAGAGCCACCACCTTCGAGCTTAGTCATCTGCAAGGCAGAAGAGAAGTCGAAGCGTACACCCTTCCAAAGTTCGTGATTGATCTTGGCACGGACACTGTTCTTATAGTAACCGTGCTTTGCCATGATACCATCCTCGCCAGTGTAGTTGTAGCTGAGCATATACTTTGTCTTCTCGCTACCACCAGAGATATTAATATTGTGAGTCTGAGCTACACCTGTTG
>ENA-OQER01001183-OQER01001183.1-human-gut-metagenome-genome-assembly--contig:-NODE-1183-length-13082-cov-1.408568_pt1 | contig 13082 bp, 20 predicted proteins | sample MGYA00242797_ERZ504639 | MGnify/ENA primary metagenome ERZ504639 (study PRJEB26092, sample SAMD00036306) | human gut metagenome | host: Homo sapiens | study: EMG produced TPA metagenomics assembly of...
TACGTCAATAAAATACAACATAAATACATGTACCTTTTTCTGTTTCGTATATTAGCTTATCATTGTCCTGTTTTTCAAAAAACAACAATTTTCCATTTTTCTTTACTTTTTTCAAACAGGCTGTCCGTTTTTCTGGCTCTCGATCTTTTCTGCCAGGTCGCTAAGATAAACCCAGCGTTCCATTTTTTCATCTAACGCTGCCTGTGTTTCCTCTTTTTGCTGTACCAGTTCGGAAAGTTTTACCGAGTTTGTTGCATTTTTCAGAATATCCTGCTCCAGTTTCTCCAACTGTTCCTCCAGAGATGCAATATCATCATCGATTGTCTCGTATTCCCGTGCTTCTTTAAATGAGAATTTTAATTTTACCGGACTGTTCTGTTTCCATGTTTTTGCAGTATTTTTGGACTTTGTCATCTCTGGCTTTTCTTCCGGCTGCACTGCATGCGATGCTCTTTTCTTTTTCGCTTCCAGATAATCCGTATATCCGCCCTCATACTGCTGCAGATGTCCGTTTCCGTCAAACTCAAAAATCCGATCTACCACATTATCCAAAAAGTAGCGGTCATGGGAAATCGTGATCACAATCCCCTGAAAGGAATTCAGATAATCTTCCAGAATCGTCAGTGTCGGAATATCCAGATAGTTTCCCGCTTCATCGATCAAAAGCAGATTGATGTTCTGTGCCAGAATCCCCAGAAGATACAGTCTTCTTTTCTCTCCTCCCGACAATTTCCCGATCGCGCATATTGCATATCCGGAGTAAACAAAAACCGCTCCAGAAGCTGCGATGCGCTGATTCTGCCATCTCTGGTGACAATATATTCGCCGATCTCTTTGACATAGTCAATGACTCTCTGGCTGTCATCCATCTCCTGTTCTTCCTGTGCAAAATATCCGATCTTGACAGTCTCTCCCACTTCAATCGTCCCGGAATCCGGCTGAACCAGCCCCGCCATCATTTTGATCAGGGTCGATTTTCCACAGCCGTTTGGTCCGATGATTCCAAGCTTTTGATTTTTGAGTACTGTATAAGAAAAATCTCTGACCAGTACCTTTTCCCCATATGATTTACTGACATGGTGAAGCTCCATCGTCTTCTTTCCCATGCGGGTTTCTACCGAATCCAGCGTGATCGTATCATCTGTCACCGGAGCACTGCCGTTTTTCAGACTTCCAGACGCTCCAGACGTGCTTTCTGCTTCGTTGTTCTTGCCCGGCATCCTCGTTTTGCCCATTCCAGCTCCATACGCAGGATGCTCTGCCGTTTTCGCTCGGATGCCAGTTCCATCTCCTCCCTCTGGGCTTTCAGTTCCAGGAACGTTGTGTAATTGGCATCATAGCTGTACATCTTTCCATGGCTGATCTCCAGAATCCGGTTTGTGACCTGATCCAGAAAATAGCGGTCATGTGTGACCATAATGACCGTTCACGGTATGCCCGCAAATACCTTCCAGCCAGGAGATCATTCTCCATCCAGATGATTGGTAGGCTCGTCCAGAAGAAGCAGATCAAAGTCCTCTGCCAGAACCTTTGCCATCGCCACTCTTCTCTTCTGTCCGCCGGAAAGATGCTCGATCTTCATTGTATGATCCGTGATTCCGAGTGTATTCAGATTGCTCTGTACTCTCCACTCCATATCTTCTGCCACACTCTGCACATAAGATAAAATAGTCGCGCCTTCCGGAAATACGGGATTCTGAGTCAGATGGGCAATCTTCATGCCATTCTGCCGATGATCTGTCCATCATCCGGCACCTCTGTTCCCGCGATCATCCGCAGAAGAGTCGTCTTGCCGGTCCCGTTGATCCCAACGATCCCAATCTTGTCTCCCTCCTGCACTCCAAAAGACGCGTCATCAAAAATTATTTTTTCTCCATATATTTTACTGATATGTTCAATATTTAACAGGTTCATATGCTAACTCCATTGTCTTTCATTAGATTCTGCTGTCTTTTTGACAACACTCTAACTTTATCACATTTATGGAGGTAAGTCACTCTTTTCATTCCAGAAATGTATCCTGCAGCTTTACTCCTGTTTCATTGAGCATCGCGATTAAAAGTCCGTATTCAAACTCCTGGATCGGCCGCCTTTCCTCCAGAAGGATTCCCATCACACCTTTGACGTCTCTTGCATCCTGGATCGGAAGATACATGGCTTTGGCATCAGGCAGTGTGTGCGTACATGCTCCCGCACGATGATGATTCGCCGCCACCCACTGTGCCACTGCCAGCTCCTGCCGGTTGATACAGGTTTTCAGATGCAGCATATCCATCCCTTTTCTTGGAAACAAAAGCGGCGTATCTGACATCTGAGATCCTTCCATCGGATAAATGATCAGAGACAGATTTAAAAGCTTTCCTGCCTGCCCGGCCACCTGAGTCCACACTTCCTGTTTCGATTTACATCTTCGAAGCTTCTGACTGTTCTCGAGCAGAATCTCCGTCCGGTATGCCTTTTTGGCACTTTCTCTGCTCTGCTGTTTCAGTCTCCTTGTCAGTGTCGCTGTGAACAATCCCACCAGAAACAACATCACAAACGTAGTCGGATATCCTTTGTCATATGCCTCAGACTGAAATATGGTTCCGCAAAGAAAAAATTAAATGCAAACACACTGATCAAAGAAGAATACAGCGCATAAATTTTCTTATTTGCAATATAAGAGGACAGCAGAATCCCCAGAATATAAATCATGATAATGTTGGATTCCGGCAGTCTGAAAAGCCACAGCACGTAAGCTGCAAGTGTTGCAACTGCCATCACTCCTGTAATTTCAGCCAGATCCAGAAACACGTTTTTCCAGCTCGTTTTTCTCGCCTTTGGATCTGCACCTCTCTTTTATGCGTTGCCTTCCGGATATCCGGAATAATATAGACATCAATATTGGGCGCCATATGGGTCAGCTTCTCCATCACTTCGATCCTAGGCCTGCGCCAGATTCCCCTGTGGTTTGTTCTTCCCATGACCACTTTAGAGACATTGCTCACGATCGCGTATTCCGCAATCTGATACGCTGCATCCTCACCATACACCGTTACGATTTTTGCTCCCAGCGCCTTTGCCAGTTCCAGATGGCTTTTTAAGGTTTGTTTCGTCTTCTCTCCCGCTTCCTGCATGGCAGGTGTTTCCACATAAAGTGCCGTAAACTGGGCATGAAAAGCATAGGAAAGTCTGGCTGCTGTACGGATCACCTTGGCGCTGGATGGCGCAGCGGAAATACATGCCAGTATATGTTCTCCGGTATGATAGCCGGTATTTCCCAGAATATTTCTCTCTTCCTCCGCAATCCGGTTCACCCGGTCCGCACTTCTTCGAAGTGCAATTTCTCGCAGTGCCACCAGCTTTTCTCTTCGGAAAAAATTCTCCAACGCCCGTTCTGCCTGCACCGGACCGTAGATCTTTCCTTCTTTCATACGCTCGATCAGGTCTTCCGGCTCAATATCTATCACCTCTACCTGATCTGCCTGATCAAACACACTGTCAGGAACACGCTCTTTTACTTCTATATTCGTAATATTCCCTACCAGATCATTGAGGCTTTCCAGATGCTGGATATTCATCGTGTATATACATTGATCCCTGCGCGAAGCAGCTCCCGTACATCCTGATAGCGCTTTTCATTCCGGCTTCCTCGGACATTGGTATGGGCGAGCTCATCCACCAGGATCAGCTTTGGTTTTCGCTCCAGCGCCGCATCCAGATTAAACTCACGAAGCTGGATTCCTTTATAATCGACCATAAGGGGCGGAATTTCTTCCAGCCCCTCTGCCATTGCCTGTGTATCCGGACGTGCGTGCGGTTCGATATAACCTGCCACTACATCCACCTGATGCTTTTTTGCCTCATGGGCAGCTTCCAGCATGGCGTATGTCTTACCGGATCCTGCCGCATATCCAAGAAAAATTTTCAGTTTTCCCTTTGTCTGTTTCTCTTTTTCCTTCTCCTCGTACTGTAGTTTTTTCAACAGCAGCCCCGGATCAGGTCTGTTTTCCTCTGTCAAAGCAACCTCCTATTTTCCCATTGCCGCTGCAATATCCAGATTACATCCAAGTACATTTACCCGTTCTTCTCCAAATACACCCAGTGTTTTCTTTTCTGTATTTTCTTCTACGATCTTTTTTACTTCCTCCTCAGAGAGTCCGGAATTCTTTGCCACTGTCGGGATCTGAACCTCTGCAGATTCCGGACTGATATGTGGATCCAGACCGGAACCGGAAGCTGTCAGAAGCTCTGCCGGAACATCCTCTGCTTTCACTCCCGGATGCTCTTTTAAGAACTGCTCCAGATCTTTCTCCATCCGCTCTTTTAATTCCGGATTGGAATTTGCGTAGTTATAAGAACCGGAAGCAACACCTGCATATTCTCCGCTTTCTTTCTGCTCTTCTGTATAAGTATTGTAATTTACAGCGGAAACTCTTCCCTGAAAATAACAGTCCTCTGTAAAATCCTGTCCGATCAGCGCAGAACCTACCGCCTCTTTGGTATCTGTTGTGAGGTTCCCATCTTTGTCAACTTTACTTCCATCTGCCTTTGCCTTCATTGTAAGCTGGCTGACCCCTGTCAATGCCAGCGGATACACAAATGAACACATCAGCATCATAACAAGACAGAAAACAACTGTTTTTCCTACTGTTTTTCCAAATGCTTTCATAGTCTGCTTCCTCCTACATTCCGATCATTGCAAGCAGCGGTGCTACCAGCAGGTCGATCAGTTTAATTCCTACAAACGGTACAACAATTCCGCCAAGTCCGTAGATTCCCATATTACGAAGCAGCATTTTCTCTGCTTTCATCGGTCTGTACTTGACACCTTTCATCGCAATCGGGATCAGTCCCGGTATAATGATCGCATTGAAGATCAAAGCAGAAAGGATCGCACTTGCCGGCGTAGAAAGATGCATGATATTCAAGATCTGCATCTGTGGAAGTACCATCGTAAACATGGCCGGGATAATGGCAAAATATTTTGCAATATCATTCGCAATACTAAATGTGGTCAAAGATCCTCTGGTGATCAAAAGCTGTTTTCCGATTTCCACCACTTCCAGAATCTTTGTCGGGTCTGAATCCAGATCCACCATATTTGCTGCTTCTTTGGCCGCCTGTGTTCCGGAATTCATTGCCAGACCAACATCTGCCTGTGCCAGCGCCGGAGCATCGTTTGTACCGTCACCTGTCATGGCAACCACTTTTCCTTCTGCCTGCTCTTTTTTGATCGCCTCAATTTTATCTTCCGGTTTACATTCTGCAATAAAACCGTCAACTCCTGCTTCCTTCGCAATCGTTGCTGCTGTCAGCGGATTATCACCGGTACACATGATTGTCTTGATTCCGATTTCGCGAAGTCTTTCAAAAACGCTCCACCAGTCCTGGTTTTACTGTATCCTTCAAATAGATCACACCTAAAATCTTGTTGTTTACACATACAACAAGCGGAGTTCCTCCAAGATTTGAAACTTCTGTTACAATCCCTTCCAGATCCGACGGGATGATTCCGCCTGCTTCTTTCACAAAAGTCTTGATTGCTTCGGAAGCTCCTTTTCTGACTCTGGTTCCGTCTTTTAAATTCACACCGCTCATCTTAGACTGTGCAGTAAACTCTACAAAATCCATCTGGTCTGCTGCGCCATCGTCGATCGCACAGCCAAAATTTCTTCCCAGTTCTACTGTAGATTTTCCTTCCGGGGTGGCATCCATCAAAGAACACATCACACAATAATCTGTCAGATCTTCTTTTGCAACACCCTTGACCGGATAAAATTCTGCTGCCAGGCGGTTTCCGTATGTGATGGTTCCTGTTTTGTCAAGAATCATCGTGTCCACATCTCCGCATGCCTCAACTGCTTTTCCGGACATGGCAATTACATTGAATCTGGTCACACGGTCCATTCCCGCGATTCCGATGGCTGAAAGCAGACCGCCGATCGTTGTCGGGATGAGACATACCATCAGAGCAATCAGCCAGGAAATCGGCATCTGTACTCCAAGATACTGTGCAAACGGGTACAGAGATACAATCACGATCAGAAAAATCAAAGTCAGCACGATCAGCAGTGTGTTCAGCGCGATCTCATTCGGAGATTTCTGTCTGGATGCGCCCTCTACCAGTGCAATCATTTTATCCAGGAAAGACTGTCCGGGTTCTGCCACGATTTTAATCTTTAACCAGTCAGAAACAACTGTCGTACCTCCTGTCACAGAGGAAAAATCTCCTCCCGCCTCTCTTGTAACAGGGGCGGATTCTCCCGTAATTGCAGATTCATCTACAGATGCAACACCTTCGATGATCTCTCCATCGTTCGGAATCACCTCTCCGGTCTTTACAAGCACGATATCTCCTTTTTTCAGTTCAGAAGCATTGATCACTTTCTCTTCTCCATTTGCCAGAAGCAGTCTTGCTTTTGTATCCTGCTTTGTCTTTTTCAAAGAAGCTGCCTGTGCCTTTCCTCTTCCTTCTGCAACGGACTCTGCAAGTTTGCAAATAACACGGTCACAAACAGTACGACTGTTACAACTCCGTTGTACACGCGATATTCTTCACTTCCGCCGAACAGTGTTGGAAACACTGTCAGGACCAGAGTGAACAGAAATCCGATTTCTACAACAAACATGACCGGATTTTTTATCATGTAGCGCAGATCCAGTTTTTGAAATGCGCCCAGAATGGAGGATCTTAAAATATCCTTTGTAATAAATTTTGTCTTATCTTTCTTAGCCATGTTGGATTCTCCTTTCCGCTCATTTTCTACTGCCATAAGGACAGATGCTCAGCTACCGGTCCAAGTGCCAGCGCCGGGAAAAAGGTCAGAGCGGCAAAAATGTATACAATAAATACAAGAATGATCATAAAAGTTACATTATCTGTCTTCAGCGAACCGATTGATTCGTTCACTTTCTTTTTCGCCAGCAGAGATCCTGCGACTGCAAGCTGTGCTACAATGGAAAAATATCTTCCAAAGAACATTGCCAGCCCGGTCGTGATATTCCAGAATACACTGTTGTCGGCCAGTCCCTCAAATCCGGAACCATTGTTCGCCGCAGAAGAGGCAAACTCGTACAGAACCTGACTCAGTCCGTGATATCCCGGGTTCGTAATGCCGCTTGTTCCTGCCTGTGTTGCCACACCCAATGCAGAAAATCCAAGAATTAAAAGTGGATGAATCAAAATCACAAGCGCCACCAGCTTCATCTCTCTGCCTTCAATTTTTTATTCAGATATTCCGGTGTACGTCCTACCATCAGGCCACAGATGAAAAACTGCCAGGATCACATACATAACCATATTCATCAGACCCACACCTTTTCCGCCGAACACACAGTTAAGCATCATGTGGAGCATTGGAACAAGACCGCCAAGCGGTGTCAGTGAATCATGCATGTTGTTAACAGTTCCTGTTGTAAAGGATGTTGTCACCGTTGTAAATAATGCAGACTGCGCGATTCCAAAGCGAGTTTCTTTTCCTTCCATATTTCTTGCCTGTGCAAGTCCCAGTGAATGAGTCACCGGATTTCCTGCCATCTCAGCAGAATAGCAGATTACAAGTCCTACTACAAAAAGGATGGACATTGCTCCGAAAATCACTGCTGCCTGTCTTCCCATCAGCATTGGCTTGCCAAACTGTTTTGGTGCAACTGCTTTTCTCGCTGCATTTTCTTTTCTGTTGTCATGGATCATATGGCCAAATGCTACAACGCAAGAGCCCGGAAATATCATCATGGAAATCGTTTCTATTATATTAGAAATAACAGTCGGGTTCTCAAACGGTGTCGCTGAGTTTGCACCGAAGAATCCACCTCCGTTTGTTCCCAGATGCTTGATTGCTTCCAGTGCGGCTACCGGTCCAAGTGCCAGATCCTGCATCTTTCCTTCGATTGTCTGTATCGTTTCATTTGCCTGTAATGTCTGCGGCACTCCCTGACTTACCAGAAGAAGACCGATTACAAACGAAAACGGAATCAGGATTCTGGTCGTCACGCGGATCACATCTTCATAAAAGTTTCCCATCTTCTTCCGGAAACTCCGCGGCAAAATGCCATACATGCTGCATAACCGCTGGCAGCTGAGGTAAACATCATAAAATGATCACACACAACTGACTTCCGTAAGAAAGACCGCTTTCTCCTGCATAATGCTGCAGGTTTGTATTTGTCATAAAACTGATGATCGTATTGAAGGAAAGACTTGCCTCCATCCATCAGCTCCGTTCGGATTTAAAAACAGCAAATTCTGTAATCGTAAAATCAAATAACCGATAAATACCATTACTGCATTTGCCAGTACTAAAGACATCGCGTACTTTTTCCAGCCCATGTCTTCTCGTTTGATTCCGCAAATTTTATATAAAAAATTGTCGATCGGATTGAACACCTTATCCGCAAATGTTTTTTGCTTTGTGGCGATGTGATACATATATTTTCCCATTGGAATGACCAGTATCAAGAAAATTGCCAGTGTGAGTATAATCTGTAACATCTCTCTTCCTCCTGTTGCTGTCCTTTCTCTTTTCTCACAATTTCTCCGGATGTATCAGCGCATACACAAGATATCCGGCAAGTAATAAAACTAAAATTCCAAGAACGATCATCTTTATATCCTCCTATTTTTTCTTTTGGATTGATCAGCGATTCACAAAAATTCGCAAATAATTTTACACATCCAAAACAAATAATTAAATTCCTAGTGCAATTAAATCCATCATATTTTTTTCCTCCTTGCTGTTCCCTATTGTAGGACATTGCAAATAAAATCTGTATTAAGCTGAAATGGATTCGTATAAAGATGGTATAAAGATTCGGGTGGAAAGGGGGATTGTGAAACACCTTCTCTTGAATTAGCATTTAAAATTGCAGAAGTATTTGAGGTTTCGATCGACAAAACTTTTGAATATAGGAAGGGGAACTAATATGAATAAACAAACTATAATTTTATTTTTTCTTATTGTTTCATTAGGTGTAACACTCAGCCTATATATTTTTAAAGCTAAGAAACAGATGAATTATATGGGGGATGAACGGTGGGAAATGATACAACTAAAATCATACAGAATTGCCAGTATCTCCACTTTGCTTTAATAATAGTACTTTTAATTTTGCCCATTTTCGTAGACAGCCAATCTACAATCACCATACAACGACTAACCATTTTTTGTCTATTTTACATTGGAGCCCGTAATCTTCTTGAACTTTATGCAATTCGTCCCAAAAGTATACCTTGTTACATTTGCAGATTCCCCCGAAATCTTAAGAAACTCAGTGGCTTTTTATAACATTCTATAGTATGCTAAAAACAAAAAGGAGTTTTGCACAATGTTTCACAACAAAGTAGTTGTCATCACAGGCGGCGCACAAGGTATTGGAAAATGTATTGCCGAAGAATTTAAAAAGAACAACGCTTTTGTCTGTATCATCGACAAACAGCCAAATGATTACTTTGTCGGCGATTTGGCTGAAAAAGAAGTTCTGCACCGCTTTGTGGAAACAGTAATTGCTGACTATGGCGAAGGTAGACTATCTGATCAATAACGCACTGCCGCTAATGAAAGGGATCGAGGAATGTTCCTATGAAGAATTTAACTACGCTTTAAAAGTAGGCATAACAGCGCCATTCTATCTTACAAAGCTTTTTCTTCCGTACTTTGCTCCTGATGCGGCAATTGTAAATATCTCTTCCTCCCGGGACCGTATGAGTCAGCCACAGACTGAAAGCTACACTGCTGCTAAAGGCGGTATAGCAGCTCTTACGCACTCCCTTGCTGTCAGTCTTGCCGGGAAGTTCGTGTAAATTCAATATCTCCCGGTTGGATCGATACCGCTTACACAAAATATGACGGTGCAGATGTGATTCAACACCCTGCCGGCCGCGTTGGGAATTCCCTGGATATTGCCAATATGGTACTATACCTTTGTTCCGATAAAGCAGGTTTTATCACTGGGGAAAATATATGTATTGACGGCGGCATGACGAAGCAGATGATATACCACAATGATTATGGATGGACTCTGAATCAGGAAAATAATTGAGAAAGAGGGGCGTATCACAATACATGATACCCCCACTTTGAAACCTTAAGTATTACATTTTCCGAACACAACCACTTCTGATTTACTGATATTTTTCATTCTATAAAATCCTAATCTAAAATCTTTCCGCCAATCGAAACTGTCACGACCTGCCATGGAATAAATTTTTCCGCTGTTTTGCAGTGCTTTCTTTGCCGCCATTTCCAGACCTCCGCAGCATGGCACTTCCATACGAAGAATTGTTATACTCTGAATCTCATTTTCCGCAATGATCTGTGTCAGCTTCTCACTGTAATCTCCTTCATCCAGCTTAGGACATCCAATAAGTGTTACTTTTCCACGCATAAACTCCTGATGTACATTTGCGTATGCATAAGCTGTACAATCTGCGGCAATCAACAGTTTCGCCCCATTAAAATACGGCGCATGTACCGGAACCAGTTTGATCTGGCATGGCCACTGTGCCAGCTGTGACGACTGTGCGGCACTCTTTTGCTCGGTATTATGACCGCTTTCTGGATGAAGCTGTCTCATTCGCTGTCCCGGACAGCCGGAAAATTCTGTCGTTGACTGCGCTGCTTTTTTTCTCTGGTTTTCCAGCACTGCCTGCTCATCATAGGGGGCAGCCTCCCGCTCCACAAAACGGATTGCTCCTGTCGGACACTGCGGCAGACAATCACCCAGACCGTCACAATAATCATCCTTAACAGTTTTGCCTTTCCATCGACCATCCGATTGCACCTTCATGACATGCAGCAGCACAGACTCCGCATCCGTTGCATTTTTCTTCATCTATCTGAATAATTCTTCTGATCATCTTGATTCCTCCCTTGTTTTTGTAGTTCAAGTATAGTACAATCAAGGCAATATTTCGGTTGTTATAACCACAGAAGGAAGATTTTATGAAAAAAGTTCAGACCCCTCTGTTTCAGGGAATTACAGAAAATGAATGGAACGAAATGCAAAACTGCAGTTGCATGCGTCAGCAGTCTTTTGAAAAAAAATGAACTTATTTTTCGAATGGGAGAATCCGTCCGAGAAATCGGAATTGTTCTGACGGGAAGTGTTAATATCGAAAATGTAGATCTCTGGGGAAATAAAAGTCTGCTGAGCAACATCTCGGCAGGACAAGTATTTGCAGAAACCTACGCTTTTTGTCAGGAGCCTTTGATGGTGAATGCAGTAGCCGCTGAATATACAAATCTTCTTTTCCTGAATCTGGAGACTTTGATGCAGCCCCGCTATAAAGATACTCTCTGGACGGACAAGATCATGCAGAATCTCCTTCGAATTTCCATTTACAAAAATCTCATCCTGTCCAACCGGATTTTCTGCACAACCCCAAAGACCATTCGGGGACGTCTGCTGATCTATCTGTCCTCTCAGGCGTCCAAAGCCGAAAGCACGGTCTTTCAAATTTCTTTTAACCGACAGGAACTGGCAGATTATCTCAACCTGGATCGCAGTGCCCTCTCGAAAGAACTTGGAAAATGCGCGACGAAGGAATTCTGGAATTCCGCAAGAATCAATTCGTTCTTCACCAGCTGCCGGAGTAGTCTGTTCTCTCAGACTACTTCCCATCTGTAAACCTATACCTGATCAGATGAGATGAAGTCCACCTCTGAAAGTACGAGTTGCGGAATGTCCGGATCGCTATACCTCTTTCACTGTTACAGTTACCTGATCTCCAGGCTGTTTTCCAATCTTGTTTCTAATTTCTTTTCGGATTCCAATAATATAACAAATGCTACCGTCTGGATTTTTAACTCCCATATTTACAATACTTCCACAGTATGGTTTCCCATCAAATGTAATCTCTGCTTTCACTCTTCCTTTACCAAATTCTTTTCTGATATCATACGGAAAGCGCACATACGCTCCGCCTTGTCGGGAACCGGCTCGATCACAGCCTGAAACTGATAAGTTTTTTCTCCGAATTACGCAAGATCACATGCATTGGTTTTCCTTTCGTCAGTTCATCAACTAATTTGTCCAGATAACGAATTCGCGCATGAGAGTCTTGAATCTCTTCGACACGAACTCCGCAGACAGTACCTTTTATCAGCATTCTGTCTGGATTTGGTTTTGGAGCATTTCTGAAAAACTCCCCATAGCTGATGGATTGCTCTACTGCACTTTCAATTGTCTTGCGTTTATATCCTGTTAGCCAGGTAATCACTGTATTGACCTCATCCTGACGTCTTCCCTTTTTTGTCGCTTTGTTTACCAGCAATGGATAAATTTTTCCAAATTCCATCTGGTACACTTTTTCAATATTCATCGTTTCTTACTCCTCTTCGTCATTCCATACTTATATGTAGGCTAAAACTCATACATCGTACCATGTGAAAACAATCGTCCATCTGTTAATTCTATACACAAAATAATCGTATTTTCATCGTCAAGTTATTATGTCCATTATCAATCCATTTTGCAAAGGCTTCTTTCAATTTTCCAGCAATTACATGATTCTCTTTTTTCATGCGTAAATCTCAATAGTTCTCCATCCTCCTGCTTCAAAATTCATTCTAAGGCTTTCATCCCAGTCTGTCAAAATACCATCTTCTTTTGCTTTTTTTATTGCGAAAATATTTGGGAAATGATACAATTCAACAAAGAATTGGGAAAACAATAAAAGAAAGGAAGTGCCGTATGGGAAGAGTTGTAGCAATTGCAGGTGGTGATTTATTATCTACCAGAAAACTGAATGTACATGCAATTACACTATCTAATAAAACCACTCCAAACGTTCTGTTTATAGGCACTGCCAGTCACGATGCAGAGGGATATATTGATGCAATCACCAAAGAATATAACCAACTTAATTGTGAAGTAAAAAGTCTTTGTTTAGTTAGCAGGGATCAAAAGACATCGATGCACTTTTATCCTGGGCTGATATTATCTATGTCGGTGGAGGGGATACAATTTTTATGATGCAGATCTGGAAGCAATACAAATTAAATGTTAAGAGCAAAAAATTTAGCAGGTTTGGCTATGGAAATGATACTGCATTTGTAGTCAACAATGATAAACCATATTTTATAAGAAGTAATCCGAATGCA
>ENA-OQER01001184-OQER01001184.1-human-gut-metagenome-genome-assembly--contig:-NODE-1184-length-13062-cov-19.232161_pt1 | contig 13062 bp, 14 predicted proteins | sample MGYA00242797_ERZ504639 | MGnify/ENA primary metagenome ERZ504639 (study PRJEB26092, sample SAMD00036306) | human gut metagenome | host: Homo sapiens | study: EMG produced TPA metagenomics assembly of...
ATAACCCATTATCAGGTGGTTATTGCGGTGGGGTCCCACCTCTTCCCATTCCGAACAGAGAAGTTAAGCCCACTTGCGCCGATGGTACTGCAATGCAATGCGGGAGAGTAGGTAGCCGCCTCCTTTTATAAGAAACCTCAGTTATCTTTTGATAATTGAGGTTTTTTTTGTATCTTTGCATCCATACTTTGTCACATTTTGATCTTTGATTCGTTCTAATCTTTGGTTCATTCTGTATATGAGTGATGTCCGTTCTTTGGTGTATCTCTTTTGGGGTTTACACCGATCTTTGTGACATTTCAATTTTGAAATTATATATTTGTTATTCATTCTAAGTGATTATGCTTTATTTTTTGAAATCTTCATGGATTTGGCTGAAACGATGTACTCATTGTCGCGGTTTTGGTGTTCAGTCTCCTTCGGCGTATCGTTTTATCCGTTACGTCATAAATGAGCATTATCCTTATTATGCTTATGAAGAATTGAAGGAGCATATGAATATGTTGTCCAAACATCAACATAAGTTGGGGAGGCTGTTCTTTCGTTTAGCTAATTTTTGGCAGCCAGATTTCTGTTACTGTGATCAACCTCAGTTTTTGAAGTATGCTCAGGCCGGATCTCATCGTATGAAGTCAGGTGCGATTTCTGAATTCTTGGAAAAAAGTGCATTTCGTTGCGTTCCTAACACGGATCGCATACTGATTTGGGTTGACCTGGAATATGCAGCTGATGTGCTTGATGAATTGTTGACCAAATGCACATCTCAAACCTTGTTGGTAGTTAATGGTATTAACAATAAGAATCATGCTTTGTGGAAAAAACTTCAGGCTGATGAACATGTCGGTATTACTTACCATCTATATTATTGTGGCATTGTGTTTTTCGATAAGTCCGTTTACAAGCAGCATTATGAGGTGAATTTTTGATTATTGTGGGCAAATATGGATAAAATAATGTAATAATTGCAGTATTCTTCTGTTTTATTAAGAAAAAATGCTCCAAATGCTTGCAGATAAAATATATTTTATTACTTTTGCACGCAAATATAAATCTAAAAAAAGATAGCTATGTATTGGACACTTGAATTAGCTTCAAAGCTTGAAGATGCACCATGGCCTGCTACAAAGGAAGAGTTGATAGATTATGCAACTCGTTCGGGTGCGCCTCTGGAGGTTCTGGAGAATTTGCAGGAGATAGAAGATGAGGGTGATGTCTATGAAAGCATTGAGGACATTTGGCCCGATTATCCTTCAAAGGATGACTTCTTATGGAATGACGACGAATATTAAAAAGTCGATGATAGGGCTGCTCATTTTGGGCAGCCTTTATCGTTTGCACTTTGTACTATCTTGTGTTTCCCGTATTATAATATATATTAAATAGTATATAAGACATGTTGTTACTATAAAAAGGTAATCTTTCTTTAGTGTGGTTATTATTATTCAGTTTACCTTATAATGATATGTGGTAAATCGAATGCCTATATACAATAAAAATCGTATTATTTCGTTATTTAATTGTGTTGAAACGTCTCATTATATTATACGTCCTGTTGCTGGGTGTTCTTTCTGTGAATGCTCAGTACGATCCTTCGTTTAGTCATTATTTCGATATGGAGCCTTCTTTTAATCCAGCTTCAGTTGGAAAACAGGCTAAATTGAACGTAACGGGCGCTTATGCCATAGACCTGGCAGGTTATGAACACAACCCACGAACAATGTTTGTATCGGCTGACATGCCTTTTTATCTTTTGAAAAACTATCATGGCGTAGGTCTTCAACTGATGAACGATCAGATAGGCCTTTTCACCCATCAGCGCCTGGCAGCCCAATATGCCTTCAAGCGAAGACTTTTTGGTGGAATGTTGAGTGCAGGTATACAGGCAGGTTTTATCTCTGAAAGTTTCGATGGAAGCAAGGTGGATGTAGAGGAAGGCAACGACCCTGCTTTACCGAAGACTAATGTAAATGGAAATTCTGTTGATATTGGTGCGGGTGTTTACTATATGCATGGCGCTTGGTACGTAGGCGTTTCTGCCCAGCACCTCACTTCTCCCAAGATAGAGTTAGGTGAAACCAATGAAATAGACATCTCTCCTGTATATTATTTGACTGGAGGATACAATATTAAGTTGAGAAATCCGTTTTTATCAGTGAAGCCTTCTGCTCTTGTGAAGTATGACGGAGTAGCTTGGCGAGGAGATGTTAGTTGTCGTCTGGTGTATACTCATGAGAAGAAGATGCTCTATGGAGGCGTCTCTTATAGTCCCACCAATTCTGTGACCGGCCTCATAGGTGGCCGTTTTCATGGTGTTGTGTTAGGTTATAGCTATGAGTTCTATACTTCTGCCATCTCACCAGGTAATGGTAGCCACGAACTCTTTGTAGGTTATCAGACCGATATCAATCTTGTTAAAAAAGGAAGAAACAAGCACAAAAGCGTAAGAATATTATAAGCAAACATGAATATGAAGAAATGTATATTATCCTCTGTTCGGCAGTAGCTCTCTTGGCATTGACTGGATGCTTTGGAGCCAAGTCAGCCTCGGTCTCCGGTAGAGGCGGTGAGGTAGTGGCGTCGGTGGAAGGAATTTTGCAGAACCAGCACCTTATGGAATGGTAAAAATCAATCGAGGATTCCTGAAGATGGGATTAGAAACAGAAGATTCGCTGTGGGGAGAGAAAACACCTCGCAAGGAAGTTTCTGTAGATGGTTTCTGGATGGATGATACCGAAATCACAAATTCAGAGTACAAGCAGTTTGTATCCTATGTGAGGGATTCTATTCTTCGTACCCGTTTGGCAGATCCCGCCTATGGTGGCGATGAAACCTATATGATTACTGAGGACAAGCAGGGTAATCCTGTAACTCCGCGTGTCAACTGGAAGAAACAACTTCCCAAGAAACCTAACGAAGATGAGCAGCGGGCGATAGAGAGTCTTTATGCTGTCAATCCTGTTACGGGGGAGAAATTGATAGACTGGCGCCAGTTGAACTATAAATATGAGATTTATGACTATACAGCTGCGGCTTTGCGTCGCAACCGTATCAATCCACAGGAGCGAAACCTGAATACAGATATCAATATTGATCCAAACGAGGTGGTGATGATATCCAAGGATACAGCTTATGTGAATGATGAAGGAAAAATCGTCAGTGAAACCATTAACCGTCAGTTGTCGGGTCCTTGGGATTTCCTCAACACCTACATTGTTAATGTATATCCCGATACTACTTGTTGGGTCAACGATTTCAGAAACTCAGACAATGAGACTTATCTGAGAAGCTATTTCAGCAATCCAGCTTATAACGACTATCCCGTAGTAGGTGTTACCTGGGAACAGGCCAATGCCTTCTGTGCATGGCGTACAGATTATCTGCTGAAAGGCTTAGGCCCTGAGGCAAGGTTCGTTCAGCGTTACCGTCTCCCTACTGAGGCAGAATGGGAGTTTGCCGCTCGAGGCAAGGATCAGAACGAGTTTCCATGGGACAACAAGGATGTAAAGAACGGCGATGGTTGTTTCTATGCCAACTTTAAACCCGATCGTGGTAACTACACCAAGGATGGCAATCTGATAACCAGCAAGGTGGCTATATATTCACCCAATTCCAATGGTTTGTATGATATGGCCGGTAATGTGGCAGAATGGACCAGCACAGTATTTACAGAGGCTGGAGTTGATGCTATGAACGACCTGAATCCTACTCTTGTCTACAATGCAGCCAAGGAAGATCCCTATCGTCTGAAAAAGAAGAGTGTACGCGGAGGGTCATGGAAAGATCCAGAGTCATTTATCCGTTCGGCATGGCGTTCTTGGGAATATCAGAATCAACCACGGTCATATATAGGATTCAGATGTGTGAGAAGTCTTGCTACCACATCGAGTGCTAAACAAAAAACAATAAAAACAAAGAAAAGGAGATAATAGCCATGGGCGAATATAGTAAATTCAATATCGTATACCGTCTGCAAAGATGGATGGACAGTGTGCCTGGTCAGACCTTTCTGAACTATGCTTACAGTTGGGGCGCTTCTGTCGTTATTGCTGGTGCGTTGTTTAAGTTGACCCACCTGCCTGGAGCTAATTTCATGATGTTCCTTGGTATGGGAACCGAGGTCGTGGTATTCTTTCTTTCCGCCTTCGACCGTCCTTTCGACAAGACTGCTGACGGGCGAGATATCCCTACTCATGTGACTGAGGAATATCTTGAGACAGGTAAGGTGACCTATGAAGAAGGACGTGTTGCTTCCTCTCAGGCTTCACCTGTTGGTAATGTTCAGCCTTCTGTCGTTGTCGTAGGCAATCCTCAGGCCTCTTCTTCTGCATCAACTATCAGTATGGAAGTTCCTGAGGTAAGCGATTCTCTCGAGAAGCCTGTTCAGACAGTGGCCTGTGGCAGTGATGATAGCACGCAGCAGTCTGTAGCCAATGGTGTCTGGATAGGAAATCAGCAGAATACTACTCCCGAGATGGCCGAGGCTCAAAGCAACTATGTGAAGAGTTGAAGAAGTTGGTAGAGACCTTGGAGAAGGTGAATGAGCAGAGTACTCGACTTACTCGTGACAGCGAGGAGATGGAGAATCTGAACCGTACTCTTACCGGTATCAGTAAGGTTTATGAAATGCAGTTGAAGGGTGCCAGTCAGCAAATTGGCACTATCGACCAGATAAATGAGCAGAGTCGCAAGATGGCTCAGCAGATAGAGCAACTCAACAAGATCTATACTCGTATGATTGAGGCGATGACTGTCAATATGAGGGCAGCCGCACCCCATGTGAGTGAAGATTAAAAAGCATAGAGATACGAACTCTCTCTCTACGGACGAAGAGGGAGAAAACAAGTGAAATAAGTAAATTAAAGAATGGCAATAAAGAAAAGACCTATATCGCCTCGCCAGAAGATGATCAACCTGATGTATCTCGTCTTGATGGCTATGCTGGCATTGAACATCTCTACCGAGGTGCTCAATGGATTTTCTATAGTAGAGGAGAGCCTGAACCGTACAACAGCCAACTCTTCTGCCGAGAATGCTGCCTTATATAGTAATTTTGCTGATCAGATGAAGCAGAATCCTGCCAAGGTAAAGGCATGGTTTGAGAAGGCGACACAGGTTAAGGAAATGAGCGATTCGCTCTACAACTTTGCCCAGCAGCTGAAGGAAGCCATCGTGCGTGAAGCTGATGGAAGCGATGGAGATGTATTGCATATAGAGAATAAGGATAATCTTGAGGCGGCAGGTATAGTGATGCTGGCTCCTGGTTCTGGTAAGGGTGGCAAATTATATCGTGCCATCAACAGCTATCGTGATCGTATATTGATGATGGTCACCGATGAGCATCAGAAGAAAATCATCCAGAGCAATCTTTCTACCCGTGTGCCTAAGGATGCAAAGAATTTGGGCAAGAACTGGCAGGAGTACATGTTTGAGAATATGCCCGTGGCAGCAGCCGTTACTTTGTTGTCTAAGTTGCAGAGCGATGTTCGTTATGCCGAGGGTGAAGTGTTGCATACCTTGGTTTCCAATATCGACATGAAAGATATAAGAGTCAACAAGCTTGACGCCTTTGTTATTCCCGAGAAGACAACTCTTTATCCTGGCGAGCGTTTCAATGCCAACATCGTGATGGCTGCAGTCGATACAACTCAGCAGCCTGAGATCTATGTCAATGGAGTGAGAGTGAACACTGCTCATGGTCAGTATTCGTTCACAGCAGGTGGAGTTGGCGAGCACCAGTTTGGTGGCTATATCCTGATGCGGAATGCCAGAGGCGATGTGATGCGTCGAAACTTCCTGCAGAAGTATACTGTAATTCCAGCACCTAATACTGCCACAGTGGCAGCAGATATGATGAATGTATTGTATGCAGGTTTCAAAAACCCTGTCAGCATCAGTGTGCCCGGAGTTCCTGCCAATGCTGTATCTGCAACCATGACAGGTGGCTCGTTCATATCGAAGGGCAACGGACGTTTTGTGGCAGTACCATCAGCAGTGGGTAAGGACGTGACGATACATGTTACTGCCCGTGACAAGGGGCAGACGAGAACGATGCCTCCATTTGTATTCCATGTAAGGAAACTACCCGATCCAACAGCTTACTTGGCTTTGGGTACCAACCGCTTCCGTGGTGGCGCCTTGTCGAAAGCTTCCCTGATGGGCGCTTCAGGTATTCATGCGGCAATTGATGACGGATTATTGGATATTCCTTTCCGTGTATTGAGTTTTGAGACTGTTTTCTTCGACAATATGGGTAATGCAGTACCTTTGGCTTCGGCTGGAGCCAATTTCTCTGAGCGTCAGCGTGAGGAGTTCCGCAGACTGTCGAGAAACCGTCGTTTCTATATCTCTCACATCAAGGCAGTGGGGCCTGATGGAATTACCCGTAACCTCCCTGCAGCCATGGAGGTGATTGTAAGGTAGAGATATGCAAAGAGTGAAGAATCTTATTGTTTAGAAATAAAGATATTATAATGAGAAAGATATTTTTGTTATTGATGCTTGCGGGGCTGACAATCGGTGCGAACGCCCAGCCTGAAGCTCGTAGACAGGCACAGCAGAAAGCCAAGCAGCAGTCGAATGCCAACAACATGACGACTCGTGCGCAGATAATGTTCCCTACATCGGCCACCATGGGCGATGATGTGGTATGGAGACGTGATATCTATCGTGAACTCGACTTAAATGATGATGCCAATGCACCCTTGTATTATCCTGTGGAGCCTGTCGGTGGTCAGATGAATCTCTTTACCTATATGTTCAAGCTGATGTTGAGCGGTCGTGTTCGTGCCTACCAGTATCGCTTGGATGGTCATGAGAGTTTCAACTACGAGGATCGTGTTGTGCCTAAGGCCTTCATGGATAATTATCACATCTATTATGAGCGTAAGAATGGTGCACTGACACTCGATGACAGCGATATTCCTTCTCGTGAGGTAAAGTCTTACTATGTGAAAGAAGCCACATACTACGACCAGCATACCGCCACATTCCATACCAAGGTAATCGCCTTGTGTCCTATTATGACACGTGACGACGATTTTGGTGATGCCGGAACCAAGTATCCTCTCTTCTGGATGAAGTATTCTGACCTTGCTCCCTATCTCTCCAAGCAGCAGATAATGACGAGCAATCTCAATAATGCTGCCATGATGAGTATAGACGATTATTTTGTCAAGAACCAGTATAAGGGCAAGATATACAAGACGACCAATATGTTGGGTAAAACCTTGGCTCAATATTGTCCTACCGATTCAGCTCTGAGCAAGGAGCAGAAGAAGATAGAGTCAGAGTTGGCTGCCTTCGAGAAGAATATCTGGGGCGATCAGGCGCGCAAAGATTCTCTTGACAGTATTGCCAATGCCGACAAGAAGAATGCGAAGGGTGTGAAGGGTGTGAAGAAGAATCGCAGAAGCAGAACTTCTGGTTCTTCGTCTACAGTCAAGACCCGTCGTCAGCGCAGTTCCGGTTCGTCAGGATCCAGTACAGCCCGAGTTTCGGTTCGTCGTCAGCGTCATTAATAATAGGTTTATAATATAAGGTATGAAGAAGTATTATTATTTATTGTGTTGGCAGTTTCTGTCCTCTTTGCTAATCCTGCTCAGGCACAGATTAAGTTAGGTGTAAAGGGTGGCTTGAATGTCAGCAATTTGAAGCTCAGTAGAGACAACTGGGATGCGGAAAACCGTGCAGGATTTTTCTTTGGTCCTATGGTTAAGGTGACAGTGCCTGTTACAGGCTTAAGTTTTGACGTCGCCGCTTTATATGATCAGAAGGAGGCTAAGGTGAAAGTTGCCGACGATGTTGTGGGCGGAACTTATAATTCAACCACAGTTACACAAAAATTCATTGATATTCCTGTGAATGTCCGTTATGGTTTTGGGCTGAGCAGTCTGGCTAATATCTTCCTTTTTGCAGGTCCGCAGTGGGGAATCAATGTAGGAAATAAGAATTTCAAATGGGATAAATCCACCAGCTATTCCTTGAAAAAGGCAAACTTCAGTGTGAATGTGGGCGCTGGTGTAACTTTGTTGAGCCATCTGCAGGCTTCAGTCAACTACAACATTGAATGCAACAAGTCCGGCAGTATGGATATGGGAGTTTCTGATGCCAATGGTAATCCTGTTGTCGTGAAGGGAAGAAACAATACCTGGCAGATTTCTCTTGGCTATTGGTTCTAAGCATAGGAGATACATATTAAAATATATAAAAGCAGATACCTGATGTTGGGTATCTGCTTTTTTATTGTTACCTTTGCAGGGTATGAAGTATGTCGATGTCATATTGCCCTTGCCGCTACCTGGCATGTTTACCTATCTGTCCCCGAAGGGATGGAAGGGTGTGTTGTTTTTGGTAAACGGGTGCTTGTGCCATTGGGCAAGAGCAAGAAGTACATTGCCATGGTGGTAAAGGTGCATCAGGAGAAGCCGTCCTTTAAGGTCAAGCCGATAGAGCAGGTGCTGGATGCTACTCCCACACTTCTTGACCGGCAGTACAGGTTATGGTCGTGGATATCCAACTACTATATGTCACCTTTGGGCGATGTATATAATGCCGCAATGCCTGCAGGCATGAAGTCTGCAGAGAAGTTCAAACCCCGGATGGAATTGTATGTGGAGCTTACGAGCAAATACCGCAACGAAGCTTCCCTACATGTGGCTCTTAACATGTTGCAGCGTGCCCTGAAGCAATCTAAAGCCCTTACTACATTTCTCAGCCTTTCCCATTGGGACAGTCTTGAGAACGATACGCCTCGCGAAGGCATCAAGAAGGTCACCAAGGAAGAACTGATGAATGAGGCTCATTGCACTTCTGCCATCGTCAAATCGCTCATCGACCGCGACATCCTCTTTACTTACGAGGAGGAGGTGGGACGACTGAATACCTCAGGTGAGAGTCACTTCGAACAGATCAAACCACTTTCCATAGCCCAGCAGGAAGCTTACAACAAGATTCTCCTTCAGATGATGAAGAAAAACGTGGTGCTTCTTCATGGCGTGACTTCGAGTGGCAAGACCGAGGTGTATATCCACCTCATCAAGCAGGCTCTCGACAATCACAAGCAGGTGCTTTATCTTCTGCCCGAGATAGCTCTCACGGTACAGATCATGGAACGTCTGCACAAAGTTTTTGGCGATCGTCTTGGCATTTATCATTCCAAGTATAGCGATGCCGAACGAGTGGAGATATGGCAGAAACAGATGTCAGCTCATCCCTACGATGTTATTCTTGGGGCTCGAAGTGCAGTCTTTCTCCCTTTTCAGAATCTCGGACTTGTCATCATCGACGAGGAACACGAAACATCCTTTAAGCAACAAGACCCTGCCCCCCGCTATCATGCCCGCAGTGCTGCTATTGTGTTGGCAGGTATGTATCCCGACTGCAAGGTTCTTTTGGGTACAGCCACACCCTCTATGGAGAGTTATTACAATGCGCAGGAAGGCAAGTACGGATTGGTGGAACTCAAAACCCGATACAAGGACATACAGTTGCCCGAAATCCAGGTGGTGGATGTAAAGGATTTGCGGCATCGCAAGATGATGACTGGTGCCTACTCTCCTCAACTTTTAGCAGCCATACGCGAGGCTTTGTCGCATGGCGAGCAGGCCATTCTGTTCCAGAATCGTCGTGGCTTTGCACCGATGGTGGAATGTAAGGTATGCGGATGGGTGCCTAAGTGCAAGAACTGCGATGTGTCGCTTACACTTCATAAGAATATCAACCTGCTCACCTGTCACTATTGCGGATATACTTATCCTGTGCCAGTGGAGTGCCCCAACTGTGGAAGTACAGAACTCATGGGGCGAGGTCTGGGTACCGAGCGCATCGAAGACCAACTGACGGATATTTTTCCCGAGGCTCGTATCGCCCGTATGGATTTGGACACCACCCGTACCCGCAATGCTTACGAGCGGCTGATAGATGATTTCTCGTCGGGTAAGACCAATCTGCTCATTGGCACCCAGATGATCTCCAAGGGACTGGATTTCGACAAGGTGAGTGTGGTGGGCATACTGAATGCCGATTCCATGCTCAATTATCCCGACTTCCGAGCCTACGAGCATGCCTTTATGATGATGGCTCAGGTGAGCGGAAGGGCCGGGAGAAAGGGCAAGCGAGGCAAGGTGATATTGCAGACCAAGTCGCCCACGTTGCCTGTCATCTCGCAGGTGGTTCATAACGATTATACAGGCTTCTACCAAGACTTGTTGGAGGAACGAAGGGCTTTCCATTATCCTCCTTTCTACCATCTTGTCTATGTCTTCCTGAAGCATAAGCACGAGCAGGTATGCCATCAGGCGAGTATGGAGTTGGGACAGACTTTGCGCTCCTGGTTTGGCGACAGGGTCCTTGGGCCCGACAAGCCAGCGGTGGCAAAGGTGAAGACCATGAACATCCGTAAGATTGTTATCAAACTCGAGAATGGCATCAATCAGGCAAAGGTGAGAGAATATCTGAGATATGCCCAGGAGCAAATGTCGAAGGACCCTGCTATGGCGCATTGCAGATTTACTATGATGTCGACCCCATGTAGACTGATATGATGGCAATGATCTTGTCTTTGTATGGAGCCAATGAACATAAAAATAAAAAAGGCTATCCCTTTCAAAAGATTGGGATAGCCTTTTGCGATAGTATGTAGTTATGTTTTTGGAATGTTGCTCTTAGAAGTTGATATCGAGACCAACTGCGAAGACGTTGTTGTTACGGGTATAGTCAGAAGAGTAGTTCTTGCTTATGTCTGCTGTGAGCTGTACCGTTTCGGTAGTCTTCTTGTGCTGATAGAATGTGTGGAAGTAAGCCACGTTGAGATCCATCTTCTTGTTGATGTGATAAACACCACCGATGGCAACAGAGTTGGAACTTACAACGAATGACTTGTCATCCATATATTCGTCAGACAAACCATAGTTGGTGTTCTGCCAACCTGTACTCAGAGTGATCTTCTTGTTGACGTCTACCTCTACACCGGCATTATACTCCAGAGTACCACGCTTCAACTCCTTGTTGCGGTTGTTGTAAGATGTGGCATTCTTGTCGTCGAACCAGTGGAAACCTGCGTTTACTCTTACTGCATCTACAGGGCTGTAGCCTACTCCCAAAGCCAAGTAAGCAGGAATGTCGCCAGCAATCTTCTTGCCGTCCTCATATTCGCCGATAGCCTTGTTCAACTTCTGGTCAAACTGGGTCTTCAAGCCCATCATAGTAGCTCCTACTGTTGGGTCATTCAATACTGCATTAGTAGTGTTTTCTGCCTGTTGCTTAGCCTGCTCAAGTGGAAGGCCAGCCTGCTGATATTTTGCAGTCAGGATGCCTGTCATCTGATTGGCAAGGTTGGCTGGCAAGTTACCGATACTTGGAGTCTGGTTTACTGACTTGTTCTTCAGGCGAATACGGGTCTTGAACTCGTATTTAGCAGAGAAGTTCCAGCGACCTGTTTTGTAATCTACGCCGATGATAGGAGTGAAGCCTACACCACTCTGGTCACAGCTCAACTCGATGTTGGCAGAGCTTTCCTTGGTAGGGTCGAGTACCTTATAGAGAGGCATGTTGCCTACATTGATGTTTTCTACATATCCATAGTAGTTGGTCAGGGCATAGACACCGCGAACACCCAAGAATGCGCTGAAGTTATCGCAGAACTTGTATGCAGCACCTACAGAAAGACCATAGTAATATTGGCGACCGTGCATATAACTGTTGAAGCTGTATTTGCCGGTTTTGCCGAAAGCCTGGTCTGAAGTGAACATCTCCATGCCTGGCTGACCGATTGTATTGCCCAATACTTGGTCGATGGTACCTGCCAGTCCGCAAGCAGCAATAGCTGTCTCGGCTACAATCTTCTCGAATGATCCCAGTCCATCGTCGAAGGTACACTTACCGCCACCGCCAGTGAGGGCGAAGCTTGCCTGGAAAGACCATTTGCCCTTGTTGTAGGCATACTGGAAAGAAGGGATAACAGGAGCAAAAGCCGTACCCTTGAAATCGCGAGGAGTGATGGGATTGTTTACATTGTTGGTAAACAAAGCATAGTCATTGTTGATAGTACGTGACTGGAAAGCCAACTGCCAGTTGATGGCGAGATGGTGTCCTTCACTCATGAATACAACTCCGGCCGATTGTAATAAACTCCGTCAATACCGATTGAAGCCTCACGGCTCATCATTCTGTCGAATGCTACGTGCTGGTTTGTGTTTGTGAGCAAACCACCTGCCAATGTAGGTGTAGTGCAGGCCATCGCAATGGCAACACAAACTAATTTTAGTTTCTTCATTTTAATAATTTTAAATAAAAACGTCCGCAAAGGTAAGAAGAATGTTCTATTTGGATACAGAAAGGTGTAGTTATTTAAAATATATTAACAGAAAAAGAAGGTTTTGTTGCACAGATTTTAAAATATGTGCAGAGTTTTACTTCTGTTCGGGATAAGAAATAGGGGGACAAAAGTTGGTAATATTACCCAACTTTTGCAAGTAACAACTCTGCACCCCTATAGCCATGTGTTTTTACTTTGATAGCATACTAATTGTTTCCTGTTTGTTATGAATTTGTTCTTAGACAACTATAAAAAGTCCGTTCAAAGCCTTTGAACGCACATTCAAAGCCTTTGAACGGACATTCAGAGCCTTTGAACGGACATTCAGAGCCTTTGAACAGACATTGCAAAGGGCGGACAGGGCAAACGCATCAAATCATTTACCTTTTAACATATAAATATTAATGTTGTATCTTATTGAATATTAACTATTTACATTTGCTTATACCAAAAATATTTGTATCTTTGTAAAGAATAATTAAACACTTAAAAGTTACAAAATGAGCATAATTAAGTTATCTAAACAAATTCCAGACCCAAGAGTCACTGGACGAACTGTTCATAAAATGGAACATATTATCTATATTACCATAGCTGCAGTACTGGCTGGATGTCAAACATGGGATGATATTGCTGAGTTTGGAAGAACTAAGAAGGAGTTCTTCAAATCTCGTTTGGTAGGTTTGGAGCACATTCCAAGCCATGACACCTTCAATCGTTTCTTCTCTATATTTGACCCAAAGGGCTTT
>ENA-OQER01001185-OQER01001185.1-human-gut-metagenome-genome-assembly--contig:-NODE-1185-length-13059-cov-2.089777_pt1 | contig 13059 bp, 17 predicted proteins | sample MGYA00242797_ERZ504639 | MGnify/ENA primary metagenome ERZ504639 (study PRJEB26092, sample SAMD00036306) | human gut metagenome | host: Homo sapiens | study: EMG produced TPA metagenomics assembly of...
CAATGAATGACAGACCGGATGGAAAAAACATTCCTATTATAGCAATGACAGCTAATTCATTTGCAGAAGATGTTCAGGCATCACTGGATGCAGGAATGAACGCACATTTGTCAAAGCCGATTGTGATTGATGAAGTTATAAAAACGATTTTAAGGTATGTATATGGATGAAATTAAATATGCACCTAAGAGTATGGAAAAGAAATCGAAGAGTAAGAAAAAGTATTCAGTAAATAATAGACATAAAGCTCAAGAAATGCTGACAATTGCAGAGTGGTCTGCTATAATATTTTTATCATATTACGTTGCTTTTATGCAGTATAATAGTATAAATATGCGCCTTTCGCTGTTTTTGTAGAAAGATTTTTTTCGTATATAACGAACATAATATGTAATAGTAATGGTTACGCTATACCCTTTGTTATGTGGCGGTATTAGATCGCTATATCTGCACAAAAAATCAGGCTGAAGGATACTGGGGGAGGAATATGAAACAGTTAATAGTATCAGACAAAGTACAAAAAGAGCTACTTACAGATCTTATGATCATGGGGGAAACCAGGGGACTGATCGGTGGATATTGTGAGAACGAGTTTCCGGTTTACTATGCCAATGAAGAAATGGCACGAATGCTTGGTTACGATGCAGTGGAAGAAATGGTTGAAGCAATTGACGGAAAAGTTATTAATACGATTCATCGATGACAGAGAACAGGTCATAAAGGATATCGGGGGGGTAAGTATTATGAGGGATTAACCTATGAGCCACATATCGTATGCCGCGAAAAGACGGATCCTGGTTCTGGACGGTTGATAAAGGAAAAGTCATACGGACAGAGGAGGGGAAACTGGCTATTATCAGTGCCTGCCAAGATATGACATCCTTCGTGGAAAGGCATAAGAAACTGGAAGACAGCAACCAGATTCTGAACGAACGTAACCGGATATTATCAGCTTTATCCAGGGATTATACAACGGTACTTTTGTGTGATTTAAGGCAGGATACATTTGAAGTCGTAAAAGGGGATGCCTTTACGCACCATGACCCTGAAGAAAAGCAAAAGTCAGTTCGTGAAAGTAACTGCTATTCGGAGAGAGTCCGGTATTTTTTCGAAAATGTCCTTATCAAAGAATCTGTTCCGGAGTATCTGGAAAGACTTTTGCCGGAGTATCTTATGAACGAATTACAGGAAACAGACAGTATAGAGATTTATTATAAGACGATACCAAATGGGAGTGGCTTCAGACATTTTTTGGCAAACGCAGTACGTTTATCCAATGAGGAAGATCATTTTAAGATCATCCTCGGTTTCCGTTCTGTAGATGAAATCATTAAAAAAGAACAGGAGATAGAGCTTCAAAGAGAGATTATCGAAGGTCTTGGAAAAGAATATTTTTCTGTTCTGGCAGTAGAACTGGATAAAGATCGGGTATTTTCTTATCGAGAGTCTGATGAAAATGGAAAGATTATTTCAGATTTCTGCAGAAAATGTGATAACAGATGGTCACAAATAATTCCTTCTTATGCCGAGACGATGGTATCTGATAATACCAACGGAGAATTTGAAAAGCAGTTGGGTCTGGAAACTCTGCGTTCACAGAAAGAGGATTATTCCATGACATACGAGTTTAAGTCGGGAACGGAGATCAATTGTCATCAGGTAAGAGTGGCATACGTAAAGAAAAAAGACGGAGCAAGGGTGGCTGTAGTCGGAACAAGAAATATTGACAGTCTGATAAAAAAAGAGCGTATGCAGGAAGAAAAAGCTGAAAAAAGCATATGCTGCCGCAGAAAATGCCAATAAAGCCAAAACGGAATTTCTGAATAATATGTCCCATGATATCCGTACGCCAATGAATGTGATACTGGGATATAATCAGCTGATGAAATCACAACTGACAGAGCCGAAGCAACTGGATTATCAGAAGAAAATCGAACAATCAGGGAAACTGTTATTGTCCATCATCAATAATGTACTTGATATGGCCCGGATTGAAAGTGGAAAGATAAAAGTAGATGAGAATTATGAAAGCGTTGGTGAGGTAGTAGACGAAATCATAAGTACATTTGCATCTGAAGCAGAAGAAAGAGGAATCCATCTAAGCGGCAGCATGAAGGTCACACATAGAAATATCCTGTGTGATGGTACAAAAATCAGGGAAATCTATGTAAATCTTGTCAGTAATGCTATAAAATACACTCCCAGAGGTGGAAATGTAACGATCACTGTAGAAGAACTGCCATGTAAAAGAGAAGGATATATGAAGGTAAAATCCGAGATAAAAGATACCGGTATTGGCATGAGTAAAGAATATCTTCCAACATTATTTGAACCATTCAGTCGTGAACGGAATACAACCACTGGAAGAGTCAGAGGAACCGGTCTTGGAATGCCAATCGTAAAGAAAATGGTCGATCTGATGGGCGGCAGTCTTGAAGTGGAAAGTGAACTGGGAAAAGGAACCGTATTTACGTTTACACTGATGCATAAAATAGCGGACAAGAAATATTACAGCCAGAGGATAGAAAAAGTAAAAACATCTAGTATGAGAGAAAGTCTGAGTGGAAAGCATGTTCTGCTGGCGGAGGATAATGATCTGAATGCGGAAATTGCAGTGACGATTCTGGAAGAAGCCGGGCTTGTTATCGAGCGTGTGGAAGATGGAATTCAGTGCGTGAACAGGATAGAGCAGATGTCACCGGGAACTTATGATCTGATACTTATGGATATCCAGATGCCAAATATGGATGGCTATCAAGCAGCACAGTGTATCCGACATTTAAATGATAAAAAGAAGGCAGAGATCCCGATCATTGCCATGACAGCAAATGCCTTTGCAGAAGACAGGAAAAGGACGTTTGATGCCGGCATGAATGGACATATTGCAAAACCCATTGATATTGAAAAACTGGGAGCGGTCATTCTTTCTGTATTGAAAAAACAGGAAAGCTTACAGACTGGGAAGAACAACAGCATGAGCGCAAACAGACTGCGTTCATGAGCAAGAAGCGAAAGCGGATTGCGAATGTCCGCTTTACTGGATAATAAAGAGGAAATAAATGAACAGAAAGATAGAAAAAAGGATAAGAAAAAAAAGGCAAAGAAAAAAAGATTATGTTTGAGCATTTTAGTACTTATCATGTTGCTTTTTGTACCGCTTTCTGCTTATGCATCGGAAATAAAAAGTGATGGAAAAACAACTCAGGCATTGGAAGAAGAAAATAAAACCGTGAGAGTTGGCTATTTTCCATATGCCAATTTTCAGGAAGGCGGCTATGGGGAACACAAGCAGGGAGCAGGATATGAGTATCTTCAGAAGATTTCTTATATAACCGGCTGGAAGTATGAATATGTCTATGGCTCATTTAAAGAGTGTCTGGATATGCTGGCAGATGGAGAAATAGATATACTTGGAAGTGTCAGTTATACACCGGAAAGAGCAGAATCTATCGATTTTTCGACCTATGCAGAGGGAACAGAACGATATTGGATCTATACCCGGGAAGATCATACGAATCTTACGAATGGTGATCCAAAGCAGATGAATGGCTGTCGTATTGGTGCAGCAGATGGAAGTTATCAGAAAGAAATTCTGGAAAAATGGCTGGACAGCAATCAGATCCAGGCAGAGGTGGTTGTCTGTAAAGGCTATGATGAATGATAGAAAAACTGGATGCAGATGAACTGGATGCACTTGTGGTCCCGGCACTGTCTGTCAACAGCGATTTTATTGCAATCGCCAATATCGGTGCAAGTGACTGTTATTTCGGTGTATCAAAATCCCGACCGGAGCTGTTAAAGGAATTAAATTCTGCCATGGAAGAAATCAACAATACAGAAACGGACTACAGCAGCAAGCTGTATGCCCGTTATGAAGGAAAAGCGGTTATAAATTATGTGCTCAACAAGGAAGAAAAACAATGGCTGGATGCACATGAAAAAACAATCCGTGTGGGATACCTAAAGGGTAATCTCCCTTTTTGTGGTGAAGAAAATGGGAAACTGACAGGAATCCTTGGAACCGTTCTGGATACGGTTCAGGAAAAATATAAAATTACGATCAAGGCAGTTCCATGTTCCACGGGAGTAGAGATGAATGAGGCATTGCAATCTGGCAAAATAGATATTGCAGGTCCTATCATTCAGGATTTTTATACACAGGAACAGTTTCAGGTAGTTTTGACGGATGAAATCTTTGATATTACGCCGGTTGTTATTTACAAAGGAAATGAATATACTAACAGTCTCTCTACAATCGCAGCAACAGAGACCTCGCTGTATTCTAAATTGATGGTGTCCCGTCTTTTTCCAGATGCAGAAATTAAACAATATGACACACAGGAAGAATGCCTGGAGGCAGTAGCAAATGAAAAAGTGGGAGCAACTGTTATTCCATCTTCAAAGATCAATCTTCTTAATGAAAGTTCACTGACCAAAAGTCTGTCCTTTGCAGAAATGGCAAAACGGCAGGAATTAGCGATGTTCACGACGAGAGAAAACAGAAGAGCAGCTACCATTATCAATAAAGCAATTGAGCAGTCCTCCAATATTTTAAATGGCGTGGTCCTTGCACAGAATTCTGTTTCAGAAAAGAAAATGACCTTGCAGGATGTCCTTGAGGAGTATGCAGGCTTAGCTATCGTGGTTTCATTTGTGATTATTTTTGTACTGCTTCTTCTGGTTTATTCCCTTTCAGTAAGCAGAAAAAAACAGATGGAAGCCCTGAAAGAAGCACAGGATGCAAATGCGGCGAATATTGCAAAAACAACGTTCCTGAACCATATGTCTCATGACATCAGGACACCGATGAATGCAATTGTTGGATTTACAGATATTGCCATGAAGAGGAAGCCGGACAAAGAAGTGGAGAATTGTCTGAAAAAGATCAGGCAGAGTTCAGAATATCTGATGACGCTTATTAATGATGTGCTGGATATCAGCCGCATTGAAAGCGGTAAACTGGAATATAAACCGATACCGGTAGATCTCAGGGATATGATAAATACTGTTTTGTCGATTGCAAGGGGATATATAGAAAACCGTGATCTTAACTTGTATGTTTCAAGAGAATAACTAAAAACTCCTTATGTGATGGCGGATGAACTCAGAATCAGGGAAATATTGCTCAACATCATCAGTAATGCAATCAAATTTACAAAAGACGGAGGTACCATTTCATTTGTTGCAGAAAACTGTCCGGGCAATGATGAACACCATGTGATTGTACGCTATCGCATATCGGATACCGGAATTGGTATGAGTGAGGAGTTCCTGGACAGAATATTTGATGAGTTCAGTCAGGAAAATGATGGAGCAAGAACCAGTTACAAGGGAACCGGACTGGGAATGGCGATCGCTAAGAAATATGTAGATCTTATGGGTGGAAAAATTGAGGTCAGCAGCAGACAGGGTGTTGGCTCAACATTTACGGTAGAAATCCCACTGCTTATAGCAGAACATGTAGAAACTGAAGAGAAAGAAAAATTAAAGAAAGATACGGATCTACATGGTTTGCATGTTCTTCTGGCAGAGGATAATGATTTAAACGCCGAGATAGCAGTATCTCTATTGGAAGAACAAGGGATGATTGTAACCAGAGCTGCCGATGGGAAATCAGCCTGGCACAGTTTTGCAATACAGATCCGGGGACTTTTGATCTGATCTTGATGGATATTATGATGCCGGAAATGAATGGATATGAAACGACAAAAGCCATCAGAAATCTGCCGGACCGTCCGGATGGAAAGAAAATACCTGTTATTGCAATGACGGCAAATGCATTTGCAGAGGATGTGCAGGCTGCTTTGAATGCCGGAATGGATGATCATGTGGCGAAGCGGTTGACATGGAGATTTTAACATCTGCCATCACAAAATATATAGAACGATGACTTGTTTGTTGAAAAATGGAACGGAAAATTAGCACTCACCTCTTGATAATGCAAGTCGATTTTTGTCCTGTCTTGTGTATCCTAGAAGTGCCTGTTTTACAGGTTTCCGGGGTATCAGTCATTTTGTCTGGTATTGTAAAGCAGTGTCAGATTTGTCGTAAATGTCGTAAATTTGTGGTCAAAAAAATGATGAGAAATGGAGAGTGCTAATAAAATGAAATTAAAGTACACGAATGTAAATGGATACCTGATCCCGAATCTCACTTATAAATCTGGTGAGCAGATGGAGTAACCTGGCAAACGCATGGTAATAATATCTAAAAACAGAAGATACATTTTTAGTAAAAACCGCTTTTGAAATAAAAACGAAATAGTTTTATAATAAAATTAACGGTGAGCAATGTAGTGATGCGGGAAAGCAACATATATGCTACTCACTTTTATAAAATGAATCTGAGGAGGAACCATACATGCATGAATATGAAATCTTTATTGAAGAAATAAATCCGTGTGGAGGAGAAAAATACAGTAAAAAAACTTTGATTGAGGCGGAAGCAGACAGTCCGGAAGCTTATGTAAAGGAATATGGAAGATTTCCGGTTTTGGAATCCACACATAATGAAAGCGGAGATGTTGTAATAGTAACAGGAGATAATCAAGGCTCTTTTGTACGTTATACTTTTACGGAATAAAGGTGCTGATTAGTAAGGAGAGAAGTTTGTGAAGTATGAAATTGGGGACTTTGTCAGTAAACCAGTTACAGGTATTTGTAAAATAGAGGATATTTTATATTTGAATCCGCAGGACGAAAGAAATAATATATTGTATTATCTGATGAAACCAATCGAAGATAAAAAGAAAAAATATATGTTCCGGTTTCAAATTCAGATTCAAGGTTGAGATTGTGTATGACAAAAGAAAAAGCATGGAATTGATCAAAAGAATTCCAGAGATTCCGACAGCCTGGACGAATAATGAAAAAATGAGAGAGCAAAATTATAAAGCGGCAATAAAAGCAAACGATCCAGAAGCCTTGGTTGCTATTATAAAAATGATATATGAGAGGAAACAGAAAAGACTTGCTCAAGCAAAAAGTGTACTACCACGGATGCAAGATATTTCCAGATGGCAGAAAATTTATTGTATATGGAATTGGGAGTAGCACTTGGAAAACCAAAAGAGAAAATATGCAAAACGATTATTGATTATATTAACCAGAGCAAACAGGAAAATTAAAGGAATAAGAGGGCGTGAATCTATTAATGGATTCATGCCCTTTAACTTATGATTGTGAAATTGTTTTTAGTAATTTGTGTGACATGCAATAGCTGTAAACGCAAGCAACGATTTCTGCAATCCAGAATGCATACCAGCCATGGCATTTGTAGGAAATATGAGAGTAGGCAGTGAAGCAGGAGGACAATAATAATGATAGAAAAAGATTCCAATGGATTCACTTATTACCGGTACATCCATCGCTTTGGTGAAGCATATATGGATGGAACATTGGATATTGAAGGAGATCTCTATTATGGATTATAATAACCAAAAGACCACTTTTTTGAAAAAATGGAGGATTGATCAGTATGGAAAAAGAAATTATTATTTTAAATAAACTTGTAAAAATATTACTCACAAAGACAGAATGTGGAATTAATGTACTGATCGCTGGAGGTGGTTTTGCTCATATCGGAGCAGTCAGTATTGTTGATCCACAAGGTGAGATTTTCACAAAGACATTTGAGGGACATAAAGATTATTTGTAAGTGAAGAATGGGCGGAAAAACTATATAAAAGTTTCAGGTTCCAGTGGTTGTATCAGTTGGGATTCATTATGACAACATTGATTCCACGGGGATAGAAGATGTAATTTCTGAAATGAAAAAAGCTTTAGATGAAGTCTTAAAAAAATGGGATTAGTTCGATGAAGTGCTATTGTGAGATGCAAAGTATTTTTTACGATTAAGTCACAATGTGAATTAATAACAATGTGAATTTGAATTTTTCTATTCGTTTATTTTTTTTATAATAAATTTGAAAAAATTGAAAAGTCTACAGGAAGCAAAAGATTTATAGCTAGTATTTAGTGTAGATGTGATTGTTTCGAATTAATGAGATTAAGGAGAAAATTCAAATATGGAAGTAAATGATTTAAGAACTTCATTAGAACTTTTAAAGAAGATGAAAGGACAGTTGGTAGAAACATGATATAGAAGTTGATCCAACAGCAGAATTGGCAGGTGTTTACCGGCATGTAGAGCAGGCGGAACAGTTATGCGACCGACTAAAATTGATGGCCCGGCAATGCTGTTCCATAATATTAAGAATCATAAAGGAGCAAAGGTTTTGATCGGCTTACTTGCAAGCAGAGAGAGAGTTGCAGCACTTCTGGGATGTAAAAAGGATGAGCTTGGTAAACTGTTATGTGATGCTGCTTTGCATCCGATTGAACCGGTTGTATCTAATAAAAAAGCTCCTTGTCAGGAAATAATCCATCGCGTGACAGATAAGGATTTTGATTTGTTCAAACTGATTCCTGCACCAACCAATACTCCGGTTGATGCAGGACCTTATATAACAATGGGGATGTGCTACGCAACACATCCGGATACAGGTCTTTCTGATGTAACAATACATAGAATGTGTATTCAGTCGAAAGATGAACTTTCTATTTTTTTGCAGCCTGGCAGCAGACACATCGGTGCAATGGCAGAACGGGCGACTGAATTGAACAGAACATTGCCGATTTCTATTTCAATCGGAGTAGATCCGGCAATAGAAGTCGGATCCTGTTTCGAACCTCCGACAACTCCGCTTGGATATAATGAACTTTCTATTGCAGGTGCGATCCGTAAAACACCGGTGGAGTTAACGCCATGTATTTCAATTAAAGAAAATGCAATTGCAAATGCAGAATATGTTATTGAAGGTGAGATACAGCCGGGAGTAAAAGTCATTGAAGATCAAAATACCCATACCGGATATGCAATGCCTGAATTTCCTGGATATAATGGGGCGGCAAGTATGAGTGCTGGCTGATCAAAGTTAAAGCAGTCACACACCGGAAAAACCCGATTATGCAGACTGTGATTGGACCAAGTGAAGAGCATGTGAACCTCGCAGGAATTCCGACGGAAGCAAGTATTTTTAATATGATCAATAAAGCATTACCAGGAAAAGTAACAAATGTATACGCACATCCATCAGGTGGCGGCAAATACATGGCAATTCTTCAGTGTAAAAAGACAGTCCACACGGATGAAGGAAAGCAAAAACAGGCGGCACTGCTAGCATTTAGCGCATTTCCGGAGTTAAAACATGTAATCCTGGTAGATGAAGATGTGGATATTTTTGATACCAGAGATGTGTTATGGGCAATGAATACCAGATTTCAGGGAGATAAAGATATTATTACAATTCCGGGTGTGCGCTGCCATCCGCTGGATCCAAGCTCGGATCCGGAGTACAGCACGAGCATTCAGGACAGAGGAATCAGCTGTAAAACAATTTTTGATTGTACAGTTCCATTTGCGTTGAAAAATAAATTGTCCGGGCAAAATTTATGGATATCGACACTGAAAAATGGAAGGAGTTTATTTAAAAATATCATATGAAAAGAATTTTAGTTGGAATAAGCGTGCATCCGGAGCACCGATAGCAATCCGTTTATTACAACGGTTGAAGGAGAATCAGGATGTTGAGACGCATCTCATTATATCGGATAGTGCGTGTCTTACAATAGAGCAGGAAACAGAGTATTCTGTACTTCAAGTACAATCGTTGGCAGATGTTGTTTACAACATCAAAAAAATCGGTGCAAGACCGGCATCCGGAAGTTTTCAGATAGACAAAATGATCATTGTACCATGTTCTATGAAAACAGTAGCAGGAATTGCGAGTGGTTACAGTGATAATCTGCTTTTAAGATCAGTAGATGTGATGTTAAAGGAAGGGCGGCCATTGTTCCTTGTCGCAAGGGAGTCACCGCTTAGCCCGATACATTTACGAAATCTGCAGGAATTAAGTATGATTGGAGTCCGGATTATTCCACCGATGGTAAGCTATTATCAGGGATATAAGACAATAGAGGAATGGACCAATAATTTTTGTTGAGCGTCTCTTGGATAAAATGGAAATTCAGAATAATATGAAGGCATGGGATGGTATGTAACTGTTTCATCATAAAGAAAAAATAAAAGTAACTGTGAAGGTACTGAACAGTTACAAATAAAAGATTGATATGGTTAGAATAATGTACCGGCTCCCAAAAGTCAGACTTAAAAATTTGATGATTAGAAGCCGGTATTCTTATGAAAAAACATAATTTGAAGTTTAAGAAAAAAGTTTATCATTACAGAGCTTTACGAAAAGCTGTGCATTTTTGGAAAGTACTTTATCATTCCGGTAACAGATCGAAATCTGAGAGGAGATAATCGGAGTGACCGGAACAATGTGCCATGGTTCACCAGTTTGTTTCGAATCATTTCAGGTAACTTCAGATGAGCATCCATAAGCAGAGCGACGCAGTTCTGATTGGTAACCATGTCCAGAATGGAATCAATACGGTGACTTGTAAATACAATATTTGGTACAAAATTAGCATTCTGGCAGGCATTCATGGCGATCTGATACATAAGGGATCCCTCTTTGATAAAGCAGAAACGTTCATTCTTAAGCTGCTGTAACGTGAGAGAGTCAGAATGTACTAACGGATGATGATTCGGCATTAGAACGACCAATCGGTCCTTCTGATATGGGATTCTAGTAATTCTCGTATCACTTAAAAAGTTTTTCTCGAAAGTCGCTTTGTCTTCCCTCTGAAATATAATTTCACAGCTCTCGTTTTCAAGGTAATGTAAAAGATTGATTGGATCATCTTCGTTATGCGTATTGTTGCATCGGGATAGCTGGTCTGAAATTGTGAAAGCAGCTGTGTAATATGATACTGTGGCATAGACGGAAATGCTCCGATTGTCAGCAGACCATTTTCGATATTTTGCATCCTTCGAATGGCGGAAATTCCTTCAAATTCGAAGTGGGTAATTGACTTTGCGTAAGGTAAAAATGTCTGACCATAATTAGTAAGCTCCACTCTTCTGGTAGTGCGAAAAAACAGATTGATCCCAAGCTCGTTTTCCAGACTTTTAATATGTTTGGATAAGGTTGACTGGTTCATATACAGGCGGTCAGAAGCTTCCCAAAAATTTTTTGTTTCTGCAAGGACGACAAATTCTTTTCAAATATTCTGTATTCATAATAATCCCCCACTACTTTTAAGTCGGATTCTGACTTAATTTTAAAAGAATCAGAATTGTTTGTCAACAAAGAAAACAATATAATAAATGTATCAAATAAGTAACTATTCAGTAGCCATTATCCCGCGAGGTGTTTTGGCATAAATATGCCAAAATCCCGAGACATACAAGCAAAAATAAAACTCAGGGAGGTTTTAATATGGAAACAAAAAGAAAGTACCTACATTATTCTTATAATTGTATTATTACTCGATGTTGAGAAATATGCAGATCAATATAACAACGATTAGAAAGTGAGACTGTTTATGTACGATTTAACATTTGATCCAGAAAAATATGAAATAAAAACATGTGAACTTGGAAACCGGAGCATTACATATAGGGCATTTGAACATATTGTTTATTTGTGCGAATCCAGCAAGTAAAATTCAGACATTGAACATCTATGTACCAGAAGAGTATTATAATGGGAAAACAATAAATGGATATTCATTAAATACAGCACAATTTTTGCACCGAATACGGTAGGTGGCTATATGGAAGGCTCGGCAATGGAAGTAGGAAGTGATCGGTTCAATCACAAACCAAATTCTGCATTTGAAGCTTTATTACATGGATATGTTGTAATGTGTGCAGGAATCAGAGGCCGCAATACAGGTATGCAGTCCAAAGAATTTTTTTGTAGGTGGAACAGGAAAAGAAAACACAGAAAAATCAGGAGAAACGAAGTGGACGTGCACCGGCATTAATTGTAGATATGAAAGCGGCAATCCGCTATATGAGATATAATGCAAAAACAGTACCGGGTGACGTAGAAAAGATCATAACAAATGGAACTTCGGCGGGTGGTGCATTGTCAGCGTTAGCAGGTGCAACTGGAAATGCAAAAGAATATGAGTCTTATCTGAAGGAGATTGGTGCTGCAGAAGAAAAAGATGATATTTTTGCAGCCAGCTGTTATTGTCCGATTCATAACTTGGAACATGCAGATGCTGCATATGAATGGCTTTTCCGGAAAGAACCTGTTTTTCACATGATGAAATTTGAAATAAGCCCAAAAGGACCGAAAATGATTCCTGTTGTTGGCGAACTTAGCGAGGAACAAAAGAAATTGTCAGCAGAATTGAAAGCAGAATTTCCGGCATATGTAAATTCTCTTGGACTCAGAGATGCTAATGGAACAGAACTGACACTTGAAGAAAATGGTGAAGGAACATTTAAAGACTATGTCATGAGTTTTGTATCTGCATCCGCCCAAAAAGAAAAAGAAACACATGATATCAGCGTAAGATTGTCAGATCTGGCTGTTCCGGGAAGCGATATAGATAAACAGGAATACATTACATTTGAAGGAAATCAGGTGGAAAAGATTGATACAGATGCATATGTAAAGAAAATTACACGAATGAAACCAACACCGGCTTTTGACGACTTTCATTAGAAAGTCCGGAAAACGAAGAATTTGGTGATGATGAAGTCATGGCAAGACATTTTACAGAATTTGGTGAAAAATATTCCAAGGTCGGTGGCGCAAAAGCGGACGAACAGATTATAAAACTCTTGAATCCGACAAAATTTATCGGGGAATGTGACACAACAAAAAAACTGGAGAATCCGTCATGGAGCTTTTGACAGAGATACTTCGATTGCGATTCCGGTAATATTGGCAACACTGTTAAAGAACAAAGGTTATGAAGTAGATTTTGACTGCCGTGGGGATTACCGCACAGCGGAGACTATGATCTGGAAGACTTATTCACATGGATCGATAAACTTGCAAAATAAATAATATTATGAAGACAAAATTTGGTTGATTAACCAGGTAAAAGTGATATACTGAATGCATAAGAAAAGAAACCGTGTGGAATTACAGTTTTGTTTTCACACGGTTTTTTAGAAAATGAGAGTTAGATA